>WNFR01009018.1_pt1 | contig 11912 bp, 7 predicted proteins | sample 5400221 | NCBI WGS metagenome assembly WNFR01 (sample SAMN13153357, study PRJNA577476) | soil metagenome | isolation source: 40 cm soil under Madrone tree | place: USA:California | collected 2016-06-14 | reverse complement strand
GCCTGCGCCGGGCGACCTAGTCCAGCAGGCCCTTTTCGAGCACGTAGCGCGTCAGTGCCGCGTTGTTCTCGAGTCCCAGCTTCTCCAGCACGCGGGCCCGATAGGTGGTGACCGTCTTCGGGCTGATGTGCAGATTCTGCGCGATCGACACGAGGCTGTTGCCCGACGCAATCATCCGCATCACCGCGAATTCGCGCTCCGACAGCGCTTCGTGGGCAGCGGGATCGCCGTGCCCAAGCACCTGCGCCACGTGTGCGGCAAATTCCGGGCTGACGAACTTTCCGCCGGAGGCCAGGCGGCGAATCGCCGAGATCAGCGTTTCTGCCGCGCTGCCCTTGTTGACGTACCCGTCCGCGCCGCTTTTCAGCGCCTGCACCGCGTATTGTTCTTCGGTGAACGCGGACAGCATCAGCACCGGCAGCGGATGGGGACCGGACTTGACGGCCCTCAGCACGTCCCAGCCCTGTCCGTCCGGGAGCTTGACATCGCAAACCACCACGTCGAAGCGTTGCTCGTCCAGCAACTTCAAGGCCTCGGCCCGGGTCGATGCCTCGCCCGCAACCAGCATGTCCATTTGGCGACTGATCACGTGCTTCAGTCCCTCCCGCACCACGGCGTGATCGTCGATGACCAATACGCGAATCAGTTCCTTGTTCATGACACTCCAGTCATCCGCGCGCTGCCATTCAACCACGCCCAGGGGACCGGTGCGGATCTTAAGACTTCGGCGGGTGGAGTCTAGATGGACGTCGGCCATCGTTTGCGTTTTTCGATCGACTAAACCCATATACGCGTCAGTCGTATTGCAGCGCGGCGAGCGGCCAACCGGCATGGGCCGTCCCGTCCTGGTGCGGCCTGACGTGCTACCCCGACTGCGACCCGCCCGGTAACATCGACGCCGCAATCCCGGAGCCACGCCTATGCAACTGATCCAGAGTCTGGCGCAGTCGAAGCCCGAACTGCAAGCGATCCGGCGCGACCTGCACGCGCACCCGGAGTTGCGCTTCGAAGAGCATCGGACCGCCGATGTCGTGGCTGGCACGTTGACCGGATGGGGCATCGAGGTGCACCGCGGGCTGGCGGGAACCGGCGTGGTCGGTCTGATCCGGTCGGGCCGGTCGACCCGCGCGATCGGGTTGCGGGCCGATATGGACGCGCTGCCGATCCAGGAAACCAATTCATTTTCGCACCGCTCGACCCATGACGGCCGGATGCACGCCTGCGGCCATGACGGTCATACCGCGATGCTGCTGGCCGCCGCCCGCCACCTTTCCTCGTCCCGCAGCTTCGACGGCACCGTCGTGCTGATCTTCCAGCCGGCCGAGGAAGGTGGCGCCGGTGCCGACCGGATGATTCGGGAGGGCCTTTTCGACCGTTTCAACTGCGATGCGGTGTTTGCGCTGCATAACTGGCCCGGGCTGGCGGTGGGCCAGTTCGGGGTGGCACCGGGCCCGATGCTGGCCTCGACCAACGAGTTCGACATCCAGGTCACCGGGCGCGGAGGCCACGCGGCAATGCCTCACCTGACCGTCGACCCGGTTCTGGTCGCGGTACAGATCGTGCAAGGGCTTCAGGGCATCGTCACGCGCTCCAGGAACCCGATCGACGCCGCCGTACTGTCGGTGACGATGATTCACGCGGGCGATGCGACCAACGTGATCCCGGATGTCGCAAGAATCGGCGGCACGGTGCGGACGTTCAAGGATTCGGTCACCGACTTGTTCGAGCGGCGGATCCGGCAAGTGGCGGAGTTGACCGCGCAGGCGCATGGAGCGAGCGCCACGGTGGGTTTTCAGCGCACCTACCCGCCCACGGTCAATCATGCCGCGCAGGCAGAGCCGCCTACCTGCTGATCGGCAACGGCGGCGGCTCGCACCGCGACGCCGGCCACGGAGCCGGCCCCTGTACGCTGCACAACGCGTCGTACGACTTCAATGACGAGCTGATACCGATCGGCGGAACCTTCTGGGTACGACTGACTGAGCAGTTCCTAAGCTAAACCATTGCTACAGCCTCTGTCCAGGGCAGCGGAGAACGGTCAGAGCGCAAAGAGGAGCAGACATGCAGAAATTCTTCACGATTGGCCGGATCGCGACTCCCGCAGCCGTGTTGGCCGGTTTGACGATGGCTGCGCTGCTGATGCGACCGTCGTTCGCCGCACCGGTCTTTCCGGACCCTTCGAGCGCCCGATCCGACATCGACTCGGCGCTGAAGCAGGCGGCGAGCTCTCACAAGCGTGTGCTGGTCGATTTTGGTGCCAACTGGTGCGGCGATTGCAGGGCGCTCGACGAAAATCTGCACAAGCCTGAAAACGCGTCGCTGCTCTCCGCCCATTTCGTCCTGGTTCGCGTCAATGTCGGCGACAAGGGAATCGACCACAACATCGACCTGGCGCAGCGCTATGGCATCCCGTTGAACAAGGGCGTGCCCGCGCTCGCGGTTCTCGACAGCGACGGCCGCGTCATTTTCAGCCAGAAGAACGGGGAGTTCGAGTCGATGAGCCGGATGGATGCGCGATCGGTCAACGAGTTTCTGACGCGCTGGAAGCCGGGAAATTAGGTGGTCGGACCGCAGGGGCAAAAAAAAGCGCGGCACTGCCGCGCTTTTTCATTGCGGTGACGAGCTGAGCTAGGGCTGAACCACGCCGTCGATCACCTTGGGCTGGGTGGACGCAGGCGTCGGCTCGGTGCCCAGGTAATGGGCGTCGGACGGCGAGCTCGGATCGTGCGTGCCTCCGGTGGGCACCACCTGGCTCGTCAGCGTCACGTTGCCGACCGTGCACGCCGCATCGGTCAGCAGCAACTTCTTCAGCCTGAGTTCCGCATCCAGCGCCTTGACGATCAGCGGCGTCGGCGTGGAGCCCGGCAGCGTCATCGTCGCATCGCCATCGGGCAGCGAGAACATCGACACGTAGCGCGAATTGTTCGTGCTGCAGTCGACCGGGCTGTTGTCCGCCGGACTCACGCAATAGCCGGGGATTCCGAACAGATTGCCGAAGCCGTTGAACTGCAGCAGGATCGTCTTGCCGGCCCAGCTGCCGTATGCGGTGCCGGTCGGCACGACATAGGCCAGGTTCACCGGGGGATCAAAAGCCACGACGCTGCTGTCGGCGGTCTTGGTCAGCCAAAGCGACTGGCTCCATTGGTTCGGGCCGGTTTGCCATTGGTAATACACCTGCGGGTTGCCCGGCTCGCACACGGTTCCGGCGGGCATGCCGTTCGGGCAATTCGAAGAGGCAAGCGCCGTATCGAACAGCCGTCCCGTCATGATGCCGTTCTGCGCGTACATCGAACCGGATGGGTACTGGGTGGCCTGCTCAAGAACCATCGAGGTGGAGCTCTCCACCAGCCCTGTGGCACCGAAGGCGTAGGTGACGGTGTTGGCGCCCGGGGCGCTGAACCACTGATGGTCTGTATTGGCGCCGAACGGTGATGCCGTGCTACCTCCGGCGAACGCCGAGAGCGCGGCCGCCGTAGGACACTGGCTCAGGCAATACAGCGCTGTCGGCTCTCCACTCGATCCGGGTGTTACGGTCGATTGCGTATAGAAATAGACGGCGTCCGTATCGGCGTGAGGCGCTCCGGCGGACGGAATGCTGATGTTGCCGCCAAACGAATCGGACCAGCCGTTGATGGGGGTGTTGCTGAGCGCGCTCGAATTGATCGTGACCGCGGGGCTGATCGAGGTCGTTACGCAAGGGCCGTTGTTGCAGACCTGGTAGCCAGTCACCGTGAAACTCTGACTCGCGTGGTCCCATTGCACGACCCAGTTCTGCCACCCGGTTACCGACAGAGCTGGGGTCGTCTGGTTCGACAGATCGCCGCCGAAGCTGAACGGAATACCGTCCAATGCCAGCAAGGTCGACGCGTGCTGGGTGAACTTGGTCAGCTTGCCGCCGATCTTCGACACGTTATAGGTCGTCGTGTTGCCTGGCCGCTGGTCGGTGACCGTCAGCGACGGGATCGGTTGCGCATCCGCAATCGAATTCAGATCCAGCCCCTGGAAGTTGATGCCCCAATAGCTCGCGAAGCCGTAGTACGACGCCCCAGCGTACGTTGCAGTGACCGGAAAGCCCGGATTGGCCACGTCGACGCGAGTGCCGTCGTTGCGGTTGTAGGTGCCGTACTGCCACACCGAGCGGTCCGCGTGGGTCTTGGTGCGGTCGAAGCACTGGGTTCCGAGCGTGTCTTTCCGCACGAACGAGCTGGCGTCGAAAGCGAAGTCGAAGGTGCCTCCGCCCGGCACCGCCATTGAGCCGCTGCCCGACGAGGTCGAGCTGCTGCCGGTCAGCGCCAGCGCGGTCACGCTGCCGGACTGGCCCTGGTTGGCGTCGCTTTCGTAAAACGTGAGGGCGCCGGAGGCGGCATCGATGAAGCCGTTGAATTGCGTGACGCCTTGGACCTTGCCGAGGTAATCCAGGTGAAAGCTGCCGTAGGGCATCGTCGCGCTTGGGGCCTGGGTCGCGCTCAGATATGCGTAGACGGTGGTGACGTGACCCTGCTCGGTCAGCGACATCCAGATTTTGGCGTACATCGGGTCGGCGTCGGTCGCTTGCGTCACATTGACGACCGCACTGATGTAGCTGGGCGTCGCGGTCGACCCCGAGGAGCCGCCGGTCGAATTGCTCGCGCTGGAGCGGCTCTTGGTGTCGCACTTGTTCTTGTCGACCAGCGCAACGTAGGCCCCGGCATTGACCATGTCGGACAGGCTCATCCCGTGCACGATGCACAGCACCATATTCAAGTTCGAGATGCCGTCCGAGGTCTGATCCTGAACGTATTCGTTCTGCGGGTCGGTGTTGTACGGGGCAGTGGCCGGAATCTGCGACCACGCCGAGCCGCCGAAGGCCAGCATCGAAGCGAGGATCGCGACGTGTGTAGTTTTCCTGTTCATGATCGCTCCTTACTTGGCGGTGACGACGGACACGGCACCGGGCGTGGCGATGCCCTTGGCGGCCGCGACCGTCGGAGTGGCGCCCGAAGACGATGGCGACGAGGATCCGCCGCCACATGCCGACAGTTGGAATGCGAGGACTAGGGCCGCCAGCGCGGCGATGCGCAAACTCATGGGATCTGCTCCTCAGCAGGGACTCGATGGCCGCCATCTTCGGAGAACGAATAACCATGCAGTGAATGGAGAACAAGGCGGCGGGGCATCGAATTCTTCGCCTGTGCGGCCTCAAGGACCGGACACCGCAACCGATAGGGGCGGGCCCGGCGCAGGCGCAACGGGAGCCCCCGGTCCGGGCTGTTCGACAAATCAGCGAAAATGGGGGCTATGTCGGCTCGTCATCACGCGATCCGCGTTCGCGGCGCGCGTCAGAACAATCTGAAGGATCTCGACCTGGACCTGCCGACCGGCGAGCTGATCGTCGTCACCGGCGTGTCGGGGTCCGGCAAGAGCTCGCTGGTTTTCGACACGCTGTACGCAGAGGGTCAGCGCCGCTACGTCGAGACATTCTCGCCGTATGCGCGCCAGTTCCTGGACCGGATGGACCGCCCCGCGGTCGACCGGATCGACGGCGTACCGCCGGCCATCGCGATCGACCAGACCAACCCGGTGCGCACCTCGCGCAGCACGGTCGGTACGATGACCGAGATCAACGACCACCTGAAGCTGCTGTTTGCGCGCGCCGGACAGCTGCACTGTCGCGGCTGCGGCAAGCCGGTGCGGCGCGACTCGCCGCAGTACGTGGTCGACGAGCTGATCCGGCGCTGCGCACAGCTGAGCGATGTGCGATTGACGATCACCTTCCCGATCACGGTGCCGGCCAACTTCTCGTCGGACGAGATCCGCACTCACCTGGAGGCTCAGGGCTACGCGCGGCTGCATGGGCAGCAGGTGACCGCATCGGGCCAGCGCATCGATGTCGTGCAGGACCGGCTGAAGGCGCAGGCAGCGGATCGCCAGCGGCTGATAGAGTCGGTCGAAGCGGCGATGCACCGGGGCGGCGGCCGGGTCGACGTGTACGCGGGCGACGGCGGATCCGCGGACGAGCTCTGGCGCTTTTCATCGGACCTGCATTGCGCCGACTGCGACATCCATTACTCGGATCCGACCCCGAGCGCGTTTTCGTTCAATTCGCCGCTGGGCGCCTGTCCGACCTGCCGCGGCTTCGGTCGCGTGATCGGAATCGACCTGGATCTGGTGATTCCGGACCCCGGCAAGACGCTGCGCGGCGGCGCCGTCAAACCGTGGCAGACCGAAAGCTTCAAGGAGTGCCAGCGTGACCTCGAAAAGTTCGCGCCGAAGTTCGACATCGCGCTGGACCTTGCCTGGAAATCGCTGAGCGAACGGGAGCGCCGTTGGGTCATCGACGGCGATCCGGCCTGGACTGGACGCTGGCAGACCCAGTGGTACGGCATACGCCGCTACTTCGAGTGGCTCGAGTCCAAGGCCTACAAGATGCACATCCGCGTGCTGCTGTCGCGCTACCGCAGCTACACGCAGTGCCCGGCCTGCGCCGGCAGCCGGCTGCAACCGGACGCGCTGTTGTGGCGATTCGAGGGGCACACGATCCAGCAGTTGGTGCTGCTGCCGCTGGACCGGCTGCGGGGATTTTTCGACGGGGCGCGCCGCGACGCTGCGCTCGACCCGGCGATCGAGCTGCTGCTGAAGGAGATTCGCACGCGCCTGCGCTTCCTGTGCGAGGTGGGAGTGGGCTACCTGACGCTGGACCGGCAGAGCCGCACGCTGTCGGGCGGCGAGGTGCAACGGATCAACCTGACCACGGCGCTGGGCACCTCGCTGGTGAACACGCTGTTCGTGCTGGACGAACCCTCGATCGGGCTGCACCCACGCGACATGCATCGCGTGATCGGCGTGATGCGGCGCCTGCGCAGCGCAGGCAATTCGCTGGTGGTGGTCGAACACGATCCCCAGGTGATGCTGGCCGCCGACCGCGTGCTGGACCTGGGACCCGGCCCCGGAGAACGCGGCGGACAGGTCGTGTTCGAGGGCACGCCGGCCGCGTTATGCCGATCTTCGACGCTGACCGGACAGTACCTGTCGGGTCGCCGCCAGGTCGATGTTCCGCGCGCACGGGCCGTGAGTGCGGGCACCGCCAGGATCGTGCTGGAAGGTGTGCGCGAGCACAACCTGAAGGACATCGACGTCCAGTTCCCGCTGAACCGGCTGGTGGTGGTCACCGGAGTATCCGGGTCGGGCAAATCGACGCTGGTGCAGGGCGTGCTGTACCCGGCGCTGCGCAAGGCGAAGGGCAAGCCGGCCGAGACTGCGGGCCTGCACCGGCGCTGCTCGGGGGCCGATTGGATCGCGGATGTGGCGCTGGTGGATCAGTCGCCGATCGGCAAGACCACGCGCTCCAACCCGGCCAGCTATGTCGGCGCATTCGACGCGATCCGGCGCCTGTTCGCGCGCGCGCCGTTGTCGCTGGAGCGCGGCTACTCGGCCGGCACCTTCAGCTTCAACGCCGGAACCGGCCGCTGCCCGACCTGCGGCGGCAACGGCTACGAACACGTCGAGATGCAGTTCCTGTCCGACGTGTACTTGCGCTGCCCGGATTGCGACGGCCGGCGCTTTCGCGCGGAGGTGCTCGAGGTGACGCTGACGCGCCAGGGTCGGGCGCTGTCGATTGCCGACACGCTCGATCTGACCGTCTCGGAAGCGCTGCAGCGGTTCGGTCAGGACGCGGAAGTCGTGCGAGGCCTGGCGCCGCTGGCCGAGGTCGGGCTCGAGTACGTGCGATTGGGCCAGCCGGTTCCGACACTGTCGGGGGGCGAAGCACAACGACTGAAGATCGCCGGCTTTCTGGCGCGCGCAGAGCCGGCGCCGGCCCACGGCGCGCAATCGGCCCGCAAGGGGTCGCTGATGCTGTTCGATGAGCCGACCACCGGACTGCACTTCGACGACATAGCGCGGCTGATGCGGGCGTTGCGCCGGCTGATCGACTGCGGCCATTCGCTGATCCTGATCGAGCACAACCTGGACGTGATCCGGGCGGCGGACTGGATCATCGACCTGGGACCGGAAGGCGGCGAAGCGGGCGGAACGATCGTGGCCGAAGGCGATCCGCGCTCGATGGCTGTCCACCCGAGCTCGCATACCGGGCGGGCGCTGCGCGAGTACGAAGCGGCCCTCGCCCTCGGCCCCTCGACCCTCACCCCCGGCTTGGCCGGGCCTGGCCCGGCTACGCCGGGCGAAGCCCGGCATTCCCTAACAGCAGAGGAGAGCGACGACGCTTCTCCGGGAGAGGAGAGATACGGCACTTCCTCCCCTCTCCCGCTTGCTGGAGAGGAGCCGGGGGCGAGGGCTGGCTTGCCAGCCGGAGCTCGCGGAGCGAGCGAAATGCAAGAGGCGCCGGAGGCGAGGGCTGGCTTGCCAGCCGTAGCTCGCGGAGCGAGCGAAGGCTGGATCGAGATCCGCAACGCGCGCGAGCACAACCTGAAAGGGATCGACGTGGCAATTCCGCGCGATGCCTTCACGGTCATCACCGGCGTCTCCGGCAGTGGCAAATCGACGCTCGCGTTCGACATCTTGTTCAACGAAGGTCAGCGGCGTTACCTGGAATCGCTGAATGCGTACGCCCGATCGATCGTTCAGCCGGCCGGGCGGCCCGATGTCGACGCGATCTACGGCATCGCGCCGACGGTGGCGATCGAGCAGCGCGTCAGCCGCGGCGGCCGCAAGAGCACGGTGGCCACGCAGACCGAGGTGCACCATTTCCTGCGCCTGCTGTACGTGAAGCTCGGCGTACAGCACTGTCCCGACTGCCACATACCGGTTACTCCGCTGTCGTTCGACGCGATCGTGGCGCAGATCGGACAGAGCCTGCGCGGCCGGCACATCGGCGTGCTGGCCCCGTTGATCATTCACCGGAAGGGCTACTACACCGAGCTCGCCAAGTGGGCCGCCAGCCGCGGCCACACGCATCTGCGCGTGGACGGCAAGTTCGTGCCGACCTCGCCGTGGGCGCGCCTGGACCGGTTCCGCGAACACACGATCGAGCTGCCGCTCGGTGACCTGCAGGTGGGACCGGACAGCGAGCCGCAGCTGCGCGCGCTGGTGGAGCGCGCGCTCGAGCTTGGGCACGGCGCGGTGCAGGTCCTCTGGCCGCTGGATCGGCTCAGGACCGCGTTGCAGCGCCAGCAAAGCGCCGAGCTCGAGCATCGGCTGTTTTCGATCCACCGCACCTGCCCCTCGTGCGGCCAAGCCTTCCCCGAGCCGGACCCGCGCCTGTTCTCGTACAACTCGAAGCACGGCTGGTGCCCGGATTGCTTCGGCACCGGTCTTCGCCTTGCCGGCTTCAGCGCCGAGCACAGCGGCGAGGAGATCGGCTGGAACGACTGGTACGAAGGCGAGGAGTCGCCCTGCCCGACCTGCGCCGGACAGCGCTTGAACCGGGTCGCGCTGGCAGTGCGCTTCGACTCGCGCAGCATCGCGCAGGCCGGAGCGATGACGGTGGCCGAGGCGCGCACCTGGCTGGACGCGCTGCAGCTTTCCGGCCGGCAACTGGCGATCGCGCGGGACATCGTCAGCGAGATCCATGGGCGCCTTGACTTTCTGATCGAGGTCGGACTGGGCTATCTGACACTGGACCGCGCCGCGCCCACTCTGTCCGGTGGGGAGTCGCAGCGGATCCGGCTGGCCGCGCAGCTCGGCTCCAATCTGCAGGGCGTGTGCTATGTGCTGGACGAGCCCACGATCGGGCTGCACGCGCGCGACAACCGGATCCTGCTGTCGGCGTTGTCGAAGCTGCGCGAGCGCGGCAATTCGCTGGTCGTGGTCGAACATGATGAGGAAACGATCCGCGCCGCCGACCATCTGATCGATATGGGCCCGGGCGCGGGCACGCGCGGCGGCCGCGTGGTGGCACAGGGGACGATCCAGGACATCATGGCCAACCCGCAGTCGGTCACGGGCCGCTTTCTACGCGAGCCGCCGCGGCGCAAAGGCGGTCCGCGCCATAGCGCCGCGGGCGAGGCGGCGCGCCTGACGATCCGCGCCGCGAGCCTGCACAACCTGCGCGGCATCGACGTCGACATCCCGCTGGCGCGGCTGACCGTCGTCAGCGGCGTGTCGGGCAGCGGCAAGTCGACCTTGGCGCGCGACGTGCTGCTGAGCAACCTGCGGTCGGCGCTCGCGCAGCGGCCGTCACGCCCTCGCGCCCCCGCCTCCGATCTGTTCGTCGCAAACGGAAAAGGGGAGGAACAGCCCGCGTGGAAAGCTTGCGCGCGAATCGATGGCTGGGCCCAGGTGGCGCGGGTGCTCGAAGTGGATCAGACCCCGATCGGAAAAACGCCGCGCTCGTGCCCGGCCACGTACGTCGGCTTCTGGGATGCGATCCGCAAGCGCTTCGCCGACACCGGTGAAGCCCGGATACGAGGCTATGGTCCCGGCCGCTTCTCCTTCAACACCGCGGGTGGGCGCTGCGCGGCCTGCGATGGACAGGGCCTGCGAACGATCGAGATGAATTTTCTGCCGGACGTCAAGGTGCTGTGCGACGTGTGCAGCGGGAGCCGGTTCGATCGCTCTACGCTCGAGGTGCGCTGGCGCGACCGGAGTATCGGCGACGTACTGGCGATGCAGGTGGACGAGGCGGTCGAATTCTTCGCGTCGACACCGGCCATCGCGCACCCGCTCGGACTGATGCGCGACGTCGGCCTGGGTTACCTGACGCTGGGTCAGCCTTCACCGACGCTGTCCGGCGGCGAAGCGCAGCGGATCAAGCTGGTGACCGAGCTGGCGCGCGCGCGCGTCGCCGACGCCGCAGGCGGGACCACGCTGTACGTGCTCGACGAGCCCACGGTCGGACTTTCGATGGCCGATATCGAGCAGCTGCTGGACGTAATCCACCGGCTGGTCGATGCCGGTCACACGGTAGTCATCATCGAGCACAACCTGGATGTGATTACTGCCGCGGACTGGATCATCGACCTGGGTCCCGAGGGCGGCGCTGACGGCGGACGGCTGATCGGACAGGGCATTCCTGACCAGATCGCCCGATGCGACTCACCGACCGGGGCAGCGCTGCGCGCTTACCGCGATCGAGGCAGCGGGTCGATCGCGCAGCAAGGTTTGGACTCGGCACAGCTGAAGCAGGCTTAGCTACAAGCAGGGATAGGGATCTGCCCGCTCATCCGTTTGAGCGCGCAAGGGCGCGACTGCGTCCTGTCGGCACTTGAACGTACGATCAGTTCATCGCACGCCGCATCCATTCGTGAGCAGACCGTGATCCATCCGCTGATTCGCAGGTCGATCGTTGCAGTTGTGGGCGGGATCCAGCTCGCGCTGTTGAGCGGCTGTGCGACGATAATCGGCGATCCGACCCAGGTCGTGCACATCGAAACGCTCGACGAGCGCGGTCAGCCGATCGAGGGCATGCGCTGCCACCTGAGCAACTTCTCGTCCGAGTACTACGGCGACTCGCCCCTGTTTGGACTCGAAGTGCACAGGTCCGCATCGGACCTGAAGATCGCCTGCCGCCTCGGTGACCGGGTCGCCGAGGGCACGGCGGTCTCCCGCGCAGGGGTCCGCGGCGGAGTCACGGGTGCCGCCAATCTGCTGGTGCCGGGTGGATCCGCTTACTTGGTGATCGATCATCTGACCGGTTACCGTTACACGTATCCGAGCTGGGTGCGGGTGCAGATCGGGCAGAAGCTGGTGTTCGACGCCGGCGACGACGACAGGGCCGGACAGCCGGTCCCCGCCGCGCGAAAAGAACCTGGGCGACCCGCGCCGACGCCGACGCCGACGCGCACGCCGACCGTCGAGCGCGGTCTGGCGCGCGCGGGCGAGTCGCAGAAACCGGCGGCCGCCGCCGGCGGACCGATCACCGAGGACGCCCTCGTCCGTACGGACTAGCCGCCCGTCCAGGGCAGTTTGCTCCAGTTGCAGGCCCCGACTCCGAAGGATTGGAGACGGGGACCTGCTCCGGGGGGCAAATCGATGAA
>WNFR01008077.1_pt1 | contig 11913 bp, 9 predicted proteins | sample 5400221 | NCBI WGS metagenome assembly WNFR01 (sample SAMN13153357, study PRJNA577476) | soil metagenome | isolation source: 40 cm soil under Madrone tree | place: USA:California | collected 2016-06-14 | reverse complement strand
AGTGGATGAAGGCTTCGGCGGGGCGAATGAGTTGGCGGTAAGTGTTGGCGTCGAGCGCGTTGCCGGAGACGACTTCGCATTCGGCGGGCAGCTTGGCTTCGGAGCCAGGGCGCACCAGAACGCGAACTCGATGTCCACGCTCGAGAAGAATGGGAATGAGGCCGGTGCCGATGTAGCCGGTTCCTCCCGTGATGAAGACGCGCAGGGAGTCGGACGACTTGGGCAAGGATTTGATTTTCAGCAAGAGGCGGATGTCGGAGATGGACGCAGCCACGGAGTTAGTACGCTCCTGGAGGGCAGTCTGGGATCGTCATCGGCATATTCGTAGTTACGCCCGGGAAGAAGTTTAATCCATGGGAAGGGTTGGGTGTGATACAAACGGTTTCGCGATGACATCGTCGCAAACTGGCTTGGTGCGGGCCATTGGCCGTTGGAGTCTGGCTGCACTGGCGGTGAATTCGATTATCGGGAGTGGCATTTTTGGGTTGCCGGCCACGGTGGCTGGGCTTCTCGGCAAACGCAGCGTGTTGGCCGTGTTGATTGCGGGGGCTGCGATGGGCGTGATTATGGCTTGCTTTGCCGAGGTGGCCTCGCAATTTTCCGAGGCGGGCGGACCTTACCTGTACGCGCGCGCGGCATTCGGACGTTTGATGGGAATTCTGGTGGGCTGGATGCTGTACCTGGCGCAGACGGCGGCTCCGGCGGCGAATGCTAATTTGTTTGTCATTTATCTGGCGGAATTCTGGCCGGCGGCGAAAGAACCCTGGCCGCGCTTTTTAATCCTGACGTTACTAGTGGGACTGCTGGCACTCATAAACGCTCGGGGGGCACGGCAGGGCACCGCGGTAAGCAACGTGTTCACGGTGGCGAAACTTTTGCCGCTGCTGATGGTGGTGTCGGCGGGAGCTGCGGTGACGACCATCCATCCGGCGCCGTGGGGCGCGGCGAGTCCGATGCCGGCGAGCATGTGGATGAAGGCGATGGTTCTGCTTATCTTCGCTTACGGTGGATTTGAGTCGGCGCTGGCGCCTATGAGCGAGGCGAAGAATCCGGGGCGGGACGCGGCTTTTGCGCTATTTGTGGCGCTGATTGCCTGTACCGTAATTTATGCGATGGTGCAATGGGTGGTGGTGGGAGTGTTGGGGCCCGGGGCGACGACGGATCGTCCGCTGGCTGAGGTGGCGCGGATCACGATGGGTAATCGGGGAGCGGGCCTGGTTGCGATCGGAGCGCTGGTTTCGGTCTACGGTTATTTCTTTGCGGCGGAAACAGCCGCTGGCAGCGGGTTTCCGGCTGCCTGGGGGGCCCGTGCTGGCCGTGCTGGGAATCGGGATTGCTGTAGTACTGGCGACACAGGTGGATTTGAGTAAGTCGGTGATTCTTGCGGCGACGGTTGGTGCGGCTTTGCTGAATTGGCTTTGGGCGCGGCGGGCGCGAGTTTCCGACTAAAACGGTTTCGTTGGGCTAAAGGCAGCGGGGCGAGGGCGCCCGCTCCACACGTGCCGTGGAGGGCTCTTGTTAAAGGTCCGTTTCGGTTGGTTGATTCTTTTTACTTGTGTTTCTTGCTTCGCGCAGCGCGAACAGGTGCTCAAGCAGATTGATCTCCCGCACCCTTATTACTTCAGGGAAATGTATCTGCCGCAATTGACCACTGGCCCTAGCGCGGCAGCATGGTCGCCGGATTCGCGCAGCCTGGTTTACTCGATGACGGGCTCGCTGTGGCGGCAGGACCTGGGCAGCACGAAGGCGGTCCAGCTTACCGCTGGACCTGGCTACGACTATCAGCCGGATTGGTCTTCCGATCAGCGATGGGTGGCGTTTGTGCGCTACGATCACGACGCTATCGAGTTGTGGTCGCTGGATATGCGAGATGGGCGGTCGCGGAAGATGACTTCCGGAGGCGCTGTGAATGTGGAGCCTCGATTTTCGCCGGACGGGAAGCGGTTGGCGTTTGTGTCGACGTCCTATAAGGGTCACTTTCATATCTTTGTGGGCCGTTTCGAAGACGGGTTGCTCAGCGATGTGCGGCAACTTACTCCCGAAAATGTCAGCTCACTGCCTCGTTATTACTACAGCCAGGTGGACCACGAGATCAGTCCGGTGTGGACGCGGGATGGCTCGGAAATTCTGTTCGTCTCGAATCGGGGGCATATTCACGGCACGGGCGGATTCTGGAAGGTCAAAGCGGAGCCGGGTGCCGAGGCGGGCGATGCTCACTACCAAGAGATCCATTATGAAGAAACGAATTGGAAGGCTCGCCCGGATTTTTCGCCGGACGGTAAGCGCATGGTGTATGCGTCATATCTGGGGCAGGCCTGGCACCAACTGTGGGTAATGCCCGCGGCGGGTGGAGATGCCATTCCGATTTCGTATGGCGCATTTGACAACGTGAATCCGCGGTGGTCGCCGGATGGATCGAAGATCGCGTTTATCTCCAATCGAAATGGGAACACTTCGCTGTGGGTACAGACGATTCCGGGCGGGGAGCAGACAGAGGTCGTCGCGCGCGAACGGAAATACAGACAACCGATGGCTCGCTTCACTCTGAAAGTGCTGGACAAGGCCAACAAGCCCCTTGCGGTGCGAGTTTTCGTGACGGGATCGGATGGGCGTGCTTACGCGCCCGAGGATGCCTGGATACACGCCGACGATAGTTTCGATCGAGGCGAGCGGCCGTTTGAAGCACATTACTTCGACAGCACGGGCGTGTCCCAGATGATGGTCCCGGTCGGTGGGAGCATTGAAGTGGGTATCATGTGCGGGTTTGAGTATCCGTTTAAGCATACGAAGGTTCAGATCAAGCCAAATAGCACCCACTCGCTTTTTGTGAGCATGCACACAATCGAGAATGGGACGCCGGGCAAAACACAGTGGGTGAGCGGCGATGTTCATGTGCACATGAACTATGCTGGGACCTACCGGAATACTCCCGGGCATCTGGTGGAGCAGGCCGCAGCTGAGAATTTGGCAATCGTGGAAGATCTGGTAGTGAATAAAGAACAGCGCATTCCCGACATGGCGTATTTCTCGCCGCAACTGGATCCGACTTCGACCGCGGACCAGCTGCTGGTGCACGGGCAGGAGTTTCACACGAGTTATTGGGGACATCTCGGACTGTTGAACCTGACGCGCAACTTCATTCTTCCGGGATATGCGGCTTATCCGAATACAGCGGCTGCCAGCCTCTATCCGGCAAACGCGAACGTTGCCGACATGGCGCATGAACAGGGCGCGCTGGTGGGATATGTGCATCCTTTTGACAGCGTGCCCGATCCCGGAAAGGACCCTTCTCTTACCTCCGAGTTACCCGCCGATGTGGCGCTGGGCAAAGTAGATTACATCGAAGTGGTTGGTTTCTCCGATCATAAGTCGACGGCTGAGGTTTGGTACAAGCTTCTGAATTGCGGGTTCCGTTTGCCGACGGCGGCGGGCACGGATTTCATGGGCAACTACGCTTCGCTGCGCGGGCCGGTGGGGTTGAACCGTGTATATGCCGAAGTGAAACCTGGGCCGCTGAAGATTGAATCGTGGCTTGCGGCCATCAAAGCAGGGCGGACGTTTGCTACGAACGGGCCACTGCTGAGGTTCTCGTTGGGTGGGCAAGCGATTGGCGGGGAGGTGCGGCTGGAGAAAAAACAGGACGTCAAGTTTTCGGCGCAGATGTCTTCGATCGTGCCAGTGGATCACCTGCAAATCGTCTGTAACGGGAAGGTGGCACGGGAGGTTGCTCTCAATAGCAACCACAGCTCGGCGCACGTTGATGGTTCAATCCCGCTGGATGCGAGCGGGTGGTGCGTTCTCCGCGCCTTCAGCGACAAGGCGGAGTATCCGATTCTTGATTCGTATCCTTACGCGACGACCAGTCCCGTGTACGTGAGAGTCGGCGGTGCGCCGGTGCGCAACGCGGCAGATGCGGCCTATTTTGTGGCGTGGGTTGACCGGTTGATTGCGGGGGCGCGGACTAATGCTTCGTGGAACACGGACTCTGAGAAGGGGTCGGTGCTGTCGATGCTGGATGAGGCGCGAGAGAAGTACGCGAACATTACGAAATAGGATAGGCGGGGCTATCTTCGGCGTCTTTCTAATGCGAGTGCACATGTCGGACGGGAGGCGGGAAGCTCGCAATCAGTTTGACAACCCATGCTGCCGGTGGGAGAATGTCCCGCCACTCAAGGCATATGCTTTGGGTCCGAGTCGTGATGTTTTGTCTGGCCCCTAGTCATCAGGAGATCATCCATGAAGCTCCGATCATACGCTAGACTCCTAGCTCTTAGTTTCGTTGTAGTTAGTGGAATCGTAATCGCATGGGGTCCGGCCGGTGCCCAAGGCGCCGCCCGCGAGCGAGAAACTGGAACCCTTACCTTTACACCTCAACTCAATGGACGACCCGGAGCCTCTACGCCTATCAATCATGTGCTGAAGGGGACTATTTTCGATGCCAGCTCGCCTGGTGCTTCAGCCTCATGCAGTTCGGCGGGATGCTCTGCCTACGCCCAGATGTATCTAGAGTCCGTGGTTTGCCCAAGAATAGCGGGAGCTACGTGCACCTATCAAATCACTATACAGTCGCAGAACCACGCCGGCTGCTTGCTATACGTGGAGCGGAGCGAGCCGTCTTTTTTCGTTACCAATCCGTGGGACTTCTTACGCGGTCACGGCGACCGTCACCAACAATAGTGCTAACCAGGCGCATTCGATCGCCGTAAATATCGGTTGCAGCGAAACTCACGGAAACATATCCGGATGCTTTGCGGGTTCTGGATTCGCCAATCTGAGCATCGCCACGTACACTCCCTAGACTTGGATCGCCTGTTCCATTATCGATCGGTTCTTGCACGATAACGCCTCCATCTGGTGTCTGTTTGTTGCTGAGGGGCTTCGAGACCCTGCTGCAGGGCGTCGCTTTCGCGAGGCTCGTCATGCGACACTCTTTGTAGAGTTTCAGAGAACTATCATTCATGCGCGTTGTCATCGCGGGCGGCGGCACGGGCGGGCACGTGATTCCGGCGTTGGCCATCGCTCAACAGCTTAAGAAGCAACTTGGCGCCGAGGTTCTTTTTATCGGGACAGCTCGCGGGATTGAAACGCGGCTGGTGCCGCAGGCGGGGTTTCGTCTGGAACTGATTCAGGTGGGCGCGCTGAAAAATGTCAGCCTGATGACGCGGGCTAAGACGATGTTTGATTTGCCGCGCGCGATTGCGGCTTCTTCGCGGATGCTCTCGGAGTTCGATCCTGAAGTCGTGATTGGGGTCGGGGGATATGCATCCGGACCGGCGATGGTGGCTGCGATTCGCCGGCGGCTTCCTACGCTTGCTTTTGAACCTAACGTCGTGCCGGGATTTGCCAATCGAATGATTGCGCGGTGGGTTTCGGCGGCGGCGGTGCACTTTGAGGAGACTTGCCGTTATTTTCCCCATTGCCGGGTGACGGGCGTTCCGGTGCGGGCGGCTTTCTTTTCCATTCCTCCGAAGATTGGGGGCGCGCCTACTCTGCTGGTTTTTGGAGGCAGTCAGGGGGCGCGGGCTATCAATCAGGCGATGATCGAATCGCTGGCTGGGCTGCACGCGAAGATTCCTGGGATCCACATCATTCATCAGACGGGACAGCGCGACTATGACCACGTGTTGGCGGCTTATCAGCAGTCGGGAATCTCGGGCGAGGTTCACAAGTTTATTGACGATATGCCGGGTACGTTCGGGCGGGCCGATTTGCTGGTCTGCCGTTCGGGGGCTAGCACGGTTGGTGAGATCACTGCGGCGGGCAAGCCAGCGATCTTCGTGCCCTACCCGGCGGCTGCCGATGATCATCAGAATGTGAACGCGCGGGCGCTGGAACGAGTGGGCGCGGCGGTGGTGGTCGAAGAAAGTAATCTGGGCGCGGCTTATCTGGTCGACACGATTGCGGCTTTGATCGGTGATTCGGGGCGGCTGCGGAGTATGTCGGCGGCTGCTCGGTCTTTGGCACATCCTAAGGCGGTTGAGGAGATTGCGGAAATGGTGGTGCGGCTGGCTGGTGGTGAGTAGAACTTTGGTGGCCGCAAAGAAAAAGCAGCCCCTAAAGGGGCATCTGATTTCCCAATACGTTCGGCATCGCTAAAGCGATGCCCTGATACGAAGCCATTACTAGCCAGTTCTTCTCGGCACACTCCGCGTCTCGGCGGTGAAGTGTTCTATCATCAGCGTGCGTCCGAGGATTCAGTTTCCATGTTCGCCAAGATTCAGCGCATTCATTTCGTGGGTATCGGGGGCATCGGCATGAGCGGGATTGCCGAGGTGTTGCTGAATCTTGGGTACAAGATTTCCGGCTCCGACCTGAGGAGTTCGGCGGTCACGCAGCGGCTGGCTGCTTTGGGCGCGACGATTTTTGAGGGGCACACCGCCGCCAACATTGCCGGCGCGGATGTTGTCGTGACCAGTTCCGCGATCCCGGTTGATAACCCCGAAGTTGCCGAAGCTCGCCGGGCGCATGTTCCGGTGATCCAGCGGGCTGAGATGCTGGCGGAACTGATGCGGCTGAAGTACGGCATCGCGATTGCCGGGATGCATGGGAAGACGACTACGACTTCGATGGTCGCGGCTGTGCTGGCCGCTGGCGGGCTCGATCCGACGGTCGTGGTCGGAGGGCGGGTGGATGCGATGGGCTCGAACGCGCGCCTCGGCAAGTCGCAGTATCTGGTCGCTGAGGCGGATGAAAGCGACCGGTCGTTTCTGAAGCTTTCACCGATTCTTTCTGTGGTCACGAACATTGACCGCGAGCACATGGACTGCTATCGCGACATGCGCGATGTTCGCCGGACGTTTCTCGAATTCATGGAGCGCGTTCCCTTTTACGGCGTCGTCGTCGCCTGCAATGACGACTTGGCGCTGCGGCGGCTACTGCCGCGTGTTCATCGGCGAGTGACTACGTACGGAACCAGCCGCGGGTCGAATTTTCTGATTCACATGGGGTCGGCGTTGGTTGGATCGTCGCAGGTTGGATCGTCGTCAGATGGGTCGGCGGTGGCGGCCGGAGAGCACAGCCCGGTCATCCGCTTCAAGGTTACTTATAAAGAGAAAGATCTCGGAGAGTTCACGCTGCGCGTGCCGGGCGCGCACAACGTGTTGAACGCCACGGCGGCGATTGCGGTGGGCACGGCGCTCGACATTCCGGCGGAGCAAATCCGTACCGCGCTGGACGATTTTCGCGGCGTGGACCGCCGCTTCCAGTTCAAAGGCAAGTCCGCAGGCATTACCGTGATTGACGATTACGGGCATCATCCGACGGAGATCCGGGCCACGCTGGCTGCGGCTCGCCAGTGCGGATTTCGCCGCGTGCATGTGATCTTCCAGCCCCACCGCTTCACCCGCACTCGCGATCTGATGGATGAGTTTGCAACCGCGTTCGCCGACGCTGATACTCTTTGTTTACTCGACATTTATCCGGCCAGTGAGAGGCCCATCGAGGGCATCACGGCTGAAGCTCTCGCCGGTCGCATCGCTGGGGCTGGGAGCGGGAGCGTGGCGTACTCTCCATCTTTTTCCGCCGCGGTTGCGGCCGCGGCCGCCGTCGCTCAACCGGGGGACATGGTTGTGACGCTGGGCGCGGGCAGCGTCTCGCAACTGGGGGCGATGATTCTGGAGACGCTGGAGGCCAGGGGCGCGCAGGCGGCCACCCATCGGCCGTAAGAAGTCAGGCGGCTCTCCACAAGATATGTTTTTCCAGTTGACCTTTTTTCCTTGCGCTCGTCCAACGTCCATACGGTGAGGACCACCCATGGACACCAATAAAGCCGCTTACTGGATTGCTCTTGGAGTATTCGCGCTGGCGCTGAACAGCGAATACCGGCACGGAAGTTTTGTGCCGCTGCATCGGGTAGTCGAACATACCGGTTCGGCATTGTGCAGGATCACGGCACGCGCAGAGAGGACTTTGGCCGTCGCGAGTCTTCGTGCGAGAAACGATGGATCCTGGATGGACGATGTGCCAGCGGCCCCGGGCGGGGCCGAAATGGCGCGGGTCCAGGGCGAATTGCTCCGAGACCAGACATGGGAGGCCGAGGTTCTTCGCGACGGACTTCATGCCCGAGCCGACGCAATTCGCGCGCAGGCCGAAGTGCAGCGCGCGGAGATCGAGCAGGTTCGTATGCGGGTGCGCTCGCAGTTCAGGATCGCGCGCACGGTTGATCGCCGAGTGACGGTGTTCTGTCCGAAGACGGGGGTGCGGATTGCTGTGAACGCGGGGATGAGGCTGGCGGAGGTTTCGCCGGATGTTGACTCCTTCTAGCGGGTTACGGAAGAGTCGGTCTCGCCCCTATCTCCCCCGAGCCATCTGCGTTGCAGTAGAGACTCGGGTTGCCGCGTCTTCCGCCGCGGAGTGAGATGGGGCAAGCCCCGTCTCTACGGAGAATTTCCGCCGCTGGCAGCTGCCGAGCTGCGCTCGGCTTGGACGGGCGAGGGCGCCCGTCCCCACACTAGCATCCCACTTCAGCAGCCGAACCAACTTGGCACTGTCTCAATCCGCGAAAACCAGTTATAGTAATTTTGCTCAGCGGTTTTCTGTCGACAACTGACTCGAAAGAGTGGCGCGGAAATCAAGTTCCACCGCGATACAGGAAGATCTGTATCCGCTTCCCGACGATGTTGCTCAGCATCGGGCTCCCGACCGTGAGCCCTTCGACGACGCGCGGCTCGTCGATCTCGAAGCGGAGCAGGAATCCCCATTTCTACGCGGACAGAAGCGAGTCTCGGTCCGGCGCGGATCACTTCCCCAAAAGACTGCCAATTGGCTGAAGAGGGTCGCCCTGGCGATCGTGGCTTTTGCGATGCTCGGAGCGGCCGGCTTGGGCCTCTACAGTTACGGGGAGCGCTCATGGCGCTTTCGCGTCGATTCGAGCGATCAGATCGAAGTCACCGGCGCCGAGCACGTCGCGCACGGGCACATCATGGAAGTGATGGGCGAAGATATCGGCCGTAACATTTTTTTTATTCCCCTGGCCCAACGCAAACTGCAACTTGAGCAGATTCCATGGGTGGAATCGGCGAGCGTGATGCGCTTCGTGCCAAATCGCCTGCGCATCGAGATTCATGAACGCACTCCGGTTGCCTTCGCTCGCGTCGGCTCGCACATTTCACTAATCGACGCCGGCGGCACGCTGATGGAACTCGGTGCCGGCGGCAAGCACAAGTATTCGTTCGCAGTGATCGCGGGCATGAATGCCGGCGAGCCGCTCTCCACCCGCGCTGCACGGATGAAGAGTTACAACGAGCTGGTTCGCGAACTTGATTCAAGCGGCGCTCGTTATTCGCAGGGACTGAGCGAAGTGGATCTCACCGACACCGAGGATGTGAAAGTGCTGGCCGCTGATGCCAACGGCGAAGTGCTGGTGCATCTGGGCTCGGGGAATTATCTGCAACGTTACAAAACCTACGAGACGCATGTGCAGCAATGGCGGCAGCAGTTCGACAAGCTGGAATCGGTGGACTTGCGCTATGACGGCCAGATCATCGTGAACCCCGATCTTGACGGGATGGCACGGCAGCCCGCCTTGACGCCAGCGGCAGCCAAGGCGGCGATGGCAGCGGGAGTGAAGACCGCGGCGATCGTGAACTACGAAAAATATGTAACGCATCCCGTTCCCATAAATGCGACGAAGAAGGACGCGAAGGCCAAGGCGAAAGCCGGGCCGAAGCTCGTAGTTCATCGCGCGGCAGTTCGTCATCTTCCTGTCAAACCAGCGCCGGCCAAACAGGCTGCGGTTAAACAAGACCCAGTGCATCAAGCCGCGCTGAAGACGACGGTGAAGACGGCGAAACCTGCGGTCGTCAAAAATACCACGGCATCACATCCGGCCGGGTCCGTGCCGCCCGTTGCCGTTGCAACGGGCCAGAAGAAACCGAGCGCTGGTATTCAGAAGGAGACGCCGCAGAACTAGCGATCATTAGAACTAACGATCATTAATCATGCCGAGCCACGAGCCCAATTTCATCACCGCCATTGATGTAGGCAGCGCCAAGACGGCAGTCCTGGTGGCCGAGCGGAGCGATCACGGATTGCGTTATCGGGGCCACGGTATCAGCGAATCGCGAGGCCTCCGCAAGGGTGTGATTACCGAACTCGACAAGGCCGTTAGCAGCATTCAAAAAGCGGTGGAGCATGCGGAAGACGTGGCTGGCATTCCGATTGAACACGCGCTGATTGGGATTGCGGGTGCGCACATTCGCGGGATGAACAGCCACGGCGGAATTACTTTTGGCGCGAGGGCGCGGGAGATTGGACGCGAGGAAATTCGCCAGGCGGTGGACAAGGCTCGCACCGTGCCTTTGCCGGGGGATCGCGAAATTCTGCATTTGCTGCCGCAGGAGTTTATTCTCGACGATCAGCCCGGCGTGCAGGATCCCACCGGCATGATGGCCACGCGCCTCGAAGTGCGCGTGCACATTGTGACGGCTTCGTCGAACGCCACGCAGAATCTGGTGACGGCGGTGAACCGGGCTGGTGTCCACGTGGACGACACTATCTTTGAGCCGCTGGCTTGCGCGGACTCCGTGTTGCGGTCCGATGAACGCGAACTGGGCGTCTGCCTTGTCGATCTCGGCGCTGGTTCGTGTGATCTGATCGTTTTTCAGCAGGGCGCAGTCGCGCATACGGCCGTGATTCCGATCGGTGGCGACCACTTTACGAGCGATCTTTCGGTTGGTATGTGCACGGGGCTGGCGGATGCGGAGACGCTCAAGAAAAACTTTGGCAACGCGGTGCCGACGCTGATTCCCGAAGGCAACGAAGTCGAGGTGCCGTCGGTGGGAGACCGTCCATCGCGCATGATGCCGCAGCGCATGGCGGGCGAGATTCTTGGGCCGCGTGCGAGCGAGCTTTTCGAGTTGCTGCGCGACAACCTGCGCCACGCCGGCGTTCTGGAGCACTGCATCGCTGGAATCGTGCTGAGCGGGGGTGCCTCGCGACTTCCCGGCATTCTCGACGTGGCGGAATCAGTGCTGCGGAGAGCGGCGCGCCTCGCCTGGCCAACGCCGATGGCGAAGATGCAGTCGTTCTTAGCCGAGCCAGAGTTCGCGACGGTGTTGGGCATGGCGTATTACGGGCACCGGGCCCGGCTGGCGAGGGGCTTGCAGGAGCCGGGATTTGGGTCGCGCATGAAAGCGCTGTTTGCGGGGAAGGGCGCGTAAAGATTGTGGTGGCCGGGCGGGGACGCCCGGCGCTCCACCGGCAAGTGAGAACTGATTTTAGGAGGTGAATTTATGGAAGACAACGGACTTCGCATCTGCTTTAACGAAGAAGCTCGCAACGACGCTCGCATCAAAGTCATCGGTGTCGGCGGCGGTGGCAATAACGCGGTCAATCGCATGATTGATTCCGGTATGGAACACATCGAATTCATTGTGGCCAACACCGACTTGCAAGCTTTGCGGATGTCGCGCGCCGCGACCAAGATTCAACTCGGCGTGAAGCTGACCAACGGACTCGGCGCGGGAGCTAATCCCGAAATCGGCCGTAAAGCCGCGCTGGAAGATTCCGACAAAATCATCGAAGCCCTGGAAGGCGCCGACATGGTTTTCGTCACAGCCGGACTGGGCGGCGGCACCGGCACAGGCGCGACGCCGATCATCGCCTCGCTTGCCAGCGAAATGGGCGCGCTTACCGTTGCTGTGGTTACCAAGCCTTTTGCCTTTGAAGGCAAACGCCGCATGCAGCAGGCGGAGCGCGGTATTTCTGAACTGATGGAGTCGGTCGATACCACCATTGTGATCCCTAACGAAAAATTGCTCGCGGTTGCCGAGAACGCGGGGTTCTTCGAGTCCTTCCGCATCGCCGACGATATTCTTCGCCAGGGAGTGCAGGGCATCTCCGACATCATCACCATCCCGGGCATCATCAATCGCGACTTTGCCGACGTAAAGGCCATCATGGCGGGGATGGGAT
>WNFR01006538.1_pt1 | contig 11913 bp, 10 predicted proteins | sample 5400221 | NCBI WGS metagenome assembly WNFR01 (sample SAMN13153357, study PRJNA577476) | soil metagenome | isolation source: 40 cm soil under Madrone tree | place: USA:California | collected 2016-06-14 | reverse complement strand
TAAAAACCTCAGCCGGAGCGTCAACGAGCGCCTTGGCAATGTGCTCGATCAGCGCTCGAGCATTGAAAGGTTGCTCGGTCATTTGAAGGTTCCTTGAGTTTGAGTGTGGGACCGGGTCTCTGACCCGGAACCACACAATACTGCGGCAAGAATAATACTAGGCCGCAGAACCGGCCGAGGCAGCCACCGGCATGGCAAGCAACTTGCCCACGCGCTCCGACAGCTGAGCGCCCTTCGAAACCCAGTAAGTAATGCGCTCCCGCTTTAGATCGAACGTTGCCGGATTAGTCCGCGGATTATACGTACCCACGACCTCGACCGGACGTCCATTGCGAGCCCGCTCCTTCTCGATCACCACCACACGATAATACGGCTGCTTCGGCTTACCAATACGCGACAGACGAATCATTAACACAGACTTCGATCCTTTGTCCGGAAGAGTCCGGAGATGTTGAGACAAACCATTATTATGCCGGAGGTTAGGGGGATTTGCAACCGCCGGCCCGACGCAGGAAAGCCACCTACATCGTGCTCTCGGTCCCCGTGTATCCTATGCAACGCGCGAAAGGAGTTGCATTTCATGCCCAAAAACAGTCTGGAAACAACTTGCTGCATTGTGGGCGGCGGTCCGGCGGGCATTATGCTCGGCTATCTGCTGGCGCGCAAAGGCGTGGCGGTTACAGTGCTGGAAAAGCATCAGGACTTCTTCCGCGATTTCCGGGGCGATACCGTGCACCCTTCAACACTTGAGGTCGTGTATGAGCTCGGATTGTTGCAAGACCTTTTGCATTTGCCGCACCAGGAACTGACCAAAATCGGTGCAGTTTTCGGGAACTACCCTCTCACAGTGGCGGAGTTTCGACATGTGCCGACGCACTGCAAGTTTGTAGCTCTCATGCCTCAGTGGGATTTTCTAGACTTCCTGTCGACCCATGCGAGGAAATTTTCGACCTTTGATCTTCGTATGGAGCATGAAGCGGTTGGCTTGATGCGCGATGGCGACCGCATCGTCGGAGTCGAAGTGCAAACACCAGATGGGCCTGCCGAAATTCGCGCCGACCTGGTAGTCGGCTGCGATGGACGGCACTCGGTGATCAGGCAAGCGGCGCAATTGAAGTTAATCGAATTCGGCGTTCCGATCGATGTGCTCTGGTTTCACATCAGCCGTCACAGCAATGATCCTGAGCAACTGCTTGGCAATATCAATTATGGCCGAGCGCTCGTCCTGATCAACCGCAGCGACTACTTTCAGGCCGGACTGCTCATTCGGAAGGGATCATTTGACGAAATGAAGAGAAGCGGACTGGATGCCTTTCGCAAGACGCTTCTACAGATTGTGCCCCACCTGGGAGACCGCGTCGACGAACTCAAGAACTGGGATCAGATCAAACTGCTCTCGGTGCAGTTGAACCGTCTGCGGCAATGGCACCGGCCTGGCCTGCTGTGCATCGGAGACGCTGCCCACGCGATGTCGCCGGCGGGAGGAGTGGGAATCAATCTGGCGATCCAGGACGCAGTCGCAACCGCGAACCTGCTGTCCGACGCTCTGCGTGAGCGAAGCGTGACGGAAGATGTTCTTGCCCAAGTGCAACGCCGCCGCGAATTTCCCACGCGTGTGACGCAAGGCGTTCAGGCAACGGCGCACAAAGCGTTCGATCGATTGTTCCGCAACCCCGGCCCGGCGAAGCCGCCATGGCAGTTGAAGGTGGCGGTACGCGTTCCTGGCTTCCAACGCTTGATGGCGCGGGCGATAGGCATGGGCGTTCGCCCCGAACACATCCGCGAGGCTGGTGTCGGCCCGCTGGAGAAAGCCGCCTGAAAAGTTATGCGATCTTTTATTCCAACGACGCCAGGATTTCCAGTGGCTCGGGCCGTTCCGTGTAATCCTCGTTCGGTGAGGCGAACCGGATCGTGCCATCCCGATCGATCACGTATGTCGCCGGAATCGGCAATTCCCAACTGCTGTCTCCGTTGACGAAGGGAAGATTTACGAAAGTGCGCCGGTAAATGGCCTGCTGTTCTTCCGGGACGCGGTATACCAGTCCGAACTGGCGAGCCAACTCGTTGTGCGCGTCCACCAATAACGGGAAGGCGAGTTTGTGCTGGTCGTGCATGAAGTAGGCCTGCTTCTCTGTCTGCGGAGAGATGGCGATCAGCGCGGCTCCCGCGGCGGCGATCAGCGCGGCTATGGCGCTCATAGCTTCCACCTGTTCAACACAGAACGGGCACCAGCGTCCTCGGACGAAGCAGACTACGAGGCGTCCACTGTTCAGCAAGGTGGCGGAGGAAACAGGCTTTCCACTGTGGTCGGGGAGTTGGAACGTTGGAGCCTGCGCGCCCACGCCCAAGGCTTTCGCCGCGAGTCCTTGTTGCTTCAAGGCCGCGACCGTGTGGGCGTGAACGGCCTGCACGTCAGCGGGAACGTACTTGGCAATAAGATCTTTTCGCTCGGCGAAGACCTCCGCCAGCGGACGCTCATCCGCGTACGATCCTGCCTCCGCTAATGAGCGCCATTTCATAGAATGTGGTAGTTAGCCCTTACATTCCCGGCAGTTTCATCCCCGCCAGTCTGCGCGCGAAGCTGGGCTTACCCATCTGCTTGAACATTTTTTTCATCTGGGCGTACTGCCGGAGAAGGTTGTTGACTTCCTGCACGCACGTCCCGGAGCCGCGGGCGATGCGTTTGCGGCGGCTGCCGTTGATGACTTCGTGGTGATCGCGCTCGTGCGCAGTCATCGAGTTGATAATTGCTTCGACCCGGTTGACCTGCTTCTCATCGACGTTGTCAGCAGCTTTTTGCATGCCCGAGAAAGCGCCAACCGAAGGCAGCATCCCGATGATGCTCTTCAGCGAGCCCATCTTTTTCACTTGCCGCAACTGGTCGCGAAAGTCTTCGAGCGAGAAGCCATCGCCGGAGAGGGCTTTAGCCGCGAGGTCTTGAGATTTCTTCTTGTCGACCTGCGATTCGACCTTTTCGATCAGCGACAGGATGTCGCCCATCCCGAGAATTCGCGAAACGATGCGGTCCGGATGGAACGGTTCGAGCGCGTCGTATTTTTCACCGACGCCAATGAACTTGATCGGTTGCCCCGTAACCTGACGGATGGAAAGCGCCGCGCCACCGCGCGCGTCGCCATCCATTTTGCTGAGGACGATTCCGGTGAGCGTGAGCTTCTTGTGGAACTCGTCAGCGGAGTTGACTGCGTCCTGCCCGGTCATGGCGTCGGCAACGAACAGAATCTCCTGCGGGTTGAGCATCCGCTTGAGCGACTGCATCTCGTCCATGAGCTGCTCGTCGATGTGAAGACGGCCCGCCGTATCGACGATGAGCACGTCGCAGCCCGAGATAATCGCCTCCTTGCGCGCTTCTTTCGCAAGACGCTCAACCGTCGCGGTGTTCGCTTCTCCGACCTCACCTTCGTAGAGATTAGCCTTGATCGCCGCCGCGACAACTTTCAACTGTTCGCGCGCCGCCGGGCGATAGACGTCGACCGAAACCAGCAGCGGACGATGTCCGCCATTCTTCAGCCAGTTGGCAAGCTTGCCCGATGTGGTCGTCTTGCCGGAACCCTGCAAGCCGGCCATCAGGACGACCGTCGGCGGCTGCGAAGCAAATTTCAACTTGGCTGTATCTTTGCCGAGAGTCTCAACCAGTTCGTCGCGCAGGATCTTGATCACCTGGTCGCCCGGCGAAAGGGCAGTCATCACTTGCTGGCCAACGGCCTTGGCGCGGATGCGGTCGATAAGATCCTTGACAACCTTGAAGTTGACGTCTGCTTCAAGCAGCGCCAGACGGATCTGTTTCAATGCCTCATCGATGTTTTCTTCCGTGAGGACAGCCTGCCCGCGCAGGGTCTTGAACGCACGTTGGAGTTTTTCCTGGAGGTTCTCGAACATAGAAACCTCTATTTTAGCAGTGGGAAGGCCGATTGACGGCTACGAGCTTCTACTTGCTAGTTGAGGTTTCCAACGTCAATGGCTGACTATTTTCCAGCGAACACTTCCTTCGCCGCAACGATGGTATTAGTGTGTATCGTCACCGTGTCCTCCACCCTCCGCGCATACCCGCCCGCGAACGTAACCATCACCGGAATGCCGCGGGCTTTGGCGACGCGGAAGACGAGTTCGTCGCGCTTCTTCAATCCTTCGATGGTCAGCGCCAAGCCGCCAAGCTGGTCTTCGCGATACGGATCGGCTCCAGCGATGTAACACAACAGATCAGGAGCAAACTGCCGCAGGCCGGAACTAAGCGCATTGTCGAGCCAGCCCAGGTACTCGTCGTCGCCGATGCCGTCGGGCAGATCTACGTCAATCGAAGAGGGAGGCTTGACCGGCGGGTAGTTATTTTCCTGGTGGAGCGAGATGGTGAAGACGTCGCCCGGGTGAGCGTTGCGAGTTTTTCCCGCCCGCGCCGGATCGAGAGTTGCAGGAGTCGCCGACGGCAGCGGCTCGCTCGGAACGCGCACTCCGCCGAAAATGGCGGCTGTCCCATTGCCGTGGTGGACATCGCAATCGACCGTCATGGCGGTGCGAATCTTGCCATCGCGCTGCATGCGCCGGATGGCGACAGCCACGTCGTGAATCATGCAAAAGCCTTCGCCGTGGTCGGGGAAGGCGTGATGAAATCCGCCGCCTATGCTGACGGCTACACCGTCGTTGAGAGCGTGCTGCGCGGCGAGAATCGATCCGCCCGCCGCCAACCAGAAGGCGCGCACCAGTTCCGGCGAGTAAGGAATTTCCAATTCCATTTCTTCGCGCGGGCTGAGCGTGCCGGTCTTCAGCTTCTCGACATACTGCGGTGTATGGACGAGTAGGATGTCCTGATCGCTGGCGGATTCAGGTACCAGGAAGTCTTCAGCGTGCGCAACGCCAAGTTCCAGCAAGCGATCACGGATGCGACGGTACTTCTCCGCCGGAAACACGTGCGCGCCGATCGGGAGATAGTAGTCGTCGCTGTAGATGAGCTTGAAGGGCAGCATCGGCACTCAGCAGTCAGCATTCAGCGGATCGAGTCGTGAAAACTTCCTATGATACGCGTGTGTAGCGCCACGGACTCGGCGGCCTACATTCGGGCCCGACGTTTCTCCCTGATAAACTTAATGGGTTGGCCCCAAAAAGAACATCGTCGCTGAAAGTTTCGGACACGCCGCCGCAAAGCGATCGGGTCACCCCATCGAAGCTGCTGCAACTCCCCGCAGAGGGCAAGGGCCGGATTTTTCTCATCGACGCCATGTCGTTCATTTTCCGCGCGTATCACGCGATGGCGCGGCAGCGGCCGATGTCCACCCGAACGGGTCTTCCGACGGCGGCGACGTTTGTCTTCGTCAACATGTTGCGCAAGTTGCGTGACGACTTTTCACCGGAATATCTCGCGGCCGTATTCGATGTGGGCCAGCCGACGATTCGCACTCAGCAGGCCGAAGCGATCACCAGCATTCGCAAATTCGATATCAAGACCCAAACGTTTAAGGAAACGGAATACGGGGGCTATAAAGCCAATCGCAAAGAGATGCCTCCGGATCTGGTGCAGCAAGTGCCATATATCCGTCGGGCGCTCGAAGGTTATCGCATTCCGATTCTGCAACTCGCCGGCTACGAAGCCGACGATGTCATCGGCACGTTGTCGCGCAAAGCTGCGGCGGAATCCTATTCGGTGTTCGTTGTCTCCAGCGATAAGGACATGCTGCAACTCGTCGACGAGCGGGTCTGCGTCCTGAATCCGCCAAAGGACAACCTGATTTGCGATGCCGCCAAGGTCGAGGAAATTCTGGGAGTGCCCCCGTCGCGAGTCGTCGATGTGATGGCGTTGCGCGGCGACTCCGTCGACAACATTCCCGGCGCGCCCGGAATCGGCGATAAAGGGTCGGTCGAAATCATCCGTCGTTTTGGGAGTGTTGAACAGGCGCTCGAACGCGCCGCCGAAGTGGAGAAGAAGTCCTATCGCGAATCTCTCCAAAACAACCGCGACAATATTCTGACGAGCAAGCAGTTGGTCACAATCGACACCAACGTCGCCGTCGACCTCGATGTGCCTGCAATGACGGTCGGCGAACCGGACATCGAAGCGTTGCGGGCGCTGTTTTTTGAGCTGGAGTTCACTTCGCTGCTTAAGGAATTGCTCCCGGTTGTGGAGGTGAAGGACACCAACTATCGCGAGATCAAAACTGTTGGTGAACTCGACCAGTATCTCGCGGGCCTCGCTGACGACACGCCTCTTGCGATCGCGATTCCAACCGCGCACACGGACGCCGTCGAAGAAGAGAAAGAAGAAGCAGAAGAGGAGGGACCGGAGTCAGCGCAATCGGAGTTTTTATTATTGCAGCCGGCCCAGGAACCGCAGGCAGTCCCGCTGGAGAGGATAGCCTTTTCAGTCGCACACGGATCGGGCGCAATCGCCACGCTTTCGGACAAGGCACTAGCCAACCGAGTCAAGAACCTGTTGGAAGGCGAGGCCACGCCCAAGACCATCCACGATCTGAAATCGTCGCTCCACCATTTTTCCCTGCGGGGAATCGAGCTTGCTGGGATTCAACACGATCCGATGCTCTATTCGTACTTGTTGAATCCCACTTATTCGTCGCATGCGCTCCCTGAAGTCGCGCTGCGGAGATTCAATCTGAAAATGAGTGGCAGCCTGGCGGAGGCCGCCGATCTCACAGGCAGGCTCGCAGTCGCACTGCATAAAGAGGTCGAAGAGGCAGGACTGACTTCGGTTTACAACGATATCGACGTCCCGCTCGTATCCGTTCTCGCGCGGATGGAATCTGCCGGCGTGAAAATCGACACTACCGCGCTCGCTCGCATGTCAACGAAGCTGGAACGGGAGATTGAGGCCAAGGCGCAGGATATTTATCAGCGCTGCGGACAAGAGTTCAATGTCAATTCGCCGAAGCAGCTCGGCGATGTGCTTTTCAACAAACTGGGCCTGCCTATTCCGGTGAAGTATGGCAAAGGAAAGAAGATTTCTACAGCGGTCGATGTATTGGAAGGGCTCGCGGAGGAGCACGAAGTCCCACGCCTGGTGCTCGATTATCGGCAATTGACCAAGCTAAAATCCACATATGTGGATGCGTTGCCTGCTCTCATCCGCAACACCAGCGGACGCCTGCATACGACATTCGGCCAAACGGGAACGGCGACCGGCCGGTTGTCTTCGACTAACCCAAATTTGCAGAACATTCCGATCCGCACAGAGTTGGGCCGAGAGATTCGCGCAGCATTCACGGCTGAGCCCGGGCACGTTCTACTGGCAGCGGACTATTCCCAGATTGAGTTGCGGCTGCTGGCGCACTTCTCGAAAGACAAATTACTGGTCGAAGCATTCCGGCGCGGCGACGATATTCATACCCTGACCGCATCGCAAGTATTCGGTGTGCCGCCGCTGATGGTAACAGCAGACCACCGCCGTGCCGCGAAGGTTGTGAATTTCGGGATCGTCTATGGACTGTCCGCCTTCGGGCTATCGCAGAATTTGGGGATCGAGCCGAGCGAGGCGAAAAAGTTTATCGACGCATACTTCGAGAAGTACTCCGGCGTGCGAGCGTTCATTGACGCGACTCTCGATCAGGCACGGCGGGACGGAAAGGTGAAGACGTTATTCGGCCGCATCCGTCCGATTCCCGACATCAACAGCAAGAACACGAACCAGCGGGGCTTCGCCGAACGTACGGCGGTTAATACTCCGCTACAAGGCACAGCGGCGGACCTCATCAAGCTGGCAATGATCCGGATCGACAGCGAGATTCAAAAACGCGGCCTCAAATCGCGGATGACGCTCCAAGTCCACGACGAACTGGTGTTTGAAGTTCCCGAGAGCGAAGTGGATCGCCTGAAGGACCTGGTCCGTGAGCGGATGGAGAATGCGCATAAGCTCGAAGTCCCGCTGCTCGTGGAAATGGGCGTTGGCCCGAACTGGCGCGATCTGGAGTAGCCGCGACTTCTGCGCGAATTCCGAATTGGGACGTGTGTACTTCCAGTGTAAATTTCTTCTCGCTTTCCGCTATAATTCGTTCACTCTTGCGCCGCTTGCATCGTTGACACTACCCGAAAGACAGATTTGCACGATCTTGCGGAGGCAGTTCGCATGGCAGCTCCCTCATTAGCGCTCGACCCGGCATCGCGCCGCAGGTTTGCGCGATATCCGATTAACATCGCGCTGGACGTGATCGCGTTGCAATCGGGGATTCCCTACAACATGCCGGGACGTTGCACCGACCTGAGCGAAGGCGGTCTGGGTGCAGTGGTGGCGGGGGCGCTGATCGCGGGTCAATCGGTCGCGATCGAGTTCCGGCTTCCGAACGTCGGCGTGCCGGTACGCGCTCGCGCTCAGGTGCGCTATCAGGACCGGTTGCATTGCGGATTGCAATTTGTCGGGTTGTCTGTCGAGCAACGCGAGATGATTCGCTACTGGTCTTCCCAGAGCGGCGCGCATTTAGTTCCAACTCAGCCCGGGAAGATCGAAATCGTGGTACCCGATCCGCCTGCTCCCGCGGTTGTGCGCGACCTTGAAAAACTCAGGCGCAGATTCCGCCTTCGTCGGCGCCGTTTTTTTGTCCTGCTCGGGCTCATGGCCGGGCTGATCGCTCTCGGATGGTGGCAGTGGCAGAAAGTCTGGAACGAACTGGAAGGCGCCCCATTCATCACGGCGGAGCCCCAACCGGGACTGCTATTGCGCGTTTCTTCAGAAGTTATGGAACGCCAGATTACCTATCAGGTCGATCCGGTGTACCCGGATGCCGCACGGCGCGCGGGAACGCAGGGGTTAGTAATTCTGAATGCGGTGATCGCGCCCGACGGGACTGTCAAGCGTCTGCGCCCGGTGGCCGGACCTGCCCTGTTGGTAAAATCGGCGCTCGACGCTGTCCAGTCCTGGAAATACCGGCCCTATCGCGCTGGCGGACAGGAAGTAGAAGTTGAAACTACGATCAGCGTTGACTTCCGACTTCACTAAGTGCTGGTGGTGTCGAACTTTTCGGATTCCCCAAACGACGCGCCCCGTTGGTCTTTGTCGGAGATGATCGGCTCTCCCTCGAGTTGCCAATCGATCTTCAGGTGAGGATCATTCCATGCGATGGTGCACTCCTGTTCAGGAGCATAAAAATCCGTCGCTTTATACAGCACGTGCGCCGCTTCGGACACGACCCGGAAACCATGCGCAAATCCGGACGGGATCCACAGCATCCACTTGTTCTCGCCCGAAAGCGTGAATGACTCCCATTTCCCAAACGTCGGAGATTTGCGGCGAAGATCCAGGGCAACATCGAGAATCTCGCCAGTCACGACCCGCACGAGCTTCCCTTGTGGCTTCCCGATCTGGTAGTGCAGGCCACGGATGACATTCCTGGCCGAATAGGAATGATTGTCCTGCACAAAATGTTCGTGGATGCCGATCTCGGCGAATGTGCTCTCGTTGTAACTTTCCAGAAAAAATCCGCGGTCGTCCCCGAACACGCGCGGTTCGAGAAGCAGGACGCCGGCGAGGCTGGTCTCAATTTTCTTCATTGATATTGCGGAGAAATTTTCACTCAGAAAACTCGTTCTCGTAACATCTGCAAGAGGTACGCGCCGTATCCATTGTTGCGCATCGGCTGCGCCTGGGCTTCTACCTGCTCCTTGGTGATGTATCCCGAGCGGAAGGCAATCTCCTCCGGACAGGCGACCATCAGGCCCTGGCGCTTTTCAAGAGTTTGAATAAATAACGCCGCTTCCATCAGAGCCTCGTGCGTCCCGGTATCAAGCCACGCCATGCCGCGACCCATCACACACACGTTGAGCTGTCCGCGCCTGAGATACTCGCGATTTACATCGGTGATCTCGAGTTCGCCTCGTCCGGAGGGCTTCAGGTTCTCCGCAATGCTGACCACCTGATTGTCGTAGAAATACAGTCCCGTCACGGCATAACGCGACTTCGGCTGCTTGGGCTTTTCTTCCACGCTGAGCGCTTTGCCATTCCCGTCAAACTCCACCACACCGTAGCGCTCGGGATCGTTGACCGGATAAGCAAACACGCGCGCACCCGTGGCCGTGGCGGTAGCTTCGCGCAGTTCTTTCACCAGGTCGTGTCCATAGAAGATGTTGTCTCCGAGCACCAGCGCGCAGCTACTCGTCCCGATGAACTCACGCCCAATCAAGAATGCCTGTGCGATGCCTTCCGGTTTGGGCTGCGCCACGTATTGCAGGCGAATTCCATAACGCGAGCCGTCACCCAGCAGGTTCTCGAAGCGCGGAACATCTTCCGGCGTCGAGATGACCAGAATGTCGCGAATACCCGCCAGCATCAGAGTCGAAAGCGGGTAGTAAACCATCGGCTTGTCGTAGACCGGCAGCAGGCTCTTCGCGACCGCGTGGGTTACCGGATAGAGGCGCGTGCCCGAACCTCCTGCGAGGATGATGCCTTTGTAGCGGGGCTCGGCTGTAGGGCTCATGTTCAAATTTCGCTGGCGTAGTGTCTTGCCATCCATTGACGATAGCTGCCCCTGGTCACGTCCCGCACCCAATCGTCGTGTTCAAGATACCAGCGTACCGTCTTGGCAATCCCACTTTCGAATGTTTCCAGAGGATGCCAACGCAACTCGCTACAGATTTTGGTCGTGTCCATGGCGTACCGGCGGTCGTGTCCGGGCCGATCGGTAACAAACGTCACGAGCCGGCCGTGAGGAACGATCGGATCGTTGGGACGCAGTTCATCCAGTAGGCGGCAGAGCGTCTCCACGACATAAAGATTTTTCTGCTCGTTGGCTCCGCCAATACAGTACGTCTCGCCAACGCGCCCCCGTGCCAACACCGTGCGAATGGCGCGGCAGTGATCTTCCACGTACAGCCAATCGCGTACATTTTGTCCGTCGCCATACACGGGAAGAACCTTTCCCTGGCAGGCGTTCAGGATCATGAGTGGGATCAGTTTTTCGGGAAATTGGTACGGCCCGTAGTTGTTCGAGCAATTCGTGGTCAGGACCGGCAGTTTGTATGTGTGATGGTAGGCGCGCACCAGATGATCGGAAGCCGCTTTGGACGCGGAGTACGGGCTATTGGGCGCGTAGGCGGTTGTTTCACAGAAAGCCTGCCCGTTGGGACTGAGCGATCCATAAACTTCGTCGGTCGAAACATGCAGAAAACGAAAAGCGCGGCGATCATTCTCCGGCAACGAAGACCAATACGCTCGCGTTTCTTCCAGCAGATTGAAAGTCCCATTCACGTTGGTGCGGATAAAATCATCCGGACCATGGATGGAGCGGTCTACGTGACTTTCGGCTGCGAAATGAACGACGGCCCTGGGCCGTTCCCGTTCGAACAGATTGCGCAGCAGATCCCGATCTACAATGTCGCCCTGCCGAAAGCGGTAGCGAGCGTGGCCTTCCACCGATTGCAGATTATGGAGATTCCCTGCGTATGTCAGCTTGTCGAGATTCAGAACATGGCAGGTTTCCTCCGCGATCCACTGCAAGAGGAAATTCGAGCCGATGAAACCAGCGCCGCCGGTGACGAAAATCAGGTCTTCCATGCCGAAGAGCCGCCCCGTGGGAAGCGGCAGCATTCACGATTCTAATCAAACGTGGCCACAAAGTCGTGTGCTTGGCCGGCAGTGGTAGCTGTAGACTGTCGCGGAGATTAGCCGGCAAGTTGCCGGCGCTATAAGGGGTCCCAATGTCAGAAACCGCCCGCATCGCCGATCAACTCCGTCGAGCCTTCCAGGGAAACGCCTGGCACGGCGACTCGCTCCTGGAAATCCTTGAAGGAGTCACCGCCGCGCAAGCCGCGGCGCGTCCGGTCAAGCACGCTCACACCATCTGGGAACTTGTGCTTCACATCACTGCTTGGGACAGCGCTGTCCGGCGCCGTCTCGCCGGCGCAGCCGTAGACCTCTCCGATGAACAAAATTTTCCTTCTGTGATGGATTCCAGCGAGAATGCCTGG
>WNFR01006908.1_pt1 | contig 11914 bp, 8 predicted proteins | sample 5400221 | NCBI WGS metagenome assembly WNFR01 (sample SAMN13153357, study PRJNA577476) | soil metagenome | isolation source: 40 cm soil under Madrone tree | place: USA:California | collected 2016-06-14 | reverse complement strand
AACGTCGTACCGGCAGCAGAAATAAAGCGTACACAGTAGAGCGAAACAGCGAGGACGGTTAGCGTGATGACGACAGTAGGTAATGCGCAGGGTGAAAGCAGCCTTTTCTTCATACAGACGTTCCTGTCTTTCTTCCATAAATTTGCGGTGCGCCGACAGGTGGCATGGGTGAGACTCCGAAATGGAAATTACAGCATCGTGGTACTGTCATTTTATATGGCACACGGCCATATAAAACTGCACGCTGCGTACCCACACCCGATCAATGGCATGTATCAATGCTGCATCGCTTTCGAGGTTGTGAGCTGATTCGCTCGAAGTGATGGCAGGGCGGTCGTCCGAGAGGCAACAGTCTTCTGGCGTGAGCACTCCCGCCGAATGATCCGATGACCCGCCTCGCTAAGCTCTTTGCCACGGAGACCCTGGGGCTCAGGACTTCCTTTATGCGCAACGCTTCCACGACTTGTTGCGCAGTCCACCTCAACTGTCGGATGCGCTGTTACGTTGAAGTGGAGAATACGCCAGGCGGTCATCTGCGAGCCTGGTGAATACTCACAGAACCCACTGAGAAACGAGGTTTTTAGTTAAGCCCTCTTTTGGCAAGGGCGAGTCATCGAGGAAGACCTTGCGGAAAGAAAGGAACATGAAACCCGATGAACCGTGGTTCCTGAATCAACACGGAACGCGGTATAAAAAGATGCGGCAGGCATTAAAGACTGCTTGTAAGAACGCGAAAGTTCCGCATTGCACTCACCACTTCACCGAGACATGCTCATGCGACGATTCTGCATAATGAAGGAAAGGACATCGGAGCCATTTCCAAACTGCTTGGACACGCCAACCCTACCATTACCCAGAACATTTATGTTCACTGGCCAGATGAGCAAATCCATGAAGCGCGCTGGACGTGGAAGTCTGCGCCCAAGAGTTGCAAAAAGTGCAAAATCGGAAAGTGGCCTTTGAGCCGACCTGACCTGGCATGCCAAGTTATTGAAGGGAAAATGCCGAGGGACGGAGTTGAACCGCCGACGCCGGCCTTTTCAGGGCCGCGCTCTACCAGCTGAGCTACCTCGGCTCGAGGAACCCTATAAAAATAGCGGACCGGGGGCGGTCTCGTAAAGATCGAAGTTGGTTCGGGGTAGTATCAAAGAATGAAACCGTATCGGCTTTCGGCGCGGGCAGCGGCGGCCGCTGGGATTTTCGTCACGATTGCGGCCATCGTCTGGTTCTGGACGAGCACCCATTCTTTCACGCAATCGGCGTTCGTTGTTTGTCCCGGTGTGGCTTTCACGTTGATGCTGATGCTGGGAAGTGGGAACGTTCTGGAGCGTCTGCAGCACTGGATTGACATGCAGCCGGCCCGGGTGATGCTGGTGCCTGCGGGATTGTGGTTGCTGTATGTCGTCTACGCCGTCGGCATGAACATCGCTGGAGGAACGGCAGTGATCACGATGGCGGTATACCTGACAGTCCCGTTTGTCGCTTTCTGGCCGGTGAGAAACATGGCTGGCCGTTTGTGGTTGGAGCCGCTGGTTATTTTGTGGATATGGCTGCCGCTGGAGCTTGGGATTGTTCGCAGAATCCTGATTACAACCCCTGGTGCGGACTTGCACTACGCGTTTGCGCAGCTTCTCGCGATCGACGCAGGAGTCGTCGCGTTTGCTGTGTGGGATCGGATGTCCTACATCGGATACCGTTTCGAAGCCGACCGCAACATCCTGCGCACCGGATTGTCGAATTTCTTGATGTTCTCCGCGATTGCGATCCCGCTGGGCCTGGTGATTCGATTTATTTCCTACAGTTTCAGCATCTCGAAGCTTTATCCCATGCCGGCGCTGTTTGCTGGGATTTTCCTGTTCACGGCGTTGTCGGAGGAGTTCCTTTTTCGTGGCTTGATTCAGAACTGGATCGAACATGCGACAGGGAATACGAGGGTCAGCTTGATCGTTGCGGCGGTGATCTTTGGGGCGGCGCATTTGAATAATGGACCGCCGATTCCGAACTATCGATATTTTCTGATGGCCGGCATCGCGGGAGTTTTTTACGGCCGGGCGTGGCGGAGTACCGGTAGCTTGATGGCTTCGTCGCTGACCCATGCGCTTGTGGATGCGTTTTGGAGTGTGTTCTTTCGGTAACCCCGCAAAGACATAAAGAATTTCAGCCGCGGATTACGCGAATTACGCAGATGGGCGCGCGATATATTCATGCGACCACGAATACAAGTACTGTATGGCGCGCCCATCCGCGTAATTCGCGTAATCCGCGGCTGAAAATTCTTTGTGTCCTTGTGGCCTCTACGCCTTCGAGATTCCGATCTCACAGGACTCGCCGTCGATGTCCCACTTCTCCCAGTGCTCGGCGCCGTCCCGGCCTGCGGTGAGCTGCGTGGCGAGGGTTTCGGATTTGATGTACTCGGACATGCGCCCGATGGCCTCGGCAACGCGATTCGAACTTTCGAAATGGATGCGGATGCGATCGGTTACCTGGAGCCCCGCATCCTTGCGCATGTTCTGGACGCGGTTTACGAATTCGCGGGCAAGACCCTCATTTATGAGCTCAGCTGTGAGCGTCGTATCGAGGGCAACCGTCAGACCGTCGGCCGATTCGACGAGCCATCCTTCGATGCTCTGAGCCGAGATGGTCACATCGTCGCGCGTGATTGTGATGGGCGTACCGTTCACTTCAGTCGAGAACGTTCCGTTTTGCTCGAGCTGCACCACTTCCGCAGATGACATTTCTTTTATCCGCTTTGCCACCGCGTTCACCTGCTTGCCAAATCTGGGACCGATGACTTTAAAGTTCGCATTAGCCGTCTTTCGTACGATCGGCGAAGACGCGTCGATGAATTCGATGGCTTTGACGTTTATCTCCTCGAGAATCACGTCGTTCATCTTTTCGATGAGGCGGCGAGTGTCCGGGGAAGCGGGAATCGCGATGCGAAAGAGCGGCTGGCGAGTCTTGAGGCTGGTTTTCGTGCGCATGGAGCGGACCAGCCCTACAACGCGCTGTGCCACGTCCATGCGGCTTTCCAGTTCGGGATTGATCAATTCCTTTCTGGCTTCGATCATCGGGGCAATGTGTACGGACTCGAACGGCTCCCTGCGCGTTTCGCTGATCAGCGACCGATAGATCTCGTCCGCCATGAAGGGCGCGATTGGCGCCGTCATCTTTGTGATCGCAACCAGGCACTCGAACAGCGTTTGATAGGCGGCGGTCTTGTCCTTTCCGGGCTCGCTCTTCCAGAAGCGGCGGCGGTTACGGCGGACATACCAGTTCGAAAGCTGCTCGATCGTGAAATTGCTCACCAGGCGCGCGGCTCGAGTCGGGTCGTACGAGTCCATCGCTTCGACGTAGGCGACAGCGGTCGTATTGAGCAGCGACAGAATCCATTGATCGATGTCCGGACGCTCGGACACCGGGATGTCGGGTTCGGTATGCTTGAATCCATCGACATTTGCGTACAGGACGAAGAACGCGTACGTGTTCAGCAGCGTTCCGAAGAACTTCCGCTGCACTTCGGCAATGTTGTCCACGTCGAAGAGCTTGGGTTTCCATGTCGGGCTGCTGGCGATCAGGAACCAGCGCACGCTGTCGGCCCCGTACCTGCCGATCACTTCGAATGGATCGACCGTATTGCCACGGGTTTTCGACATTTTCTGGCCGTTCTTGTCCAGCACCAGGTCGCTGCAGATGACGTTCCTGAAGCATGGCTGCTTGAACAGGAACGAGCTGATCGCATGCAGCGTGTAGAACCAGCCGCGAGTCTGATCCACCGCCTCGGAGATGAAGTCGGCGGGAAAGGATTGCTTGAACGTGTCCTGGTTCTCGAACGGATAGTGCCACTGCGCAAACGGCATGGCGCCGGAGTCGAACCACACGTCCACGAGCTCGGGAATGCGCCGCATTTCACCGCCGCATTTGCATTTCAGGACCACGTTGTCGATGTACGGCTTATGAAGGTCCAGCGGTTCGGGCAGAGCGGCTCCCTCACGCCGCAATTCCTCGACGCTCCCAACAGACCGTTTCTCTTCACACTTTCCGCAAACCCAGATCGGAATCGGCGTGCCCCAATAGCGATCGCGCGAGATCGCCCAATCCTTGTTCTCTTCCAGCCAGTTTCCGAAACGGCCCTCGCCGGTTTCCGGCGGATACCAGTGGATCTGCTTGTTGTAGGCGATCATGTCGCGGGCGTAATCCGTCGTGCGGATATACCAGGACTTCCGGGCGTAATAGAGCAGCGGCGTGTCGCATCGCCAGCAATGCGGATAGCTGTGCGTATAGGTTTCCTTCTTGAAGAGCAGGCCGCGCGACTTCAGGTCGGCAGTGATTTCCGGATCCGCGACTTTGAAGAATTTGCCGGCATAAGGTCCGGCAGCTTCGACAAACTGGCCGCGGGCCTCGAGCGCCTGAATCATCGGCAGGTCGTACTTCTTCGAAGCCTGGTAATCGTCTTCGCCGTAGGCAGGCGCCATATGGACGATGCCGGAACCATCCGTCGTCGTGACAAAGTCGGCGCCGATGACGTACCAGGCCTTTTTGTCGACAGGAAAAAAGCTGAACCATCGCTCGTATTCCTTGCCGACCAGATCGCTTCCGCGCATGCTCTGGACGACTTCCGTGCCTTCAGGCATCACAGACAGACGATCCTTCGCAAGAATCAGGAGATCGTCTTTGTAACGAACCTTGACGTATTCGACGTCAGGGCCCACCGCAAGCGCGACGTTGGAAATTAGAGTCCACGGTGTCGTTGTCCACACGAGAAAGTACGTGTTGTCTTCGCCCTTGATCCTGGCCTTGAGGTAGATCGACGGATCCTGAACCTCGCGGTAGCCAAGCGAGACCTCGTGCGAGGAGAGCGGAGTACCGCAGCGCGGACAGTAGAGCTGAACCTTGAAGCCCTGGTAGATCAGTCCTTCCTTGAAGTAACGGTCGAGGGCCCACCAGACGGACTCGATAAAATTGTTCTCGCAGGTGATGTACGGATGCTCCATGTCGATCCAGTAGCCCATCCGCCACGTCAGGTCTTCCCACATTCCCTTGTATTCGAAGACGGATCTGCGGCATTCGGCGTTGAACTTTGCGACGCCGAACGTTTCGATCTCGCCCTTGTGCTTGAGTCCAAGCCGCTTCTCGACCTCGATTTCGACGGGTAAGCCATGCGTGTCCCACCCCGCTTTTCGATGCACCTGGAAGCCGCGCATAGTCTGATAGCGGCATACCAGGTCTTTGATCGTGCGGGCGAAAACGTGATGGATGCCGGGTTTGCCGTTGGCGGTGGGGGGACCCTCGTAGAAGGTGTAGTCCGGCGCGTTTTTGCGAGCCTCGATGCTCTTTTTGAAGAGATCGTTTTTCTTCCAGTAGCCGAGGACTTCGTCTTCGAGAGCCGGAAGGCTCAGCTTGTCCGACAGCTGCTTGAACATCTAGCTAATGTAGCACGAAAGAACGCGGGCTAAAGCCCGCGACTACATTGGGGGACGACGTGATTTCCAAATGGGGAACCGTGATCCCCAATGTAGTCGCGGGCTTTAGCCCGCGTTTCATTATTTCCGCTTCTGGCCGTTGTCGGCTGCGGCTGCGGCGCTTGTGGCCGGAGGAACGGTAGGAATCGAAAGACCCATGATTTCGCGGAGAGCAAGCTCAACGCGGCCGCGATAATCGTGGTTGTCCTTCAGGAACTGGCGAGCGTTTTCGCGGCCCTGGCCAAGGCGTTCACCCTGGAACGAGAACCACGCGCCGCTCTTTTCAACGATGCTTTTATCGACGGCAAGGTCGAGCAGATCGCCTTCCTTCGAAATACCTTCGCCGTACATGATGTCGAATTCGGCTTCACGGAACGGCGGAGCAACCTTGTTCTTGACGATTTTTGCCTTGGTGCGGCTTCCGGTGACGGCATCGCCATCTTTGATGGAAGCGATGCGCCGCACATCCACGCGGACGGAAGCGTAGAACTTCAGGGCGCGCCCTCCGGTGGTGGTTTCGGGATTGCCAAACATGACGCCGATCTTCTCGCGTATCTGGTTGATGAAGATCAGGCACGTTTTGGATTTCGAAACGATGCCGGTGAGCTTGCGCGCGTAGTTCGCATCCAGCGCGTGCTCCGCATCCACGAATGCTGCCGTGCCGCCGAGCCGTTGAGCTTCGGCGATGGCATGTAGAGTCAGGGTCGTCTTACCGCTCGACTCCGGTCCGAACACTTCGATAACGCGCCCGCGCGGATAGCCCCCGACGCCGAGCGCCAAATCCAGCGAGAGCGAGCCTGATGAAATCGCGTCCAGAGCGGCAGTGCTGTCGATGCCGCCCAGACGCATGATGGAACCCTTGCCGAACTGCTTTTCGATTTGCGACACAGCCAGATCAAGAGCCCTGCTTTTTTCAGTTCTTTCCTCTGCCATAGGTTGTTCCTTTATTTAGCGTGGGGCCCACCGGCCAGCCGTAGTTGGTACACCGCCTTCGGTGGCCTCATTGATGGGCATTGGCCGGTACCCCCACACCTTTAAGCTATTTCGCCCGCTTCGAAGAAACCAGGCACTTCACGAGCCGGAGTTCTTCGCGGACGAGTCCGTTGAGTTGGTCAGGGCCGGTCGCGTCCTCGGAAAAGCTACGGACGCGTTTGCGGTAGCGTGTTTCCTTCGGATTCAGGGCTTGAGCCGTCTTGAAACATTCCTGGGCTTTTCGGAGCCAGTTCATTTCCAGGCATAGCAGGCCGAGCTGGTAGTGGGCTTCGCCGAAATCGGGATCCAATGCGGTGGCCTGTTTCAGATGCTGGATGGCACGTTTGTGTTGTCCGGTGCCGTAATAAACCGCGCCCATCAAGAAATGCACGGGCGCGCTCGGCTTCAATTTGAGTGCGGTTGTCAGATGTTTGAGCGCTTGCTGCAGGTTTCCCACTTCAGCCAGCAGCGATCCAAGCGTTGCGTGTGCAGCCGCGGAATCTTTCTTGAGATCCACGGCCATCTCCAGCTTCGCCTGGGCATCGCGCAGATTTCCTTTGCGCTGCTGGATGAGGCCCATTAACAGCGTAGCCTCGAAGTTATCCGGCCTGGCCCCGAGAACCTGCGTGAGGCATTCCTTCGCGCTGGTGTATTCCCGGGACTGGAAGTAGACCTCAGCGAGTAGCAGCCCGAGTTCGAAATTTACCGAATCGTGATCGAAAGCCGATTTCAGGAAGTGCAGACTTTCGGTCGCCCTGTCCGCGACGAGCAAGTCATACGATTTCTCAATCCACAGCCCAAACTGTTTCCGGTCCGATCCCCGGTAGTTATCCATGATCCGCTGCATTCGGCCGCCGAGGCGATCGACTTCCTCCGTTTCGAGGATGCGTGAGTCGATGCGTTTTCTCCACTCGGCTTCGAGGTTCGCGAGGTTGATACCCGCGGATTCCAGCGAATCCGTCAGCGTTTCGATCATTGTGTGATCGATGAAATTACTCGCTGCAACGCGCTCGATGGTCTCCATCAATGAGTCGACCCGTTTGGTCAACGTATTGATGGAGTACTCGAGAGCGCTGATCCTTTCCAGGACATGTTCCTCCATGAACGGCATCGCGGGATCAAACGGCACCGCACCCGAAGCAACCAGCAGCTTGGTGCCGCATTTCCAGCAGAACTCCCGGTTCAAAGAGTTTCGTGTTGTGCAGTTCTGACAATGGATCATAACCATAAGCTTCCTGCTCTCGCGGACAAATCGGGTCCATATAGGCCGCGGGCTTTAGCCCGCGGGTCAATACTTGTAAAACCCGCGGCCTGACTTACGTCCCAAGTCACCAGCATCTACCATCTTACGGAGCAGCGGGCAAGGGCGGTATTTCGAATCGCCCAGGCCGGTATGCAGAACCTCCATGATATCGAGGCACACGTCCAATCCGATCAGGTCGGCGAGCGCCAGGGGCCCGATGGGATGGTTCATGCCGAGCTTCATGACCGAATCGATCGCCTCCGCACTAGCGACGCCCTCCATGACGCAAAAAACGGCTTCATTGATCATCGGCATCAGGACTCTATTGGACACGAATCCAGGATAATCGTTCACCTCGACCGGGGTTTTTCCGAGCGATTCCGCAAGCTGTCTTGTCGTTTCGTATGTTTCGTTCGACGTGATGTGACCCCGCACGATCTCCACCAGCGCCATGACGGGCACCGGATTCATGAAATGCATGCCGATGACTTTGTCCGGCCGCTTCGTCCCCGACGCGATCTTCGTGATCGAGATCGAGGATGTATTCGAAGCCAGTATTGCACCGGGACGCACAATTTCATCCATTGCCCGGAAGACCTTCAGCTTGAGTTCGACGTCTTCCGCCACAGCTTCGATCACAAAGTCCGCTTCGGCCAGTCGCGAGTTCTTCGTCGTCGGGACGATTCGCGCCAAAACCGCGACTTTGTCGTCTTTGTTAATCTTGTTTTTCGCGACTTCGCGGTCGAGATTTTTCTCGATGGTCGCAAGCGCACGGTCGAGAAACTGTTGCTCGATGTCGTTAAGGATGACCTTCAGCCCGGAACGTGCCGCGACGTGCGCGATACCGTTGCCCATCGTCCCTCCGCCGACGACACCAACGGTTTGAATTGCGGCCATTTCACGACCTTCTTCAACGTTCTTCAACGTTCGACAGCCAGTGCAACGGCATTCCCGCCGCCAAGGCACAGCGCCGCAATTCCGCGTCTGGCCTTGCGCCGCTGCATTTCATAAAGAAGCGTCACCAGAATCCGGGCGCCGCTGGCCCCGATCGGATGTCCGAGTGCAACTGCACCACCATTTACGTTGACTCTTTCGGGGTTCAACTCGAGTTGCTCGATCACCGCCAGGGCCTGGACCGAAAATGCTTCATTCAGTTCGAAGAGATCGACATCCGCCAGCCTCCAGCCGATTTTCTCAACGAGTTTACGGACCGCCTTGACGGGCGCCATCATCACCATTGCCGGCTCGATGCCACTCACAGCGTTGCCGATAATTCTTGCGATCGGCGTCGTCTTCAACGCTGCTGCGCGATCCGCTGAAGTCACAACGAGCGCCGCCGCACCATCGTTCACGCCGGGGGCGTTGCCGGCCGTGACGGTTCCATCCTTCTTGAAGGCGGGTTTCAGAGCGCGTAGTGCTTCGATCGATGCATCGGGCCGCGGCGATTCGTCGGTATCGAAAACAAGGGGATCGCCTTTTCGCTGGGGAATGGGGACCGGAAGAATTTCGTCGCGAAACTTTCCGGCTTTGATTGCAGCCACGGCTTTGCGGTGACTGCTGAGCGCGAATTCGTCCTGGCGTTCGCGCGAGACTCGATATTTCTCTGCAACGTTCTCGCCGGTGTTTCCCATGTGGTAGTTCTCGTACGCGTCCCAGAGACCATCGTGAATCATCGAGTCGACGATGGTGCCGTTTCCGAGCCGGTATCCTTCGCGCGCGTTCGGCAGGAGATAGGGCGCATTGCTCATGCTTTCCATGCCGCCGGCGACCACGATGTCCGAGTCGCCGACCTGGACCGCTTGTGCGGCAAGCGCGACCGCCTTCAGCCCTGACCCGCAGACCTTGTTGATGGTCATCGCCGCAACATCAGGCAGCAGGCCTCCGCGGAGGGCGGCCTGCCGCGCTGGATTCTGTCCGAGGCCTGCAGAGACGACGTTGCCCATGATGACTTCATCGATCTGCTGAGGTGTGAGACCGGCGCGCTCCACAGCAGCCTTGACCACCAGCGCCCCGAGTTGCGGAGCGCTCATCGATTTCAGCGCGCCCTGGAACTTACCGATGGGTGTGCGGACGGCACTGATGATAACCGTCTCCTTCACGGAGTACCTCCAAATTCAACATACCATAACCACAAAGACACAAAGGCCGCCGGCGCTGTCCCGGCGGCCTTTGTGTCTTTGTGCTTTTGTAGTTACCTCAGGTTGAAATTGACTTCGATGTTCAGCGAGACATCGACCGCCACGCCATTCCTCATGCCAGGTTTGAATCGCCACTGTTTGAGCGCCAGCATGGCGTTTTCATCGAGGCCGAATCCGAGGCTGCGCACGACGCGAAGAATGTCGCACGTGCCGTCTTTCCGAACGATCGCTTCCAGAACGACAGTTCCCTGATAACGTGCCTTGCGCGCTTCTTCCGAATATTGAGGCTCGACCCGGCTGACAACCGTAGGTGCAGAGACTCCACCGCCAACGCGGAACGTGCCGCCGCCAAAGCCGCCACCTTCACCCGGACCAACACCAGGGCCTTTGCCTTCGCCCACGCCACGTCCCTGGCCTGTCCCAATTCCCCCGCCAACACCAGGTCCTGACGATGGAGGACCGGGAACGCCCAGCGGATCGCCAAGGGGTAGCAGGCTCACGGTTGGCAGTTGTGCCAGTTGAGGAGCGACTACGGTCGGCTCAACGATCAATGTCGGATCGGGATTCTTTGGTGGTTCCGGATCGGGCGGAACGAACTGTTTGTCCGCGGCCCGAGGTAAACGGCCCAGCGAGGGTGGTGCAGGCTGCCGCTTGCCGCCGCCACCGCCGCCACCGGAGCTATCGTCCTTCGGAGGAAGATTCAGCACCAGGTTCGTCGGCGTGTAAACCATCACGGCAGTTTCGTTCACCGCCGGCAATTTCCGAGGTCCGGTGATCCATGGCAGGCCAACAACCGCCAGTGCCACGATTCCCACGTGGACAAGCACGGAGAGTAACCGTGGAAGGCCCGTCTCGGGCTTCGACCAGATCTCTTCGACTTCGACAGGCGTAACAGAGGTCTCAATTGTTCGAGGGTGGAACGTGTCGCGGATAGCCTCCCGGACATCGGAAAACAGGGAAATCAACGGCGAGGGCATTTCGATGAGATTGTTTAATGCGCTCGGATCCCTTTCGGCTGTTATTTCGACGGGGGTGGGGGGATGTTTTCGCTCTTCCCGGAGTTCTCGTATCTGGCTGAGCAGCGAGTCAAACCAAGACGGTGCGTCCGAAACAATCGTCCCCGTCTTGAGAATGCCAAACCGCGGATCGTTGTTTTCGTTTGGTTTCATAGTCCCGTTTTATCTAGACCTCGGTTGGAAAAATGCACGTTGAGAATACCATATTTCCCCACCACCCGAAAACGGCTCTTTCTTCCACGGATGCTATACTTTGCCTTCATGCCATCGAAACTGCAAGGGCGCTTGCCGTACATTCTGCTGGTAGCGGTGATCCTGGTGTTGGACCGCTGGACCAAGGCTCTCGTACAAGCCCGGTTCGGTCTCAACGACTCGGTCACGGTTATAGACGGCTTTTTCGACATAACGTATGTTCGAAATACGGGCGTGGCCTTCGGAATTTTCGATCTGGTCAGCCTGCCTGCCAAGTCCATATTGCTCTCCGCATTCACAGCATTAGCCGCAGTCGTGGTCACCGTTTACAGCGTCCGAAGCCCAGCTCGTAACCGCCTTCTGCAAGTGGCGCTGGCCCTGATTCTCGGCGGGGCCCTGGGAAACCTCTATGACCGGCTCGCCTATGGCTACGTGGTGGACTTTCTGGAATTCTATGTCGGCAGCCACCACTGGCCGTCGTTCAACGTGGCCGATTCCGCCATTTCGATAGGCGTTGTGCTCCTGGCCATCGAGATCATCCGAAATGAAACTCCAGCCCGGACCTGACGACCGGGGGCTCCGTCTGGACCTCTTTCTGGCCCGGCACCTGGAAAACCTCACACGGTCGCAAATTCAGCTGCTCAACCGTTCAGGCGCCGTCCTCATCGAAGGACGCCACGACAAAGCCGGATACAAGATTCGAGGTGGAGAAACGATCGAAATCGATCTCAGTGCCCTCGAACCGGCTCCTCTCACCCCCAAGCAACTCCCGCTCCAAATCTATTTTGAGGATGAAGATTTGGCGGTTGTCGAAAAGCCGGCCGGGGTCGTGGTTCATCCGGGCTCCGGAACGGGCGGCGGGACCCTTGTTCACGGATTGCTGTTTCACTTTCA
>WNFR01006537.1_pt1 | contig 11915 bp, 8 predicted proteins | sample 5400221 | NCBI WGS metagenome assembly WNFR01 (sample SAMN13153357, study PRJNA577476) | soil metagenome | isolation source: 40 cm soil under Madrone tree | place: USA:California | collected 2016-06-14 | reverse complement strand
TAACTGACGATCAGCGCGCAATCGCCGAAGCGGTCAAGCGCATCTGCCTCAAGTTTCCGGACGAATACTGGACCCGGAAGGACACCATGGCGGAGTTCCCGCATGAGTTTCACGCGGCCATGGCTGCCGACGGCTGGCTGGGCATCACCATGCCGGAGGAACTCGGGGGTTCGAATCTCGGGGTGACGGAGGCCGCCATCATGATGAACGCCGTGGCTGCCGGCGGCGGCGGCTCCGCCGCGATGTCCACGTTGCAGATCAACCTCTTCGCCCCCCATCCGATCGTCGTCCTCGGAACGCCGGAGCAAAAGCGGCGCATGCTGCGGCCCCTGATCTCGGGCGCCGAGAAGACTTGCTTTGGGGTCACCGAAGCGGACGCGGGGCTCAATACGACCCGGATAAAGACATTGGCGAAAAGGGTCGACGGTGGTTATCTCGTCAACGGCAGCAAAATCTGGACATCGACCGCCCAGGAGGCCGATAACATCCTGCTGCTCACGCGCACGACACCGCTCGAGGATTGCGTCAAGCCCACCGATGGAATGACGATTTTCTTTACGAAGCTAAACCGGGAGAAGATCGAAGTGAGGCGGATTCCGAAGATGGGCCGAGCCGCCGTTGACTCGAATGCGATTTTCATCCAGGACTTGTTCATTCCCGAGCAGGATCGAATCGGCGAAGAGGGGAGGGGGTTCCACTACCTCCTGCACAGCCTCAACCCCGAGCGTATCATCGTCGCCGCCGGTGCGACCGGAATCGCCCAGGACGCGTTGCGTCGCGCCGCGGGCTACGCAAGGGAGCGGGTCGTATTCGATCGACCCATCGGCCAAAATCAATCCATCCAACATCCGCTCGCGGAAATCTGGTGTTCCATCGAGGCGGCATGGCTGATGACGATGAAAGCGGCCTCGCTATACGACCGCAAAGAGCCCTGCGGCTCCTATGCAAATGCGGCGAAGTTTCTCGCCGGGCGTGCGGCCTTCAGGTCGGCCACCCAGGCGGTGCTCACCCATGGCGGAATGGGCTACGCGAAGGAGTACCAAGTAGAGCGGCTTTTCCGCGAATCGATCCTACAACGCCTGACTCCGATTACCGAACAGCTCATCCTGTGCTTCATCGCCGAGAAAGAACTCGGAATGCCGAAATCGTATTGACGAAGCCGGGCGCAACCGACGCGCCCAATCAAGGCCGCTCCATGACGCGGCGCCAGGCATCGCGGGTAAAGCAGCGCTTCATCCACTGGTCGGTATTCGGGTGACCGCTCAGGCTGATCTCGAATACCGGCAGGACGCCGGCTACGGATGCCACGTTCAGATCGGCCAGGGAAAAGCCATCTGTCAGCAGATATGGCTGGCGGCCGAGAATCGGCTCCAGCACGGCGTCGATCACGCGATGCACATCAGCATGCCAGCCATCGATCCGTGCTTGATCGATCTGCTCCTTGGGCCGGCGACCTTCACGCATGATCGCGACCAGCGGCGGCTCCAACTCTGAGAGCCCCCACGACGTCCACTGCTGGAGCTTGGCGGCGCCTCTGGGAGTTGCGGGCCAAAGCGAGCCCGGGAAAGTGCTCGCGAGATAGCTATTGATCGCCATCGTCTCGGTGAGCACGAAGTCATCATGCACGAGAGTCGGAATCTTGCCTTGGGGATTGAGCGCCAGGTAATCGGGTGTGCGGGTCTGACCTTCATTCGGATTGAGCGGGATCTGCTCGTATTGGAGCCCAAGTTCCTCCATCACCCACATGCAGCGGACGACGCGCGACCGCTTCCAGCCGTAAATCTTGAGCATGCTAGTCTCCCTGGTCGAACCGATCATGATTTTCATGGTTCCTCGCGCGGCCCCGGATGTTAACGCAAAACCTCGAGCCGAAGGTAAATTTGCCAACTCGAGAAAAAAGAGGTATGCATGCATAAGATGTACTTGTGTTCGAAATCCCCGCAGGCCGGATGTGACCGGAGGCTGCTTAATGTCGCGAGGCCGCTGAATGCGGAAACCGGGCTGGCGTCGCGCGGCGGGGTTGCATCATATGCTTACTTATCATATGCTTGTTGAAGTATCGGGTGACCCGCAACCCAGAGGCGGCGGCAAGGTCGCCCCCGCGGGTGCGTTTGACCGTCCGGCTTCCCGAGAGGTTGTATGAACACTACGTCAGTCGCTCCAGATGTTGATCTTTCCAAGGTCGCCGCGTTGGGCGAGTCGCTCCTTACCGAGCTCGATCGGTTGAGGGAATCCGACCCTATCCATTGGAGTCCCGCGACCGGCGCCTGGCTCGTGACCCGCCACGCCGATATCGTGCGTGCCTTCGCCGGCGAATTGCCGCTTTCCGTGAATCCTTCGCGGCGCCCGACGTTCGCGGTGCTCCCTCCCGAGGAGGTGCAGAATCACATTCCGACGCTCCTTGCCTACCTGACGAAATGGATCGTCTCCCACGATCCGCCCGTGCATACACGCATGCGCAAGCTCCTCGTGAAGGCTTTCAACAAGAAGGTGGTGGATTCTGTGCGGCCGTACGTACAGGCCCGCGTGGCGCAGTTACTCGACGAGCAGAAACAAAACGAGGATCTTGAATTTGTCGAGGGCATTGCCCGGCAACTGCCCGGCGGAGTGATCCTCAAGTTGATGGGCCTGCCGCAGGAGTATCTGCCGCGCCTGAAGGCTTGGGCCAACGCCTTTCAGATGGGCCTCGCCTCCTCGCGGCCTGAGATCCAGTGGCTGGACGCGGCGGAACGCGCGATGATCGAGATGAACGAAATCTTCCGCAACGCGATCGAGGAGCACCGGCGTAGTCCCCGGGAGGATCTTCTGACGTCTCTCATCGAAGCAACCGAGGACGGACAGTCGCTGTCGGAGGACGAGATGCTCGCGTCACTGTCGCTCATTCTCATCGCAGGGCATGACACTACACACAATTCGATGACGCTCGGCCTCGTCGCGCTCGGCCGCAGTCCGCAGAGCTGGCGCTACATGTATGAGCATCCCGATCGGACATTGAGCTGCGTGAATGAGATCATGCGCCTTTCCGCCATGTCCGCGGCGCAGCCGCGTGTCGCGACCGAGGACTTCGAGTGGCACGATAAGACGATTCGCGCCGGAGATCCTCTGTACTTGATGCAGGCCGCCGGCAATCGCGATCCGCGCGTCTACTCGCACCCCGATCGGCTTGACCTGGAGCGTGACAACGGCCAATCCTTGGTCTTCGCACCAGGGGTGCATCACTGCGTCGGTCACTTGCTGGCGAAGATGCAGCTGACGGAGTTCTTCGGTGCTCTCGTGCGGCGCTTCGAGGGTGTTGAGTTCCTCGATCCGACTCTGGATTTCATGCCACAGATCATTTTCCGAGGTCTGTACAAGCTCAACGTCCGCCTAAAGCCGCGCGCAGGAGCATTGCAAGCGTAGGCAAGGCTGGATCGCGGGGCGGAACTTCTGCCGCGCTTGCAATGTGCGGATCAATTGGATAAGCATGCATAATAAATACGGTTGAACGGAAGGCCGCCATGCACGAGTACAAAAGCATTCGCTACGAAATCGAAGGACAGCTGGCGCGGCTCACCCTGAATCGCCCTGAGTTGCTCAATGCGATCGACGACGAGATGCACAATGATCTTCTCTCGGTCCTGCTCGAAATTCGCGGCGAACCCGAGATACGCGCGGTACTTTTCGGCGCCGAGGGAAAGGCGTTTTCGGCCGGCGGCGATCTCAACGAGGTTGCGAGCCTGCAGGCCGACACCGCCAAGCGTACGCGGATGTGCGAGACGGGGCTGCGGATCATCTACGCGCTGCTCGACATCCCCGTGCCCATCGTGGTCGCTCTGCACGGCGACGCGATGGGCCTGGGAGCCTCGATCGTGCTCGGTTGCGACATCATCGTCGCGAGCCGCACCGCACGCATCGCCGATCCGCACGTCAAGGCCGGCTTGGTCGCCGGCGACGGGGGCTGTCTGTTCTGGCCGGCCTCCGTCGGCATGCATCGAGCCAAGCGCTATCTCTTGACAGGGGACCTCATGCCGGCGGAGGACGCCTGGAAGTTTGGGCTCGTCACGGATCTAGTCGACTCTCCGGAGGAGTGCCTGCCGGCGGCGCGGAGGATTGCGGAGCGCATCACCGGGCTGCCGCCCATCGCTGTGCGGGGTACCAAGCGATCACTCAACGCGCTACTGAAATCGCGTGCACGCGAGGCCTTCGATTTGTCGATGGCCTATGAGCTGCAATCCGGGGGATCGGAGGACATCCTCGAGGCGGTCAAGGCCTTCAAGGAAAAGCGTAAACCGGTTTATCGCAATCGATGACGCCAAGTGGCGTGCTCGGTCCCGCTCAGGAGAACTTGACAATGAAAACCACGGCAATTCGGTTCCATGATTACGGCGGGCCGGAGGTAATGCGCTTCGAAGAGGTCCTGAGGGCTGTCGCATGACTGAACACGAATTTGGCAGTGGCGTGGTCGTCGTGGTGGGCGGCAGCGGAGGCATCGGCTCGGCTATCACAACCGCGTTCGCCGGCCGAGGTGTCGATACGCTGTTCACCTACCACAGCAACGCCGCGCGGGCCGAGCAACTGCTCGCAACCCTCGCGGGATCGGCGGGCCAAGTCATGGCGCGGCAGCTCGCTCTGGAGGAGCAGGACGCCGTGGGCTCTCTGCTCACAGAACTGCAAAAGCGCTATCAGCGAATCATCGGCGTGGTGTATGCGGCCGGGCCGCTCATCAAAGTTGCCTACGTGTCGAAGATCAGCGCCGCAGAGTGGCAGCGCGTCTTCGCGCTCGACACGCACGGTTGCTTCAACCTCGTGCATGCCGCGCTACCGCTGCTGACTCAGCAGGGCGGCGGAAGCCTCGTCGCCGTTACCACGGTCCAGTTCACGCGCCCGGAATTGCGCGGCGTGCTCTCTGCAGCTCCAAAAGGCGCCGTGGAAATGCTGTTTCGGGCGGTCGCGGCCGAGTCTGCCCGGTTCGGCGTCCGCGCGAATACGGTGCGCGCCGGCTGGATCGATGCCGGAATGACCGATTCCGGGATCGGTGGCCAGATGTCCGAGGAAGCACTCAAGGCGTCCCTTGCGCGGATTCCCATGGCCCGCATGGGCCGGCCGCGCGATATCGCCGAGGCCGTCGTCTTCCTGACGAGCCCGCGAGCCAACTACATCACGGGAACTGCCCTGACGGTGGATGGCGGCATGTCACTTTAGACAGTGGTGGTCGTTGTATGGTCAGTGTGCGCGCCGCAACAGCATCCTCCAAGGATAATAGATAGCCTGCTAATTAAATGTTGACGTACAAATCGAACGATATAAACTCAAGGTTCGCCCGACACTTCATATCTCGTGCGGAGGAATAGCTATGCCAGTCCCATTTCGCTATCGAAAGCTCGGCTATGTGGCGCTCAACGTCACTGACATTGCACGGACCACGGAGTTCGCAACCCGGACGTTCGTGCTGGAGAATACCGGCACGGGCCCGTCCGGCGAGCAGTTTCTGAGCTGCGGCCCCGAGCACCACGATGTCGTCCTCTACCAAAGCAAGGAACCCGGGTTCGTGCGCGGCGCTTGGGAACTCGAGTCTCCCGAGGACGTGGAGCGAGCCTATGCCCACTACGAGGGGCTCGGGCTGAAGCCCGCGTGGCTGTCTCAGGAGGAGAAGGACATTCTTGCGCTGGGAGTCTGGCCGGTGTTTCGCGTCCGCGAGCCGACGGTAGGACTGTGTTTCGAGTACTACTCGAAGATGATGTTTCGCGCGCGCGTGCGGCCGGCCCCGGTCACTAATTTCCGCCACATCGGCCACTTTGGCGTGAACGTGCCGAATGTTCGCGAAGCCACCGAGTACGCAATCGCCAATATGGGCGCCAGGGCCTCGGACATACTCGGCAACTATCTCGGCACATTGCTGCGTATGTTTCCGATTCCCAACCACCACTCATTCGCGTACCTTCCGGCTCGCGACGGAAAAAAGCAGCTCAATCATATCGCGTTCATGGTCGAGTCGATCGATGACATCGGCAAACTCTTCAATCGTATCGAAGCGCACGACGTGAAGAGGGCCTTCGGTATTGGCCGTCACCCCACATCCCAAAGCATTTTTCTGTACATATTCGACCCCGATTCGATGGTCTGGGAATACACACTCGGGATGGAGCAGTTTCCCGAGGTTGGCGCGCGCGAGCCGCGGTTCATGTCAGCGGCGCCGGAGGACTATGATCTTTGGGGCGCAGTGCCGAAGCCGGGCTTCGGCGGTTCGGGCAATGTGGTTACTCACGAATTGCCACGGATGAAGCTTGCCTGACGGATTTTGCGGCGCCGCCGCCGGTTCCTTGCCATGAAGGTTATCGATTTTCACTCGCACATCGTTCCGAGCCGCTATCCGGATCGGCCGCCGGGCGTGGAGGAGGCTAACTGGCCGTCGATGGAAAAGATCGACGACACGCATTCAAAAATGGTCATCGCGGGCCGCCAGTTCCGCATCTTCGAGAGCTTCTACTGGAATATCGCGGAGCGCATCGGGCGCCTCGATCAAGAGGGCATCGCCGTCCAGGTAATTTCGCCGCTGCCGGAACTCCTCTCGTACTGGCTTGCCGCCGACGCCGCGGAGGCCATCACCGACTTCATGAACCAGTTCGTGGCGGACATGGTAGACGCCGTTCCCAAGCGTTTCGCGGGGATGGGTTCCGTTGCGCTGCAGGACCCGGCTCGCGCCGTGCATCAGCTCGAACACATCAAGAGCAGCCTTCGGCTCCGGGGGGTGCACATCGGTAGCCATGTCAACGGCGTATCGATTGCCGACCCGCGCTTTTTTCCCTTCTATGAGGCAGCGGAGGCCCTCGGGCTCTTCGTCTTCGTACACGGCATCAAGCCGGGCGGGGCCGCGCTGATGCTCGGGCCACCATTCATGCCGGCGGTGGTCGGGGTCCCTCAGGAGACTGCGGTCGCGATCAGCTCTCTCATCATGACCGACATTCTCGGCCGCTTTCCGCGGTTGAGGCTCGTGTTCAGTCACGGCGGCGGAACGATCGCTTCGGTCATCGATCGGTTCAATGCGGTGTGGAGGGAATTCGAGGCAATGCGCAAGGCACTCGCGATGCCGCCGGAGGAGTACCTGCGCCGATTCTATTACGATACCGTGGTTTTCGGCCCGGCGTATCTCTCCTACCTCATGAAGAGAGTCGGGCCCACACAGCTGCTGGCTGGAACAGATGGTCCGGTGGATTTTGGACAGCCTGCGATACCGATTCTGTTGTCGGCGGCCGGAATCGGGGCGGAAGATCAGGAACTCATTGCACACGCGAACGCCGAGGTATTGCTCGGCGCATGAGGCAGATGGTGCCGGCGCGGACATGATCAACCGGGGCCCTGGGCGGCTTCGATCGAGGAGAACGAATTTGAGCAAGAAAGCCGTCGCACTAGATGACAAATACACGCAGCAGGGCGGTGATGTGTACATGTCCTCGATCCAGGCGCTCGTGCGCCTCCCGATCATGCAGCGCCAGCGAGATGCGGCAGCGGGATTGAACACCGCCGGATTCATCTCCGGATACCGGGGCTCGCCGATCGGAACCTATGACTTTGCATTGTGGTCGGCGAAGAAGCATCTCGAGCAGAACCACATCAAGTTCGTTCCGGGGGTCAACGAAGAGCTGGCCGCCGCCGCCATCAAAGGTACGCAGTGGCTGGATCGATATCCGAAAGCCCGCTACGACGGCGTCTTTGCGCTCTGGTACGGCAAGCATCTCGGCGTCGAGCGCGCGTGCGAGGCGCTCAAGGTCGGTAACTACGATGGCTCGGGCAAGCACGGCGGCGTGCTCGTCGTCGGTGCCGACGACATGGGCGGTAAGTCCTCGGTGACGGCCGCCGAATCCGAGCACGTGTTCATCGCAGGCATGCTGCCGGTGCTCGCTCCCGCCGACACTCAGGAGTTCTTGGATTTGGGCCTATACGGCTGGGCGTTGTCGCGCTTCTCGGGACTCTGGGTTGGATTCAAGGGGGTCACCGATAATCTCGAGCTGACCCGAACCGTCGACGTCGACCCCAATCGCGTTCGGATCGTTCTACCGACGGATGTGGAGATGCCGCCTGGCGGATTGAACAGCCGCAAGCTCGATTTCATGCCTCTGCCGATGGAGCGCCGCCTGGTCGATTTCAAGCTGCCGGCGGCCAAGGCCTTCGCCCGCGCCAATGGTCTCGACCGGGTGATCTTCGAGAGCGATCGTCGCCGTCTCGGCATCGTAACCGCGGGCAAGGCTTATCTTGATGTGCGCGAAGCGCTGCGCGAGCTCGGAATCGACGCAGCCCGTGCTGCTGCCCTCGGCATCCGTCTCTACAAAGTGGGCATGGTGTGGCCGCTCGAAACGGTCGGTGCCTGCGCATTCGGGCGCGGCCACGAGGAAGTGCTGGTCGTCGAGGAGAAACGGCCGGTCATCGAGGATCAGCTGACATCGGCCTTCTACCACGCGCCGGCGCAGCTTCGCCCGCGGATCACGGGCAAGACCGATGAGCACGGGGCGACCCTGAAGCCGGCGCATGGGGAATTGTCGGTCAACATGACGGTCGAGATCCTGGCACGACGCATCGAGGCGCTCGGCCTGGCGGACGCGCCGCTGAAGGAGCGGATGGCGGCGATTCGCAGCCGGCGTGCGAACGTGGTGCAGCTGCCGGCCACCAATCTCATCCGCACCGCCTATTTCTGCTCGGGCTGTCCTCACAACACTTCCACGCGGACGATCGAAGGCAGCATGGCCTTCACCGGTGTCGGTTGTTACGGCCTGGTGCCCATGTTGATGCCCGACCGCAAGACCGAATGGGCGGCACAGATGGGCGCGGAAGGCGCCCTGTGGGTTGGCCTGGAGTCTTTCGTCGACGTACCGCACGCGTTCCAGAATCTCGGCGATGGAACCTACTTTCACTCCGGCATCCTCGCCGTCCGCCAAGCAGTGGCCTCGAAGGCGAACATTACGTACAAGTTGCTCTACAACGACGCGGTGGCGATGACGGGAGGGCAGCCGATCGACGGCCAGCTGTCGGTCGAGGACATGGCCAACCAGCTGTACTGGGAGGGCGTTCGCCCCGTCATCATCGTCACGGACGAACCGGAGAAGTATCCTGCAAGCGTGTCGTGGCCCAAAGGGACGACGGTTCGCCACCGCAAGGAACTCGAACTCGTGCAGACGGAACTGCAGCAGGTCAAGGGCGTCTCGGCACTCATTTACGATCAGACCTGTGCGGCGGAGAAGCGTCGCCGTCGGAAGCGCAACACATTTCCGAATCCGGCCAAGCGCGTGTTCATCAATCAAGAAGTGTGCGAGGGTTGCGGCGACTGCAACAAGAAGTCCAATTGCGTCAGCGTGCAGCCGGTCGATACCGAGTTCGGCCGCAAGCGCAAGATCGACCAATCGAACTGCAACAAGGATTTCAGCTGCCTCGACGGCTTTTGCCCATCGTTCGTGTCGGTGCACGGGGGCGCGCTTCGAAAGGGGGAAGCGGCCAACTCGGCCGAGGAACTCGCCGCGCTCTTCGAGGGTTTGCCGCGGCCAACGAGTGCGACGCTGACCGATGCCTACAACGTGCTCATCACCGGGATCGGCGGCACGGGCGTGCTCACGGTGGGGTCGATCCTCGGGATGGCGGCCCATCTGGACGACAAAGCCAGCAGCGTCATGGACATCACCGGCATGGCGCAGAAGGGTGGTGCCGTCGTTACGCATCTGCGTATCGGGGCGTCGAAGGACAAGTTGTTTGCCTCGCGGTTGTGGGAAGAGTCCGCTGATCTCGTGATCGGTTGCGATCTGGTCGTAACGACGAGTCCAGCGACCCTCGATCTGGTGCGGGGCGAGACGGCTCAGATCGTCGTCAACGACGACGTGGTGCCGACGGCGCAGTTCCAGTCCAATCAGGCGATCGACCTCTCTCAGGGGAAGCTGCTGAATATCCTCGTGCAACGGGTGGGTCGCGAGCGTGTTTCGAGTGTGCCGGCGACTTCCTCGGCGGTTCGTTTGCTCGGGGACAGCATCGCGACGAATGTTTTCATGCTCGGATATGCCGTGCAAAAGGGTTTCATGCCGATCTCGCTCGCAGCGATCGAACAGGCCATTCGATTGAATGGGGTGGCGATCGAAGCGAATCTGCACGCGCTCAACTGGGGACGTCTCGCCGCGCACGACCCTGCGCGGCTCGCGGCACTCTTGACTCAGGCGAGCGGGGACGACGCCGGGGAGGAGCCGATTTCTGAAACGCTCGACCAAATCATCGCGCGGCGCGTCGGGCACCTGACCGAATACCAGAACGCGGCATACGCGAAGTCGTACGCTGATTTCGTGCAGCATGTCCGCGAGACCGAGAGCGCAAAGCTGCCGGGATCGACGGCGGTAACCGAGGCGGTCGCGATTTCGCTCTCCAAACTCATGAGCTACAAGGATGAGTACGAAGTGGCCCGGCTCTACTCGAACGGCGACTTCGAGCGGCGCCTGAAACAGCAGTTCGGCGGCGATTACACGCTCAAAGTGCATTTATCGCCTCCGCTGTTCAACCCCCGCGACAAGGTGACGGGAAAGCCTCGGAAGCTCGCCTTCGGTTCGTGGATGTTCAAGGCATTCAGGGTGCTGGCCCGCCTGAAGGAGCTGCGTGGGACCGCCCTCGACGTGTTCGGATATACCCGGGAGCGCAAGACCGAGCGGCGTCTCATCGAGGACTATCGCAAGACGATTGACGGCATCCTGCCGGTGCTGAATCGGGAAAATCAGGCGCTGATCGCGAGCATTGCAGCGCTGCCGGACATCATCCGCGGTTACGGCCATGTGAAGGATGAGAGCCTGCGGAAATACGAGAAGGAACTGGCCGTCCTGCTCGCATCGTTCGACAGCGTGAAGGTTGCAAAGATCGCCTGAGGGCTCAGCTCAAACTCTTGCCGATGAGGACGCGGTGGATCTCGGAGGTGCCCAGCAGGATTCGGTGCACTCGCGCATGCGTCCAGATCGCCGAGATCGGCGTCTCGTGCGCATAACCCATGCCGCCATGCAGCTGAAGACATCCGTCCGCGACCCGAAATTCGAGCTCCGAGAGCCACATCTTTGCCATGGACGCATCGATCGCCGTCAATGAGCCGCACTTGATCTTACGCAGCGCCTGGTCGAGAAATGCGCGCGCCACGGCGAGATCGGTCTTCATCTCGGCGAGACGAAATTGCGTATTCTGGAAGTCGAGAATGCGCTGTCCGAACGCCTTGCGATTCTTGACGAACTCCAAGGTGAGCGAGAATGCAAGCTCTGCGGCCGCCAGATACCGCGCGCTTTCCGCGACCCGCATGTCGTTCAGCACACCCATGACCTGTTTGAATCCACCTCCCTCGCGGCCGCCGAGCAGACGCTCGGGTCCCACGCGCACATTCTCGAAAAAGAATTCCGACTCGTTCGCGCAGCCTCGATGCAGCGTCTCGATCGGCCGGCTGCGGGAAACGCCCGGCATATCGACGTCCACCAGGAGCACGCTCATGCCTTTGGTTCCACCCTCCGGATCAGTCTTGCACACCACGGGCACCATCGTGCAGAGGTTGCCGTTGGTGATCCAGATCTTGTTGCCGTTGATTACATAGGCGTCGCCGTCCCGTTTCGCGGATGTGCGAAAGCCGGCGACGTCGCTGCCGGACTGCGGTTCCGTGAAACAGGCCTCAGCGATCGTTTCGCCGCTTGCGTACTTGGGGAGCCACTCGCGCTTCTGCTCTTCGGTGCCTCCCGCGAGGATGAGATAGCTCGAGCCATCGATGCCGAGACCGCCCCCCATGCTGGCGCCGGCCAGGGAGTAACCCATCTCTTCGTGCAGGATGACATGGTGCAGAAAATCGCCCCCGCCGCCACCGTACTCGGCCGGCACGCCGGCCTGAAGGATTCCGGCGGCCCCCGCCTTGCGAAAGACGTCGGCAGGGAAAATGCCCTGCTTCTCCC
>WNFR01006535.1_pt1 | contig 11916 bp, 14 predicted proteins | sample 5400221 | NCBI WGS metagenome assembly WNFR01 (sample SAMN13153357, study PRJNA577476) | soil metagenome | isolation source: 40 cm soil under Madrone tree | place: USA:California | collected 2016-06-14 | reverse complement strand
GAGAATCTCGTCAGTGATAACGTGGTTAGACGGGAGTATGTCAACATTCAGAGCGACTTTACCCTTCTTAGTTTCACCATCTTCGTAGATGCACCTCGTGCCGACTTGCGGAGTGCCAGAGATCACGTTTGAGATGTGGAAGAATCGAGATACATCATCATCAGAATCAGAAATGAAACCAAAGGCGCGTTTCGGATTCCAATACTCGATATGTCCGTAAATTTTCAATGTCATTTTATTTTATCCTTCGCGTTTATCGTCCGCTTCGACGTAACCACCTTCCTCTCAGCGCCATCGGCATTTCGTCACTGTGGACATTTCGCCATTCGCGCACTGCAACTGCAAAAATCTTCTTCACATCGGCACATACGCCGACTTAAACTTTGGATATTTCTCCCACAGATCGCATGTGGCTAACATCCCAGTGGGACATCTTTCACATTCACCGCTGTGGCCGTCAACGAATTCACAAACGTGGAACTCAAGTGCGCCCGTTCGACGTAGCACCAAACTTTTACGCCCGCACTGCGGACGGTTGTTCTCGTAAAATCGCTCCATAAACCCCTCGCCAATCTTTAACCGTCGTGTCCCAAGATTGGCTTGGACGAATCGGGTCTACTACCGTTACTTCTATTTGGTCCTGCTTTGCTGTCTTTCTAAAGCAAACTTTTCAATGTCCGCGTAACCCATACGGCGGGCGACTGCGTCCGTACCGTACGCCGCACAAATAACGAGCAACTCCTTCGGGCTGCATCTTTCGAGCAGTTCTCTAGTCCAGCGCGGTCCTAGTTGTTTAATTTCCTGCTCCATTTTTCTCCTGCAGCAATTCCTCTAATACGGACTCGTCATATCGGAATGCGAGTTTGATTTCTCTACGGCGGCGTAGTTGTTCACGAATGTTTTCTGTATCCTGCCAGTTCGGCGCGATCACAGACGCTAGTTTGAGTTCGATCATTTCATTCAAAACGCCGATAAGTTCGTTAACGACACCGGAATCAAGTTGCACAGAGCCTTTTAAAAATTGCGTAAGTCTGGTGCGCCCGACCACGCCAGCAACAAGCGGAGTAAATGAACTCAGCGGGCACTCAAGACTTTGTAGTTTTTCATCGATGATGTGCATCGGACCTCCTTGGCAAAATTTTTGTTTACCGAATTTTGGCAAAAATAAAATGGGCTAGCCCCGTTTAAGGGACTGCCCTGAAACTGATTTCGTACTTTTCAGGTCCGAATTTTTGACTACCGTATCCCTGCTTGCTGACGGGTCCGATTTGTCCTAGAGGCTCCTGTTGCGTTTCACGGACGTATCTCGCCTGCGAAGGTCGAGATGGCGAACAAGTTGAGCGGCATAGACCCCTGCCGCCGACCTCTGGCGAAGGATGTTCGAGGGGCGTTATGTTTTATGTAACCTGTGTGGTTTGTGCGACTTATGCCTGTTTCGAAGAGTGCTATTTTGCGACTTTTGGGGTTTGTGTGAGAGCAAACATTCGAAACAGCCTATATTAAACCGATTTAATACCGCCTTCGATCTGGAAAAACCCTCAAATCTCGCAATAGGAGACTCGTAGACGCATAAAGTCCCATGTATGAGCAAGTGGCCGAGTGCTTTTGCTGGACAATGTTACAGAATATTAACAAATCTTTTCCCCAGCCCGCTTGCGGCGCTTCCGAGAAGTCTGCAAGCCCCGCGCCCGACCCCGCTACGCGGTGGCGAAGCTTAGCCCGCCGAGGATGACAGCTTCTCGATCAGTGGCGGCATCGCATCCTTCGTTAAGTGATCTAAGAACTGGCTGATCGTGTTGATTCTTTTCCTGCAGGCCGGACATCCAGAGACAACAACACCGCGTCCACCTTGCGCCACGGACGGTGGGTTATCCACAAAATAGGAAAGATCGTGGCGCTGAATTTCTTTCTGGATTGCTGCGAGCGGTGTGCAGAGGAAGGGGAGACACTAGTTTACAATGGACGGCTCCGGTCAGGAGGCAATTGTAGAAGCCTAGGCCACTACTCTCCGGGGTGCGATGATTTGTTCATCGCGTCAAACGCTGCGAGCGCCTCTTCTGGCCGGGCGCGGACCACGAAATCTTCCGTAAGATTCACCCAGCGCACCTTCCCCGACGGGTCGATAAGGAATTCCGCTGGTCGCGAGATGTCTGCACCGTCGCGTCGGCCGTGCACGTGCACCAGATCCCACCTGCGGATCACGTCCTCATGTGCGTCCGAAAGAATCGGAAACGTATAGCCCTGCGACCGGCGAAGATTTTCGGAATCCGCGGGAGAATCCACACTGATCGCGATCACTCGAATCTTCCGTGCATCGAACTCCGGCAGCGCCTTCTCGAAACTCCGTAACTCGGAGTTGCAGAACGGTCACCAATATCCACGGTAGAAAATCAAAACCACTGCTTGGGCCGCGCCCTTCTCGGCGCCGGTTGCACTCTCTGGAGTGAACGGAGAATTCAACGCACCCGTCAAACTCACTGGGTGATTCTGCGAATCCGGCAGCGTGAAATCTGGCGCCGTCTGGCCCACTCGCGGCGCGTCGTGTGAAGCGGGTAGCACATGCCGCGCACCGATGAAAATGCCGTAGAGGAAAAATCCGCTGAATGCCAACGCCAGCACCGCGAGGACGCTGCCGGAAATTTTGCCGCGACACAGATCCGGATGCCGGAATGCGCGCACAAGCCCCAAGGCGAGCAGAACCAACCCGAGCGCGATCATCGGCAGGTTCGCCCACGGAAAATCGCGAAGCCCCGGGAAGCGAACGAAGAACAGCGGATAGCTAACCACTCCTAGGAAAACCAGCGACGCGCCGGTCCACACTGCCCAGTTCCAGCTTCGTTTCATCGCTAACCCCTCCCCCGCTCCACTCCAGGTACGGACCGTCAGCTCATAGACCAACCGAAACTGCGTCCAAAATCTCATCATTGGCCCGGCGATCCTTAGTCTAGCCGAGGGTGCTATTTTGTGAGAAGTTTTTCGCGGGCGCGATCCGGCGCCTGTCTTAGTCAACTCCCGATTAACGCGGACAAGTGGAGAAAATAGTACATCGACGGGCACGCGGTCAGCGGGTTTATCCCGCAGACCCGGATCACGACTTCTTCTTGCCCCGACGTGCGGCGAGAATTTTCTCCCGATACTCGGCTCGCGTCTCTGCCACAGCCCTCAATATTTCTTCCAGCGACGGCATCTTGCCCTCTCGGTGCAACCGGATTATTTCCGCCCGCATCTCTGTCGGTCCCATCTTGTCGCTCATTCGCCTAACGCCTCCGCGATTAACTCTTCCGCTGTCTGGGTTGGAATGTTGATCTCCCAAACGCCATCACGCCTCGATACTTTCGAGATGTGGGAGCAGGAGAGCGCGGCATGCGCCAACTGGTTCGCCCTCTCATCAAATTTTGCGCGGTGAACTTCCGTATACACGAACCCGTGCAGTGGTGGTGGAAGCGGTGGCTCCTGTCGCTCCGAATGCTGGCGGATTTTCGTGAATGCCTCCTCGATGTGACGTTTGATGGATTCCAGCCCGCCTCGGGTTGGAGAGTTGCCTGATGCTTCAAATGCATTCTTCATTTGTTCCTCCCTAATTTTCCAACAGGCTTACGTAGATTTTCCAAAAGTGCAGCCGCAACATCCATCTTCTGCGCCCACGACAATGTGAGAATCGCGGCAGAGATTTCTTTCCCCATCTGATCCAGCGTCAGTTCCCGCATCAGTTGATTACCACCTTCGGCGTCTCCGCCTCTTCCGTCTTCGGCTCGATGTCCCACAAAATCTCGTGGCTGAGAATCTGCATCAGACCGCCCATCGACGTATTGAATCCGCCCAGCTCTTCCGAGTCTCCCAACAGAAGAAACAAAGTGTGGACCAGCGTGCCGATCTTCAATCGAGGCAGTTCAAGTAGCTCGCACCCGAGGAAGGTGGCGAGTCTTTTCTCTAAACGTGCCCGGATTTTCTCCGCTGCGAGTTTTTTATCCACGGCTTGCCGCCAATCCGGCGTCCTGAATACCACCGAGGATGGTCCAGATATACCGATGCTCGATAACTACGGCGTTGCCGAACCATTGGGCATCTTCGGGGAGGTGTTCTTCGATCCAGGAATGAGCTGACGGAGTGAGGGGGAAAAGCAGAAACAGCGAACCATGATTCTCACAGCGGAAATCGGGTCCATCTGATCGAGTGGGAGAATTTCCGGAAGCTGCAAAAGAATCGTGTGAAGACATCACGCCTCCTGGCGAAAAATGCCCTCGAAAGCAGAATTTGGGAGAAGGCTAAGGTGGGTTTTGCCCCTACGGCCGTATCCCTTCAACTTCGAAGGTTAGCACCGTGGCGTTCTACTCGCTCGGTTGCTGGACGGCTAAAATCGCCGTCTCTCTTGATACAGTCACAAGGATACCGCAGATCGGATTTAGTCCAAATGGTACCGAAGTACTGTGAGGAGATGTGCCTCGGTTGTTTCGAATTCGCAATCGACGTGGAGTCGAGAACGTCGCGAGCGCTGCAAGAAATGTTCGTGCGATTCGAGTGTCGTATGATTCCGTGCGCGGAGACGGGGCAGCTCACCGTCTGCCCTTGTTGTTCTCCTCTAAAGCTGCGCCGAGCCACGCGGTCTCTATCTGTGAGTCACCCCCACCTCGGTCGCCGCAGTTCCCAATGGACCCTCAATCTCAATTCGTGTCCAGCCATTCTCTTGAATTGGCGAAAGAAGAAGGCCGTACCCCTTCCCATCGGCGTCGCGGCCTTGCCAAGACCCATCTTGCTGTTGAACGTAGGTGACGAGGCCACGGTCTGGCCTTGGCAACCGGACGGATTCTGAAACATCGTGAAGCATAACCAAAATTATTGTTGCCCTCGCATCGTTCCCTACACCGAAAGAGGAAATCGGAATCAGAGCACCCGAACGAACTGACCGTGTCGCCTCCTCTGTGGCATGTATCTCAGTTTCTTTGAGAGGAATCGAACTTCCGTCCTGAGCCCAGTGAAGAGGCTGTGGCTCTGAAGTGAGTTTTATTACAATGAGGCCAAGCGATTGTCTTTTAGAGAGAGATGCGCGAGCCGTGAAGAATCCTGTCCAGATCATAAGAATAACTGAGAGACACAAAACTACAGACCACCACCTTCTAGAAGTCGGTATGGCTTCTCTAAAAAGCGCAGTAGACCCGCCGCCTACCGTACCAACCGTCATCGTTAGAGGCAGAAACGGAACTCCAACTGCCTGAATCGCAGGGCCCACCAGCAAGCTTAGTAAAACTGCGTATAAAGCGCCGATTGCTGCGCCGATTGGACCACCCCATGCAGGATTCTTCAGGCCCGCGAACTTCTTTCCCCCGAGAATCGTTAGCCCTGCTAGTGGAAGTGTCCATAACACTTCTATTATCAGTTTCAACATCTGAGTCTCACTTCAAAAAACGATGCGTTACCACTTCAATTGGCTGTGTTGGCGCGCCAACAAAAACACAGGTGTCCTGCCCTGGAGTTGATAGGATGCGAGGCCCTGACCACACAGAGAACGCTCCCACCAGTTGCACGACGGCGAACGCTGTCCATCCTCGCCAGCCCATAAGCTCTGCCAGCCTCACTTACACTGTTTGCGCAGAGCGTCGTCCAGCTTCCCTTGACTCTGCTTCTTCAGCAGCTCATCCAGGGGTTTCCACTTCGCGTCCGGCTTCTGCTGGAGGATGGCGCTGTACACCTTGAGGACGCTTTCCACGGCGGCTACGTTCATCGCGGCCACATCACCAGCTTTAGCGGGATTCTCGATCAGGAACGCGCCGCTGGCGAGCATGTACTGCCGCGTGATTTCATGCCTGTACTTGTACTTCGCGTCGTTAAATTCCCCCAGGAGAGCCAAGCACAACGGCACGTGGATGTCGTGCGCGTCGCTTAGCCGGTTGAGCGCCCATTCGCCGTCCTTGTTCACGCTCTCGTCCAGAGGATTGCTCTCCAGCTTGTGCGTGATCTCAGCCCATCGCGCTCGTTCCTCAGCCGTTGAAGTCCCCTGGGCCGACATCTTCTGTTCGATTCCCACGCTGATGAAGCACAATACCAGGGTCCACCACCCAAGTACGGGCCTATTCCGCACATTTTCCTCCTTAACGAACTGGAGTCCTTGCGTCGCAACTTTTAGAACGTCCCAACAAAAACTAGAAGCCAGAAGACAAACATAGGCAATGTCAATGCTATATCGATCGTGACACTGCGGAAGCTAGCCCTACCTGCCACTGCTTCCGCAATTTCTGCGATCAGCCACAGCGTCGCAAGAACTGCGACGATTCTAAAAAATGAGAATGCACCTCGTGCGAGATGAGGATGAACCCCGCGCAACAACGCCGTAGTCAGAATTGCCAGCCAGCTAGCGATGACGCTAAGCCGCATAACTACACATATCTGACCTACCAGTCGTCTTTCAGCATTGTTAGTCATTGTTCAGCTCTCGCTAGATCGGTGGACCGATTGGGGTTTCGTCCGCTGGTGTCGGTCCAACGAGATCACTACTCGGGTCATTTGTCATAGTCTTCTGGCGACTCTGGTACTCTTCCACATCTCTAGCATGTTGAAAGAATCCGTCCGCAGAACCAAATGGAAACCGCCAGTCGAAATGAATGTCTTGTAGTTCGCTCCCTTGGACGTAACTTAGATGGATGTCCGTACCTTCAATGTTTCCTCCCCGGTATTGGAGGCCCTGGTGCGAACCGAATCTGTCAAGTCCACCGTTCGGTCCTTTCAAGCGTGAAAGCAATTCGCTGAAGGAGTGTCCAGGAAGTGCAGATAAGACGCCCTGAGCTGCGGAGGTACCGAGCACGTTGTTGGTAAAGACGCCTTGGAATCCGCTAAACAAACCGGTGCCGTTCACTACAGTCGCCTGAGTGTTTGACGCAAAAACGCCTTGATATTTGTTATCGATGTGGATTCCGCTCGCATCGAAATTCACATCGTGGCCAGCGGCATTGCCGTGACTGTCCGTTTGGATGGTTGTATTTGTGAAATTCTTACCATCTTTATCCCAGGTACCGACGTAATTATTGTGACATGTACTCGATTCTTTCCCACACCCTCTCTCCCAAAGATCCAGGCCCGTCGGGTCGGTATAGCGCAGCGGATTGTTTCTAGTATACGCGTACAGGTTGAACCGCTGCGGGTCCGCCAATCGACGCCGGGTAACTACAAGAGGGTCAGCAGACATGAAGCGGCCCATGCTCGACGAATCGTATCTAGCGCCAAAGTTATCAAGGCCGGATTCGGAGTCGCGTTCTTTGCCGGTGAATTTGAACGATTGGGTGCAATTACCGCTGATGTAAGCGCGCTCGCCACCGAATGGGTAGAAATCGGCATCGTAGCAAGGCGTGGTGCTTCCAGCTAGAACGATGGAATGGGCTGAGCCGAGGTGGTCGGCAAAATAGAAGAAGAGATGACTCGAAGGGAAATAGTAGCGCGAAATGCGTTTTCCGGCGAAGAAAATGAATTGCTCACGGAGGCTGCCAGTTAAATCGGTTTCCAAGAGTGGGTCCGAACCCGCGCCGTACCAATACAGAGTCCCATTGGATTTCTGGACGCGCTTGCCATCGCCGTCATACGTGTAGGTGACGCCTCCGGCGGTGAGCAGCTGATTTTCGGCGTTGAAGGTATAGGCGTGGCCAAGGCCGTCGTTGATGAGATTGCCAGCAGCGTCGTAGGCAGAGGCGCTGATCTGGTTCTTGGTGGTGGCGGCGACGTTCAAGAGTTCCTCATTGGAGCAAGTGTAGCCGGAAATGCGGCCGATGGTGAGGAGATTGCCCCAGGGGTCGTAGCCGAATTGTTCGTCCCAGCATTTCGTGCCTGAAGTGGAAGAAGTTTTCGCAGTGTAGAGTCGATTGAGGGAATCGTAGGTGAACGACTGGGAACGAGTGGTATCGTGATTGTTGGTGATGCCTGCCACATTGCCGTTATCGGAAACGCCGAGATTGAAATTGTAGGTGTAGTCCAGGATGCCGCCGATGTTTGCGGCGTCAGTACATTGAGTCGGTGCGGTGCCAGAGATTTTCACGGAGATGCGGCAGGGTTGGAGGCGCGAGTTGTAGTAGTTGGTTTCGACGAAGCTGGCATTGTTTGTGAGCGACGAAAGCGCGCCAGACGGAGCGTAAGCGGCAGCGGTGACGTAGTTGATGGAGTTGGCGGTGTCGACGGCTGAAAGCATGCGGCCTGCGGTATTTGTCCCGGAAGATTGCAGTATGTAGGTGATTGTTCGACCGCTGGGGTAGGTGAGCGTGGCGATGGAACCGCCGAGATTATCCTGATAAATCGTGCTCTTGGTTATGCCGTTTGTGGTTCGAGCCTCGGTGGTTTTCCACCCGGTCCCTGCAGTCAGATCGAGGCTCCAAGCTGCCGCGCCGCCGCCGTCACACATGGAAGTACGACGGCCGATTGGATTGCCTATTGCGAGAGTTGGAGGCGTGCATCCGCTCGGCGCAACACCGTCGTAGCCGTATTTCACGCTTGGCGTAGTGCCGTCATTGAAGCTTTTCTGAGTGAGGCGATTGAGGGAGTCATAAGAATTGGTGGTTACGACGGTGAGCGAGCCGGTCTGATTGGGCTTAGGGGCGGTTTTGGTGACAAGACTACCAGCGTTGTCATAGGCGTAGGTAATGGTGCCGGACTCGGGATTCGATCCGGTTAGAAGCTGAGAAACAGAATTGTAGGTGAAGGTGCGAGTGCGCCACTGGGTGGAGTCGGTTGTGCCGCCTTTTTGGTTGACAGTAAGAAGATTATTGAGCGCGTCAGAGGTGTAGTCGGTTTCGTAGTTTAAGACTGCGGGATCTTCGAAGGCCTGAGTGAGGCGTCCTAAGCCATCAGAACAAGATTTGCGAGATTTGCCTGCCTGATCGGTGACCGTCGTACAGTTCCCGGAGTAAGAGGTCGTGACATTATTTGCAGACCCTGTGCCGTCTGGAGGAATCAGCGTCGTGATGCGACTGAGAGCGTCGTAAATGCTGGTAGTGATGCCGTACGTGGCGTCCGAAGTCGAACGGTAAGGATTGCTGACCGTGGACTTACGACCGAGAGCGTCATAGGTAGTATCAGCAAAAACTGTGCCTTGCGGGTCCGAGGTGAGCTGCGATTGTTTCGGACGGCCAAGCCCATCCAGAACAGTCGTCGACACGAGATTCAGGCTGGATGTGACCTTCGAAGATGTAGTCGACGATACCGGCGGGACATCGTTGTAGGTCATGGATGTTTGACCGCCATCCGGCAAAGTCTTTGTCAGTACGCGATTCACCAAGTCGTACGTATAGGTCGTGCCCGTACGGCCTGCATTGATATCGTTCTGATCCTTTCGAGCCTGAGTCAGCCCGGTGCATGGGTAATATGTAAAGTTCACGTTTTGGCTCAGGGCGTTTGCGAATTGCGTGACATATGCTTGACCGTTGCCGGAAGAGGGTGGACAAAACGAGTTCGCCCATGAATCGAGATACGAATATGTGCTGGTGTGGGTGAGAGGATCACTAATCGCTCGAATGTTTCCGAGGTCGTCATAAGTGTAGGTGGTTGGGAGAAGAGCGCCGTCAGTGTTGCGCCAGTTCTTTAGCCGCGTGACGTTTCCGCGATAGGTAAAAGCGCTGGAATAATTCGTATAGTCGTGCTGCGGGGCTGGATTCGAATTTGTGCTGATGAGCGCATTCTGCCCGGCAAGATATTGGTCATATTCATACTGCGTTTGGGCACACGGCTGCGAGACCCCTTTGCACGTATTAGATGCACTGTCGTAAACGGTCTCCTGTAGAACCTTGTTGACAATATTTCTCGTGAGATAATTTGAATTTGAGTTGTGAAGATAGGTCTTATCTATCCGGCGAAGCAACGCCCCAGGTGCGCCGCTGCCCCAATCGTATTCGCGAATTTCAGAAACATTCCCGCGACTAGTAGTGAAGGTGGTCGCCACATTCCAGCCATAACAACCATGTTCGCGATGGTAGGTGTACGTGAAAGTTTCGTAGTCAAATTCTTTTTTAGAAACTAAATTATTGTCGAGCGTCGTGGTGATGCGTATTGGCCGATTACCAACCCACGGATCGATGTGAGGGTCACCGATTCCGAGTTGGCACAGATCATTGAACGGGTCACCATCATGAACGTACTCAATCCAGTACGACCGCATCGGGGTTCCCGTTGCAGCACCGCTGTATATCTGGGCCTGAGTAACAGCGCCGTAGCTAATTTGGAAAACAGATGTTTGCGAAAGAGGATCTACAACGGTTTCGGTAGCACCTTCATCGCCGGAGGTACGGGTAAAATTCCAAGTGTACGTTTGACCGTCAACATGTAAGGTCCTGCTTGCAACGTACCGATATTTCTTCTCAAAACTGTCTGCGGTCGCCCATGTGTATGTGACGTAAGCTCCCGTTGGAAAGTCAACTCGCGTTAGTCCGCCGTAGCTACTGGGTTCGTACTGGAATTGATACGACTGACCGTTAGGAAGCACAATCGACGAAATCACAGAGGCAGACGAGGCAGGAAAATCGCGATAACTGCCAAAAGCTCCTGAACCCCACGATGTTTGTATCGTTATAGTTCCGAGATTCAGGGTATAGGCACGTGGTGTCCCAGCAGAATCGTTCACGGAATAGATGATTTGATTCGTTCCGGTGGTCTTGGTATAACCTGATCTTCCGAGCGTATCGGTGGTATCACTTTGGCTATTTCCATTTGGATTGGTCCACGGAAGCCCTCCTGGGGCCGTAACCGCAGAAATGAAAGAACCGTCCGCCAGATACAAATTGTTCGACGTAAGATTTGCCAGCATGCCTTGCTGCCCGGTGTCGGGCCCCAACGGGTCTGGAGTTGAACAATTTCCCCCAAATGTTGTTTGAGCGATGAACGGGTGCTTGCCTCCGGAGGAATCTTCGTAGATATAATTCATGAGGAAATTAATTATTCCGCGGATTTGGCAGGGAAAACCTTGTACAACATGCGTGGTATATGGCGTGTCAAGCTCCCACCCCAGCTGAGTTAATGTTTGGTTTCGTTTCTCCAGCTTCCAGACGTGATACGTGTTTCCCTGGCTGTCGACTCGGGGTGCGCCAACCCAAAACAGAGCGTTGTAATTCAGACCGAAGTGATAATCCATTCCGCGGCCTTTGGTCCCGGCTATTGGGATGTTTAAGACCACGCTGCCGCTTGCTACATCAACGTGCTCGATGTCATTTCCTATCGATGTGGAGAATGGAAGGTCGCCCGTTCGGTTTTGGGCGATCACCTGGGTCGGTATTTCCTGGCCCGAGGCGGTGCGCGCCACCAAAACGAGTAGGGTCATGAAAAATACAAAACGATTAGCGTGAACCAGTCGCATGCTTTTCCTCGCTGTACGCATTACTGGAAGTCCGCGTCTGATAGGCCCGAATTTAAGGCAACATCACTCACGACGATTTCACTGTAAGGCTGGCCAGCGACCTGTTCCGTGATATGGAACGGAATCATGACCCCCTGGACCTTTCGGTAGTCCGTGAAATAGGTGTCGCAGATTGACCGGTTTTCGATTGCCACTGGCGAGAAATGAAAAGATTGCGTCTTAACGAGGGTCAGCGATTGGGCATCGAGGAACACATGAAACTCTGATATCAGCGCCTCAGCGTCAACCGGTGTTGCGTCCGTGGGAAGAAATGTGAGAACAATGTGATGAACTGATATTCCGTTCACGGTATCCTTCCCGATATACCTCACTTGCGCGTTCGCCTGGGCGGAATTTGTCATTCTTAAAAGTGCGGAGAGGTAATAAGGGCCACTATATTTTGCGATATGGGGCGGCAATGTTCGGCGAGTTCCGTTAACCTGAACGTACCCTTGACCGCCTTTCACGACCGATACCAGGCTCTTGTCAGGAAGATCCAGTTGCTGGCGAACAGACGATCCTTTGGTTTCGATTTTGAAATTACCGGCGCTTCCGTCGGA
>WNFR01027195.1_pt1 | contig 11918 bp, 11 predicted proteins | sample 5400221 | NCBI WGS metagenome assembly WNFR01 (sample SAMN13153357, study PRJNA577476) | soil metagenome | isolation source: 40 cm soil under Madrone tree | place: USA:California | collected 2016-06-14 | reverse complement strand
TATTTCGACCTCTACAGCTGGGGAAGGCGAGTCGGCCCGGGGTACCTCTATCACAGGAGCATTCTTTTGCAAGTACTGCCACCGGGAGTGCACGTACAGAGCCATTTACCTTCAAGTCCAAAACCGTGTCCACGAAGACGAGTATCGGCTTGCTTACGGGTAACCAGAAAGAGCCCTCCCTCAGTAAGACTTTCCGAAAGGCTATGTCGACGCTCTCGTTGCGTGTCAAAGAGAGCGTCTGGAGCGCTAGTTCTGAAAGCGCTGGGATACCCATGTCCGATGAGGCACGGAAAGACTTAGGACTGGACGGCACGCTTGGTGGTTCCATGAGCTCGCGCAATCTCGACTTGTCACTAGAATCCTACAATCTTGACTCTGATATCCCTAATGAACTGCAAGACATCCTAAGTGGGGGCAATGCTGAGCGTCTTGATGATCTGGAAGACACGATCTCTCCTCCCCCTGCATCACTCGTCCACCTACCACCTTCTCCAGGTCTCCCGCCAGAGGGTCCTCTTCCTACACCAGCGACGTCGCAGAATTGTGCTGTGCATTCTGGTGTGCCTGTGAATGCCACGCAACTGATTGCCGAGCAGGGTCATGATGATGACGATGAAAGTGACACATCTTCACTTGAGGAGAACGACACCAAGAGATCCTTCGATTTCACCGGCGAGCTCAAGAAATTGAGCGAATCTACTGGAACTAACCGCAATAGTTTTGTGGAACAGCTTGAGAACGCATTCCGTACGCCCAAAAAATACCATTTGGATAGATTTGGGTCGGATGAAGATATTCCTCCTGTGCCAGTGGTCTCTTCTCTTGAGTCTAGACGTCATGTCTCCGAAGAGGCTAGCGACCCACGCATGGTGACCTCAGCTTCTGTACCACCTCTTTTGCCTAGCCCAGAAATCGTGGCATCAAAGAAGGCTAAGGGTACGATATCATATAGTCTTTTGCAAGATGAAGTCGAGAAGCCGCTTTCGTTATCCAAGCCATCGTATGGGCAGTTGGATCTCAACTTTAAATTCGGTGGTCCTCCTCCGTCTGCAAGTCGTGTAGACGCATCACAGTTGACACTCTCTGATATCATCCCGTCTCCTGACCATGCTCGCTCTCTCTCATTAGGTTCCGCTCGAGGGGACGACTTTACGCAACGAAGAGCATCTCCTGAGCCTACAACGGCTGCCTTGCTAGAGCCTTTTTTGGGTCCTCAATTTAATTCAGATTCGAGTTCAACATTTTCGATGCATGAAGACCCACGAATTGATGCGTACAGCACTCACTCTCGGGCGTCTTCCCGAACCAGTTTCAAGGGTTTCGAGTCCTTCAATGAAATACGGCGCGGGTTTGAATTCGTTGACAATCGGCCCGCGTTTTACCCTCCGCCATACAGCAACCAACGTAATCAACAGCCACGCGATTCTATGATGAGCATCGCGTCAGTGTCATCTTATGGCTTTGTTCTCAACCCAGGTCTCAAGGATCCCTTTGATTACGGCTCTGAGAGTCGACCTGTTTCTGGTGACACGTCCACTGTTATGACGATGTCCACCTCTGTCGACGATACATTTTCATTCATCCGTCGTGGCCGTCATCGCAAGCGCGTCGACAGTGACTCGTCCAGTTTCTATTTTCGTGCTCCAGCCGTTTCCCACATCCCACGGCCGCTCAAGGGAGATGTTCGTCAAGATACCACAATGTCAACAGCTTCTGCAGCGCCACCTGTCAGCATTTTTAATCGTAGCTTTGGCGCCCACCGAAGAATTGACTCCGTTTCGAGTATCGGTTCAATCATGCAGGCTCGCCCTTCATTTGGATTCTCTGGTGAAAACCGCTCATCCTGGGCTCCCGGCCATAAGCGGGAGTTGTCAACTGATTCGGTTATGAGTGACATCTCCGTTCGAATGACTCGTCCTACGCTTGGAGACAAGATGCTCGATTCTAGAGATGACTACTGTCTTCCTCTCGCCTCGATTGTTGCATCACCGCCTGACGAAGCACCTGGCCGATTGTATGAACACACCAGGCGCCCCCGTTCATTCGACTCCATCGTAGACAACGAGCTTCCATGGCGTTTCAGAGACTCGACCATTAACCAGGGTAACACCGGAAGCTCAGCCAACTCCGAGTCTACGTTTGGTCACGTCAGACCCCTTGAAACTTATTCTTCGCCTGACCAGTTACAAATAAAAGATATCAGGCCATTCTCTCTCTTTAGCACGGAAGGCGACTCTTCTGACCCTAGACGTGACGACGACACCATGATTTCCGTAAGTCTCTTTTCTTCACGCCGTTGGCTCGTTCATAATCTGCATTATACAGATGATTGGAGGTGGCCGTGTTCGTCGGTGCTCCGTTGGCTCTTTTGTCGAAAGCTCCCCGCTCTTTTTCCGCGCTGGGAAGAGGAAAACCACGTCGGCGCGGAGAAAGCAGCACGATCTTCTGCTGGTCGAGTCTCCTAATATCGCACGACAGATCGAGAAATCACCCAGGGGTTTAGGCGAAGAGCGCATGATGATTGCAAGACAGGGATTGCTCTCTCGTAACAGCTTGGAAGAGCATTGTCTTAGCGCCGATGGAGACACGTCTTGTGAGTGACTTGGTGCTTGATACATATTTGCAACCCGTTCATCGACCATGTAGTCATGGCCGAATCGGTTTTCTCCCGTCCTGTACCCGCCTCGCGTTCGAGGTCGGGTACACATTCAATCAGTTCAGGGACAGACACACCCCCTTTGTCATCGTCTGGCGAAACCTCCTCAGTGGCCAGCGAATCAATCTCTAGCATAGACCTGTCACAGGTTAACCTCTCACTTACGAACATGTCGTACCCATCGATCATGCAGCCACGAGCCCGAATTCGCTCCAGGGGTAGTGGTCATCGCCGCCGCATCTCCGGTATTCGGATCTCTCGGTCATCGGTTTATGAGACCATCGAAGAGGAGATGTCGGTGATTAACACGCCCGTCTCGGATCGCTTTCATGACCCTGTCAAGGCGCCGCTATCACCGGTCATCGATGACAATGTCATCATTGTGGACCCCGAAGACGCTTCTTTGACTGATTGGGATGAACGCGGAATTGCATCATTATGCAGGTACTTCACGCTCAAGGATGAGGCAGATGTTACGATTAGAGAGAGCAAACAGGTGTGGTCAGATACGCCGTTCTCTATCTACGCAGTACAGAGTGCGTATCGCCTGAAACATTGATAGCCTCAGCGAGCAGCGAAGATATCTTTATTACCCTTGAGCGTGCGTCCGGATATCCCAGCGACCCAAACATCAGCAGTCTCTGCGCCCTCCGTCACATCAGCACCGATACCACAGGTGCTGCACCAGCGCCCAGTAAACCCAAATAAAGTAGTCACCGAAGAGTCTTCTCTGGTGCCTGGGAAGAACGCCAAGGTTGACTCAGGTTCAACTTCACGCATTGGCTTTGATGCACGGCGGAACGTGCCCGGGTGGGCAAAGCGTGGCATTGGCAAGGAAAACAAAGAGAATATCGCTTCCTCTGGGGCAACGATGGCGTAGGTGATTTTTCCCACAGTTTTTCATCACTGACATTCGGATCCCCAGTTCCAGTGATGACTTGCGCCTTAACCGTCCTCGGCCTCGTGGTCGCCTCGTTCCTACACGCGCAGCCGTCTCCATAGGAGCATGACGTTAGCCTCCTAACTTCATCTATATAATTGAACAGGCCGTCAGTCAATTCCTTGTCACAATGCCTCCGGCATCTCTACATTGGTTTCATACTAATGTGCTATCTTTCTATCGAGCTGTGCTTTCTTGGGCCATCTATTTCTTGAACTATTTGTAGCATGGCTCCATCTTGTTTCTTGCTCATGATTATGTACTTTACGAATCACCACTGACGCTACTCACGCTCACGATAACGCCATATTCACGTTTCTTCGAAGGAATTCAGGTATCTGTCACTAGTCACACAGTTGATCGTCCTTACTCTCTCGACTCATTTGATTACCGCAAAATGTGCAAGCCTCATCTCCGTTCAGTGACTGGTGTCCACCAGTATGATGCCAGCATATTGCTCACGCAAGGACGGGGCAACAACTTATATTATTTAGCATTGGCGTGCGCGTGCAAATGCCGTTATGGGCACACCGGTTGTGCGCTTCAGCACACCAAGGTGGACTGTGATGGATTGAGGGGCAGGAACTACGGTCGCAGGAATAGGACATACAAGGACGTCGTTCCCACTGAAGAGATAGTTTCGAGTTCCTCTTCCCTGGACCCTCAAGTGCTAATGCATTGGCTAAGAACTTATTGATACGCGCAGGTGCCAGGGTCGCTCCAGGTGCAAGAAGAGGAGATGGTGACAGGGTGCGAAGAGTGCGTGTACTGAAAAGATGATTTGTTCATAGAACAGAAAGATTGTGAGGGGTAGGATATTAACACCCACCCGACAACCACGTCTTTTGCGCGTGGGTGCGGACGTCGCCGCTTTTCGGTGGTAGGTCGTGCTTTGGGTGTGGTTTGAGATGGTCGCACACCATTCCTCGGTCTAGACTTTGCCAAGGCAACAGCAAACAACTCATCCGGGAGGTATTTGCTTTGAGTTGATTGCGTTGCATTGTCATGGCCGTCGCAGTCCTCTTCCGAGTCGCCATCTGAGTCAAGGTACCCCGATATCCCGATATCTTCATCTGCTGGACGACTCTGGAAGTTCTTTGGATCTGCAGATTTAATACCGCCCCATTCCTTCCCGCTCTCGCTCCCGCTGACCTGTTCTGTCGTCTCTTCTTCGGCGTCACCCATGGCACATGTCATCCGCCGATTGAGACGAGCATCCATGTCGTTCCCACAGCTAATGTCATCCACTTCTACTTCGTGATGCTCTAGGTCGTACTGGCCACTCCCAGCAATGGAGGAGCGCCGCTGCCGAGCTGCCTGTGCCTGGAGAATTTTACCACGCCGCTTGTTTGTTTCCCTTGTAATGTGCTTCTGGGCGGCGTAAAAGGACCTCAGAGCGCGATCATGTCCTTTTGCTGTTGATGCGGAAGCAGAAAGAGAAGAGAGGGATTCTGGCTGACCAGAGTCTGGATCCAAATCGCTGCTCATGGCGAGAGCGGGCGAATCGGAGCCACGGCCCACGTGGCCGGGTTGACCTTTTATGACTACCTTAATTAGGACCGACTAATCCAACGGCTTTCCCACTCTTTCACCACCATCATGCTCTCCAAGTCGCGCTTGCGTCGTCTCTTGCCAGGGCGCCGCAGAAACAGAAGGGAAGATCCGATAATACAGGCAATCCCAATATCAGAGGAACCCCCCATGTTGCGCGATGCAGGATCAGTCCACGAAATGCCTTCAATGTATCCAACTCAACAATTGTATGTATCATTCCTCACCTCTTCTTCCGTCGATAGCTCAAAGACTCTCCAGCCAACATTTAGTGTAAGCTGCTCTTGTTTCCAATCAGAAAACATTCGTCTTTATTCATGTCATGACAGCGAACCAAATTTGAACATCGACTATGGACGTTTTCAAGAGGCTGTCCCTCGTCCGATGTGAGCGCATCCCCGTGAGTTTCCACACTGGTCATTCTGCTGACGCGTCTGTGATACCCAGGGGCTTTGGTGTCCCACCTTCCCAGCATGCTCCCAGCATCATTGCTGTGCCAGTATCACAACATTCGCAACACTATGGCGAACGCGCCATCACTCAACTTGAATACGACGGGAGTCAGGTGGCTCGGAGCGAGAATTTCCCCCGATCGCGGCGTCATTCGATGTCGCGCTCGCATTCTCGACATCGCCCTGGTTCTCACAGCAGCAAAGCACCGGACATATTCATACATCGTATGTAATTTATATCGTAACTTCAAGCCTTTTACTCCTACTTTTACAGCGCCGTCCATTGCGAACATGGGCGACCACAAGCGGTCAGGCTCTCCAGACCCTCTTCCAGTCCCGCCTCCCAACTATAACGGTAATTACCGCGACGAAAGGGCTCATTACGGCGACCGGGGACGCCATCGTTCTCACCGCCGTCATGATCACGACCGCGCCCATGATCATTTACGTGGCGGAAAGGTGAGATGCCGAGAAACTGCACTTTTCTGGCCGAAGGTGTAGCGTGACTCATGTTAAATGTGCTTGCCCTCTATAGTCGTCACATGTGGCGGGTAATTTACCCAGAGAACGCATCTCGCGTTCCTTCGCAAGACACATGGAATTATCCGAACATCCCGATTTTCTATTCTCGAGGTGCACTGGGCGCAAAAAGGCTGTATGTGTGCGTAAAGATCCCCTGATCGTGAAAATGTTCCCTGACTAGCGAATGTCGGTGTGGTGACCCTTCCTGACGGTCTCCCGTTCCCCTACAGATCGGCTGGGCTTTCGCGCTCGCGACATCATCCGTTTGACTGACGAGGCACGCGACCCGCGTAATTTGCCCACGCGGGCGAACATTCTTGGTGCATTGCGTTGGCTCGTACGGGGCGCCCGCAAACACGACTCGTTATTCTTCCACTGTGCGTTCCTTTCCGGGTACTGATTGGATTGCTGATATACTCCTACAGATTCAGGACATGGTGCCCAAGTCCGAGATCAGAATGGAGACGAGAGAAATGATGAAGGTAATGCACGGGAGTTCTCTTCGGTGTCTTCCCATTTCAACCCACGGTAGTGATATTTCCTGTGGATTATTCTCAGAGCGGGACAATTGTAGACGACGTGAGGGTATTCACAACGTACATTCTCTGCAGACGCTGATGAAATATAAAGGAACTGCATCATAATCTTGTACCTACAATCACTTGACTTTTAAATTTTCAGCTAACAGTAGGACTGGTATTGTAGGTTAAACCTCTCCCACCTGGGTGCCGCCTAACCGTATGCCCACCTACCTCACATACGCGCTTTCAATATCTATTAACCCTCAATCCGTTTTCAGGCCGTTGTCGATGTGCGTGGCGTCCTTTCTCGCGTAGACGGTCTACTTACAGGCTGCAGTCGTGTCATTCCGGATCTATTCTTGGTAGGGGATTTTTCTACAATGTTGATTGGCGGCCTCTTGTTAATCATCTGTGTCCTCCGATAGATATACCTTTTCATGTACGCAGCTCACTCCCATTTTGTTGACAGCGCAGCTCACTCATTGTGATATAGTATCATTCGGATGGCCGCATCAAAAACAGTAGTCTCGCGAAAGAGTCTATCAGAGAAAATTCCTCTCCGGCTGACGTGATTTGTTGGAGCGGCTCTACAGATTCAGGTACTTCTACCGATGAGCACGAAGGCGGTCTTGCCGTAGGTGCAATGAGCTATGCATTTTTGAGAATGCTACGTCGGTCTTCTCTTGAAGGGAGCGGCGACACGATAGCTGATCGTCGTCAGGTAATAACCCGCGGCCAACATACGATGAGTTACTGCGGGACCTCCGACGTGCCACTCGCAAATACAGTCAAAAGCCGCAACTGTCGGCGTCACACCGTATCGTGAGTGTCCTCGATTCAATGTTTCCACTGTGGGTGCTGAGTTTTGTTTCTTTTTCTTTTTTTTCAGGATCCCAAGCGACGATTCGTGATTTGAGAAGAGTATGGAACCATCTTTGTCGGCCATAATCGATGGTCGTGATCTATTATGTTGTGTGTATGTACTACAATGATATCCATATCCTTTGGTTTCAGCACTACTATAAGGGGGAATTTAGTCGCACTGGGTTCGTGATCTCGTGATCCACCCAAGCAAAGCACGCTCAGGTTCGTTAACTCTCTCCCTCCCACATCATGTCATCTACACAAGCAGAGGACCCTACCTCGGAAATGCCCTCATCTATGCAAAAGGAGCGTCGATTCAAGCTGAGCAGGTATATCTTTTCGGCCATAGCACCGTCTTGTTCTCACTCATCCGGTACAGGGCTTGTGATCGGTGTCGGTGGGTGTCGGTTCATATCCTGTATATCCTTGGCAGTGTTTGTATCATTTCTATAGGCGCAGGAGGATCAAATGCGATGAAGGTCACCCATGCCAGGCCTGTCTGGGTGCACACTCTGCATGTACGTTCGATGAGCCCGGCAAAAGAAGTAATCCCCACAAATCCAAGTTTGTCGGTCACCTTGTTCAATTGATGTTACTCTGATGTTTGCCCTTTCTCTAGACGTACTGCTACGCTAGAAGATCGTATGCACCATCTTGAGAGTCTGATTCAAGCAATACCCCCTGCTGTTTTCGCCGCGGGTGGCGCAGCTCTTTCCCCGTCTTCCCCTTTCGACCGGCACCCTTCGTTTCCGTTACTCCCAAATCATAATTATCCTACTGCAGTTCCTCCCCCATCCCTCAGTGCAATCCCCTTGATAAACCCATCTACTCATTTCACCTTAAAGCCGAATGGGCCCTGCCAGTCTAGCCCACGAGCCACTGCACCGTCATCCGATTATCAGAGTACAGCTAACGGCGAGGCTTCAGCCTCGGAGCATCCCTCTGAAGAAACTGCTCGCATGTCACTTTCATCTTCTTATATCTACGTCGATGACGAAGGTTTTACTCGCTGGCAGGGAGAAACGTCTGGTCTCCCAATATTGGATCTTCTCATCGAACGGCATCACCCTTCACCAAAGAAGGAGCGAGAACCAAGTCCACGATATGATTGGTCAAATGGCAGCTCATCCAATCCAGACAGTACATGGTTTCCTGGTCGCACCACTCATCGTACGGACATGAACCCAGAACGGATTTGGAGGCTAGTTACCTCTTTCGTTGTTCCCGATTTGATGGATAGGTACGTTCACGTCGCATATCTCGACTACTGCAGCGCCAATCTACTCATGGACAAGTCTTGTACAGTGTTATTTATCGACCTCATATTACTCGATGCCTTTCCTTCACGTCCCAACTTTCCTCAAAGTGCGTCCTTCGAGGACTAAAAGCCTTCTGATTCTATGTACTTTCAGGACTATGGCGACCCCAAAAAATGGGGAGAGCCGGGGTTTGTCGCGTTCGTAGTCGCAGTCTGTTGCCTTGCTTCGCGCCATATCGATGATCCACGAGTACGTGCGAACCCGAACGAAGGGGTTTCATCCGGAACCATGTGGTTTGACCTTTTCAGCCGCTTGCGCACGCTTCCAGGGGCTGACCGGCCCACATTGTACACTATTCAAGCTACGCTAGTCGCAGGGGTGTACGCTGTCGGGTGGGGTAAATTATCCAAGGCTTTTGCGCTTTTTTCGGAGTCAGTCACGCTCTCCCTCGATGCCGGGCTCCATCGATCCACGGATGCATACGACATCTTCAATGCAATCGAAGAGGAGGTTCGTAAGCGTACGTTTTGGTGCGTTTATATGTGGGATAAGCAGGCAGGTGCCCACTTCGGTCGACCGCCGCTTGTGCGGTTACGTGACTGTGATGTCTCTGAGCCCGCGGCAGTCGACGACGAATTTATCACCCGCGATTCCGTTGGACCGCAACCAACAGAAATACCGAGTAGGATGGGGGCTTTTATTTATGTACTGCGCTTACTCGTAGTGCTCGAGTCGGTGCTCGATACACCTCCCTCCAAGGACTTCGGCGACTCCTCACCCTTCTTGAGGCGTGCAACATCCACACTAGCAGGTTTTCGACGTCACAAGGGCTTACCCGAGGAGGAGATACTACTTAACGAAGTCTGTTCCTCAGTGCCCGCGTATTGGCGACACTCACCCGAAACACTCGCAAGTGAAGACGTCATTCGCATCACACACGCCGAGCGCGTTCACTGTCTCTCATTATTCGTACGGATGCTCATTATGCGCCATCGGTTCTCTGACCTCGTTGCGGGACGTGCGGCCATTGGCGAACAAGAACAGAATGAGAAAGAGCGTGATGCCATGACTGTTGCACACTCTGCTGCGTTGCAGCTGATCTCTACTCAGCTACAAATTGCGCAAAAAGGTCTAATGACGTACTGTACGTCAAACACCATTTGTGCGATGTAATGTCGCGATGTAATGTTTTGACACGACCTGTTTCTAGATGGTGTCCACGTGATTCACCAACTCACACAAGCTGGGCGCACCCTCATTGGCTTCTTATTGAATTGCCAAGTCGACGTCCTGGGACCTCTAATCGCACCTGCGCTCGATGGCTTGCGATCTTGTGTAGGCCTTTTGCACCGATTCAGTGGTCGTTATGTGTGTGGCCAACGCTCGTGTGATATGATGGAGGAATTTTGCCGGCGTATGTTCACATATGGACATAGACATAACAACTTCTAATGTCACATGTAGTCACGCAGATTCCTCTTGAAAGCCCTACCATTTCCGAGGAACTCATGACAACTGCTGCGCACCCTCCTTGGATCAGGCCCGCTCGCAAGAAGAATCCTTCCGGTCCTCGTTCCACAGGTAGCGCAGAGTCTCCACCGCTGGATACGTCGGAATTTACCAGTAGCTCCGTCTCTACCGCTCCTCCAAATCCGCAGTTCAATCTCACTGCTGGATTTTCTCGTGTCGCACAGACTCAATCTCCGCGACGATTCTCAGCGGAAACAGCTCCACCCACAGAACAGCTTGACCCTTCGAGAGCAAGGGCTGGTAACCAAGAGCTTCCCAAGCCCATATCAGAATCGGGCTCAGTGACCATGCCGTCGGCTGAGTTAATGGCTCTTTTCGAAGGTGATGGTTTTGGTGTCGCGGGCTTATTTCCTCAACTCTCTGTTCCCGGGTTTACGGCAGATCTTGAAGCTGGTAACCCGTATGGATAGTGCCTTATACCGGGTGTAAACTCAGGATCAAATGGTATGGCAAGGATTCTAGGAACACTCAAGTGTGGGGTCGTCTTGGTGGAGTGGAGTGTGTGAATACACGGTCTCCGTGCCCTCCAACTTTCTGTACCCTTGTTAACGCCGAACGGCATTCTTTGACCCGGTCCCATCTTTTGTTGATGTAAATTAGTGACCATTCAGCGCGATAAATTTGTTGGCAGCCGACAATGAAGGATTCCTTCCAGCCATGTACGTGTTGTGAGTGAGCGATGAGTGTGGTGATATATTGTACACGAACTAACAAGGGAAATTGATATAAGTTTAGTAAGATCGCGACACATTCAGTGTGCACAGTAGATAATCAGGGCCATCTGTCTAGTTCACTCATAGTGTAAGAAGATGCACACGCCCATCTCGGACAGCGAACAGCAGGATAAAATGATGACCTTCCGCACGCCGACGGGAGACTGCATCGCGGATTTGAAGAGCATAGCCTGAGCTCGAATTCGGGAACGAGGATACCACCGCCTTCCACGTGTCGTCGTCTGTGATCCAACTGGGGGACTTGCACAAGATCTCGAAGACGTTCACTGGAGTATCAATAGCCACCACAGGGATACCTTCCTGGAAAGCAGAACAGACATGTAAAGCCGTTTCAAACGCTATCGGTGAGGGCAAAAGAAAAGGTGTCGTTATCGTTAGCGTCAGATGGAACGGCATATGGGGAATTCACCCTTATCGAAAAATATTTGTTTGGTTTGCTTCCGCTGCTTTCGAGAGTCTCCTGGAAGTACTAGCCGAACATCCGGCATAGGGCCAGAAGACTTAGACCGAATCGGACCTTGCGAATTTTCAAAGAGAGAAGTGCCAGATGTTTCGGCGTCGACCCGCTTTTGCTCGACAATTTGCTCTTGAAGCCATTGCACGAGCTCTGATCTCGAAACTACGCCAAAATATTTGTCACTGGTAACCACTCCCCTCAGGATTATCGAAGTCAAATAACTGACCATCATATTCCGTGCCCTTCAGAATGCTTTTGATTCTAAACGCTGGTTGATCACGCCGTGCAGGGCGTGGGCGAGGACACACGGAAAACCTACGAGTGTGTCAAGACGACGTGTTAGGGGAAACCAATCGAGCCGCACAGGATACCCTCTCGGTGACACAACTCCAAATGATTTTCACGTTCGTTCTCAGGAAGGCTTGTTTCATA
>WNFR01008761.1_pt1 | contig 11919 bp, 11 predicted proteins | sample 5400221 | NCBI WGS metagenome assembly WNFR01 (sample SAMN13153357, study PRJNA577476) | soil metagenome | isolation source: 40 cm soil under Madrone tree | place: USA:California | collected 2016-06-14 | reverse complement strand
GCCTCACCCAGCTTGGCGCAGCAATTGCCGAGCGCGCCGGCCGCGATCTGGCGGCGCGCGATGTCGGCCGATTTGTGCGTCTTGGAATGCGGCCGCAGCTTCACATCGTGCGCCTGGGCGAAGGCCGCCATTTCCGCGATGTTGCGGTCGAGCGCCTCGACGTCAAGCACGAGTACGGGCGTGTTGAGCGAGCGGCGGGAGCCCTGCTGGCCAATCAAATGACGGTGGAGACGTTCGGCATCGCTCATGATTTCTTCAGTCCTTGTTGAGGTTCGAGAGTACGTACGACCATGGCCTCGCCGGTCGAGCCGTGATTGACGCCGGCGCTGCGCATGAGAGTATTATCCTTGCCGGTACCCCACAGCGCCACGCCCTGCGCCAACAGGCCACCATCGACCTTGATCGTTTCGCCGGTGATGAAGCGCGCCTCGTCGGAGCACAGGAACAGCGCCACGTCGGCGATATGCTCGGGCTCGCCGCGGTCGGGCCAGGGCTGGCGCTTGAACTGCGCCTCGTATTTCTCCGGCCGGCCGCGATGCACCAGCGGCGTCGAGATCACGCCGGGCGCGATGCCCACCACGCGGATGCGGTCCGGCCCGAGTTCGGCCGCGACATTCTCGATCAGGCTGATCACCGAGGCCTTGGCCGCCGAATAGGCATGGCTGCCGCCGCCGCCCACCATGCCGGCGACCGAGGCGGTCACCAGGATCACGCCGCCGCCATGCCGCTTCATCGCCACCGAGGCGTGCTTCATGCCGAGGAAGACCGAGCGCGACAGCACGGCGAAGGTATAGTCCCAATCCTCGACCGAGGTCTCGGCGATCGGGCCGAAGGCGCCGCCGACGCCGGCATTGAGATAAGCGATGTCGAGATGGCCGAAGCGCAGCTCCGCCGCCGTCACAATGGCCGCGACATCGGCCTCCTTGGCCACGTCGCAGCGCACGAAGATGCAGTGGTCGCCCTGCCCGGCCGCGCGCGCGATCGCGATCGTCTCCGCACCGTTCTGCTCGTTGAGATCGGCCACGACCACGCGCGCGCCTTCGCTCAGAAAGCGCAGCACCGTGGCGCGGCCCATGCCGCTCGCCCCGCCGGTGATGATCGCAACCTTGCCTTCGAGTCGATTCATCGTTTCCTCCGGCCCCATCGTGGTGTTGCGTCCGCCTTTCGGCAAGCCTAGCGTTGCCGAAAGCGCGGGAGGACGCGATGAAGTTCGGCTTGTTCTACGAAATATCCGTGCCGCGGCCCTGGACCGCCGAGACCGAGCGCACGGTATACATGAATTGTCTCGAGCAGGTGAAGCTCGCCGACGAGCTGGGCTTCGACCAGGTCTGGGCGGTCGAGCATCATTTCCTCGAGGAATATTCCCATTGCTCGGCGCCCGAGCTGTTTTTGACCGCCTGCGCCATGCTCACCAAGCGCATCCATGTCGGCCATGGCATCGTGGTCTGCGTGCCCGAGTTCAACCATCCCATCAAGATCGCCGAGCGGACGGCCACGCTCGACATTCTCTCGGGCGGACGGCTGGAGGTCGGCACCGGCCGCTCGGCCACCTGGACCGAGCTCGGCGGCTTCGGCGCCAATCCCGACACCACCAAGAAGAGCTGGGACGAGTTCGTGCGCTGCCTGCCCAAGATGTGGATGCAGGACACCTTCGCTTACGAAGGCGAGTTCTGGTCGATGCCGGAGCGCACCATCCTTCCCAAGCCCTACCAGAAGCCGCATCCGCCGATGTGGGTGGCCGTCACCAGCCCGGGCACCGAGATCGACGCCGCCGATCGCGGACTGGGCAGCCTCGGCCTCTCCTTTGCGGGCTTTTACGAGCAGGAGAAGAAGATTTGGGAATATCGAAGGCGCATCCAGTTCTGCGAGCCGGTCGGCGCCTTCGTCAACGAGCAGGTCGCCACGACCAATTTCCTGTTCTGCCACGAGGACGACAAGACCGGCCTCGAGATGGGCAAGAAGCTCGGCAACACCTTCAACTATCTCGCCACGCATCTGATCTCCACGCGCGAGGTCTTCTCCTCGCCCTCCTACCAGTCGCTGGGGCTGCTGCCGGCGCTGCGCCGCGCCGCCACCGGGCCCGACGCCAGCGATCAGCAGGCCGAGGGCATGGCCTATGGCGATCCAGCCCGCATCATCCGCGCCGTCAAGAAGTGGCAATCGATCGGCGTCGACCGCATCAACTTCATCCTCAACGCCAACGAGGTCGTGCCGCAGGAGCAGGTGATGGCGAGCCTGCGCCTCTTCGCCAAGGAAGTGATGCCGGCCTTTGCCGCCGAGCCGATGCGCGCCGCCGCCGCGGCAGGAGCGTGATCATGCCGCTCTACGGAACGCTCGACCTCACCACCGTCGCGCAGAAACTGCCGACGCTGCCCAACCTCGACACCGAGGCGTGGGCGCTGCCCAAGGCGGAGGTGTTGCAGCTTCTGATCGAGGCGCCCCGCGCCTCGACCGATGGGCTGCTGCCCAAGGCCATGCACCCTGCACTGCCGTCCTATGTGATCCTCGCGGTGACCAAGTATCCCGAGAGCCCGGTCGGACCGTTCACGCTGGCGGTGCTGCGGCTCGGCAGCCGCGCCGGCGCCCATCCGCGCGGCTTTCTGTTGGGTGCCGTGGCCAGCAACGAAGCGGCGGTGAAACAGCTGCGCGCCCGCTGGGGATTCCCGGTCGAGGCCGGGGAAGTAAAATTCTTGCGCCGCCACGACCGCGTCATGGGCACCGTCAAGAAGGACGGCAAGACCATCCTCGATTGCGCCCTGGTCGATCCGCAGCCGGTATCGGGCGGCGACGTGCAGTATATCAACTGGGTGACGGCGGCGAACGCCCCGCTCGATGGCGCGACCGCGCCGATGCTGATCCAGGTCGATCCGAAATACCTTTTCCACAAAGCCGAGCGCGGCAAACCGCAGGTGAGCGTCTTCGACGCCGCGTCGTGGAACGCCGGCGCGCTCACCCTCTCCAACCCGATCGTCGGCACCTGCTGCACCGTCGACACCGACCTGCCGCGCATCCGCTTCGTGATGGACCCGATCAAGCCTGTATTCCAGGGCACGAGGCGCATCCGCGAGTCGCGCGTGGACGAATAGCTCTTGGCTGGGAGCGCGCCACTGCGGGCGGAGTAACCTCCACCCTGAAGTGGCGCATCATGATCATGAGCGCGACTGGAGTCGTTCGCTCCCAGCAAAAAATTACTGAATAACGATCACGCCCTCGCCCGGCGGCTCGGCATAAAGCTTGGTCACCAGCGCCTTGCGCCGGTCCAATGCGGCGCGCTGGTTGATGTAGCCTTTGTCGGTGATCTCGTTGCCGTCGATCGAGGGCGGGTCGGCCATCAGCAGCGCGCGTCCGACGCGCATCGACGAGCCCTTGGCGGCGTGGTTCATCGCCGCCAAGCCGCTGCGCACCGTCTCTACCACGGCGGGGTGGGCAAGCAGCTCGGCGGTCGTGAGCTTCACTTCCTTGTCGCCCGCCAGACCGCGGCAGGCGGCGAGGTTGGGAAAGCCCAGCAGGCCGACATACGGGCGGTCCTGGCCGCAGATCACTGCGTCCTGCAGCACCGGCGAGGCAGCCGAGACCGCGTCGGTGCGAAGTGTGCCGACCAGCACGAAGGTGCCGCTCGCGAGCTTGAAATCCTCGACCACGCGGCCGTCGAAGATCAGGCCCTGGTTGGGATCGGCCGGATCGACGAAGCGGCCGGCATCGCCGATCTTGTAGAAGCCTTCGTCGTCGAACATCTGGGCGGTGAGATCGGTCTGCCGGTAATAGCCCGGTGTCACGATCACGCTCTTGAGCCGCAATTCATAGCGACCGTCCTCGCCGGTCGGCACCATCTTGAGCTTCACCCCGGGATAGGGCAGGCCGACGAGGCCCACGCGCTCGGAGGCCCAATGCACCGTCGTCGCCGTGGGAGCGGTCTCCGTCGAGCCCCAGCCGGTGACGAAGGGAATCCGGTAACCGGTGTATTTCACCGCCAGCGCTTCCATGCGCGCATAGAGATCGTCGGGCAGCGTGGCGCCGCCATAGGCCAGGATGGCGAGGTTCTTGAAGAATCGCTTCGCCAGGGCCTCGTCCTTCTCGAGCGCAGTGGCTAGCATGGCGTAGCCCGCCGGCACGTTGACGAAATAGGTCGGCGATACCTCGCGCAGATTGCGCAGCGTCTCGTCGAACATGCCTGGCACCGGCTTGCCGTCGTCGATATAGGTGGTGCCGCCTTCGGCGAGATTACCTTGGAAGGTGGCATTGCCGCCCATCGTATGATTCCACGGCAGCCAGTCGAGCATCACCGGGATGGGATCACCCGGCGTGCGCACCCGCCCCATCTGGCCCATCGCCAGATTGGCGCACATCATCTCCTGGGTGTTGATGACCGCTTTGGGCATCCCGGTGCTGCCCGAGGTGAAGAGGAATTTACCTACCGTCTTGGGCTCGATGGCGGCGATGGAATTGGCGACCGCCTCGGTGGGCTTCGTCGCCAGCAACTCGCTCCACGGCACTGATGATCGCCCGAGCGGCGCGGCATCGACATGGACCACCAGCACGCGCGAAAGGTTGAGCGCCGCCAATGCCTTGGCGTAGAGCGGGCCGTTCTGCACGAACACCATGCCCGGCTTGATCAAGTCGAAGACGTATTTCAGCTTGGCGTGGTCGGCGCTCATCATCGAATAGGCCGGCGATACCGGCGCGATCGGCGCGCGCGCCTGCATGGCGGCGAGCGACAGCAGCGCGAACTCGATGGAGTTGCTCGACAGGATCATGATCGGCTTGTCGGGGCCGAAGCCACGATCGAGCAGCGCCTGCGTCACCGAATCGACCTGGCGCTTGGCGGCACCATAGGTGAGTTTCACCCACTCCCGGTCGGGTCCCTTGCGCTGCGCCAGCCACACCCGGTCCGAGGCTTGGGCCGCCCACTTGGCCAGGATCGCCGGCACATGCTTCTGATAGCGCGCCAGCTTATGGTTGGACTGCAAGATGATCGTGCCGTCGGACCGCCGCTCGACATCGATGTCGCGGGTCAGAAATTCGATCGGCTTGAAGGGCGCTTGCACGACGCTGTCCAACGGCGTTCTCCCGGATTTTGGTGTTGAGCCTGCTTTAGGGGAGACGACCGGCGGTCGGCAAGGGCGTTCGCGCCGGTGCCCGAAAGCCAATTCATGCCTTGAATGCGGCAATTGCCTTTTCGTCGAATTTCAAGCCGAGCCCCGGCTTGCTCGGCAATACGAGCTGCCCGTCCTCGATCGCTGGCGTCTCCTCGTAGAGGGCCAGCGTCCAGGGCATGTATTCCACCGTCAGCCCGTTCGGGCACGCGGCAACGAGATGAACGAGCATCTCCGGCATCACGTGGCTGACGACCGGCAGGTTGAACGCCTCCGCCATGCCGGCAACCTTCATCCATTGGCTGACGCCACCCACCCGCGCGAGATCGATCATGACGATATCGACCGACCGCGCCTCGATCATGTGGCGGAAGGGAACGATGCCCCAGACATATTCGCCGCCGGCGATTGGAGTCTTCAAAGCGGCGGTGACGCGGGCAAGGCCCGGATAGTCATCGGCCGCGGTCACGTCTTCCAGCCAGAACAAGCCGACATCCTCGACGCGGCTGCCGATATCGATCGCCTGTTCGGGCCGCCAGCGCTGATTGATGTCGCACATCAGTTTGACGTCCGGACCGATCGCGTCGCGCACCACGCGCACGCGGCGCACTTCCTCGGCCGGTGTGGGGTTGCCGGGCAGCGCCATCTGGGTCTTCATTTCCCTAAAACCCTTTTGCAGCAGGATTTGCGCGGCCCGCTGCGCCTGCGCGTCCGTGAGGCCGCGACGGAGCGACCCGGAGGCATAGGTGGCGACGCGGTCGCGATGGCCGCCCAGCAGTTTCCACAGCGGCTGATCCAGCGCCTTGCCCTTGATGTCCCACAGCGCCACGTCGATGGCCGACAGAGCCAGCGTGAAGATGCCGCCCGGTCCGCAGGCATCGCCGGTACCGTCGCGCAGCTTGGCGATGATCTTCTCGATCCTCAGCGGGTCCTCACCCACGGTCAGCGCGGCGAGTTCCTCGACCGCGAGGCACAGGCTGCCGGTCATCTTGCCGCCGTACAGAGTAACGCCAATGCCCTCGATCCCACTGTCGGTGCGCAGACGCAGGATAACGATGGGGCGGGTGCGGCCGGCCTCCTCCGGCATGTTCGCCAGCGGATCGTCTTCCGGAATGTTCAGCGCGGTCGCTTCGTAGCTGGTGATTTTCATTTACGTTTCCTCCGAAGGTACCGGCCTAGCGCAGATCGATGGTGCCGTCAGCCCCACCCCGGCCGCGATCCGAAACCCGCGTGCGACGACGTGGGAGATCAAAGGCATATGAATCGACGTTCACACGACCGATGTTTTCCGCCACATTGCGGCCAGAACAGAAGGAGGAACATATGGATTTCGAATATTCCGACCGATCCAAGGCGCTGGTCGAGAAGCTCACCAAGTACATGGATGAGATCATTTATCCTGCCGAGAAGGTTTACGAAGAGCAGATGGCGGCCGCCAAGGACCGCTGGCAGCTCCCGCCGGTGATGGAAGAGGTCAAGGCCGAAGCCAAGAAGCGCGGCCTGTGGAACATGTTCCTGCCGGCCGACCGCGAGAGCGGCGACACGCACGGCACGATGGGCCTGTCCAATCTCGAATACGCGCCGATCTGCGAAGTGCTCGGCCGCTCGTCGATCGCCTCGGAGGCGACCAACTGCTCGGCGCCCGACACCGGCAACATGGAAGTGTTCGCCCGCTACGGCACCAAGGAGCACAAGGAGAAGTGGCTGAAGCCGCTGCTCAACGGCGAGATCCGCTCGTGCTTCGCCATGACCGAGCCCGCGGTGGCCTCGTCCGATGCGCGCAACGTCGAGTGCCGCATCGAGAGCGACGGCGATGATTACGTCATCAATGGCCGCAAATGGTGGTCGTCGGGCATGGGCGATCCGCGCTGCGCCGTCATCATTCTGATGGGCAAGAGCGATCCCAACGCGGCGGCCTATCGCCAGCAGTCGATGATCGTGGTGCCGCGCGACGCCAAGGGCATCAAGATCGTCCAGATGCTGCATGTGTTCGGCTACGACGACGCCCCGCACGGCCATGCCGAAGTGGTCTATGACAATGTGCGCGTGCCGAAGTCGGCCATCCTGCTGGGCGAGGGCCGCGGCTTCGAGATCGCCCAGGGCCGCCTTGGCCCCGGCCGCATCCATCATTGCATGCGCGCCATTGGCGTGGCCGAGCGCGCGCTCGAGATGGCGATCAAGCGGGCCAAGAGCCGCGTCGCCTTCGGCCAGCGCATCTCGGAGATGGGCGTCACCAAGGCGCACGTGGCCGACATGCGCATGGAGATCGACATGGCCCGCCTGCTGGTCCTCAAGGCCGCCTGGGCGATGGACAAGTTCGGCAACAAGGAAGCCCGCCAGCAGATCGCCATGATCAAGGTGGCTGTCCCCAACATCACCTCCAAGGTGGTCGATCGCTGCCTGCAGCTCCACGGCGCCGGCGGCGTCAGCCAGGTGTTCAAGCTCGCCAGCATGTACGCCCACCAGCGCACGCTGCGCCTGGCCGACGGCCCGGACGAGGTCCATCGCGACCAGGTCGGCCGTCTCGAGATCGCCAAGCACAACTAAATCCGCTTCTACGGACAAGCGCAAAGGCCGCCCTCGGGCGGCCTTTGTTGTTTGGGCCTGAACGGCAACGAGTGATATCAACTAGTGACATCATGGAAAAGCGCGGCTCGACCTTCACTGCAATTTCGCACGCGTCCGTGCAGCGGGCGCTCGATCTCAACAATCGGCACGCCATGGAATTGTCGCTGCTGACGCTCGACGGGTTCGAAAAGCTCATCGCCCGGGCGAACTATGCCAAATGGTGCCCTGGCGAGACCGGCTTCCTTATCGCCCTTGATGAACGCGCGGATTATCCCAATCCGAATTTCGAGTGGTTCCGGGCTCGATTTGCGCAATTCGTCTATATCGACCGTGTGGTCGTCGATGAAGCGCATCGCGGCCAAGGCCTTGCGCGCCGGCTATACGAAGATTTGTTCAAGACGATTGATCGATCGCTGGTGGTCTGCGAGGTGAACCTCGTTCCTCCGAATCCCGCGTCCGACGCTTTTTCCATGCGCGCCTGGGATTCTCGGCCGTCGGGTCGGCATTGCTGGCGGACCGGCAGAAGACCGTCCGCTATCTCGGAAAACACCTCTACTCTTGCCAAGCGAGGCCCGACGCGCTCCCGTAGCGGCCGGTGATTGGGCAGCGGAGGTCATCGTGAACGGAGCACAAATTCAGGAGCTGAAGGCGCATCAAACGCGGCTGCAACACGTCTCCGAACACCTCGCCAACGAACGGACCGTCCTCGCCTGGATCCGAACGGCGATCGCCGTGATGACGCTGGGCGTCGCGATCAATCGCTTCAGCCTGTTCCTCGTGGAATTCAGCAAAGCCGTGCCTGGCGAAAGAAGGGCAAACATCCACGCAGAAGAGGTAGGCATCGGCCTTGTCGTTTTGGGTGTCGTGGTGCTGTTCGGCGGCACCTGGCACTATCTGCATGTCGCGAACGCCATCGATAGCGAGTCCTATCGACCCACACGTTGGGTGATGGTGCTGACTTCCTTCGCCGTCCTCGTGCTGGGCGGCACCAGCCTCGTCTGGCTGCTGGTTTAAAAGTTCGCCTGCAACACCGTCTCCGCTCCTAAACCGCCACCGAATCGTCCTTTCACAAGCCTTGATAAATAACTTACTGACTGGTAAGTTATTTGTATGAAGCGACCCAGGCAACGAAGGGCGCCCGCCGAACGGCCGGGCGAGATCATCGACGCCGCCCTCGCGCTGTTCGTCGAGAAGGGTTTTGCGGCCACCCGCCTCGACGACGTGGCCGAGCGCGCGGGGCTCAGCAAGGCGGCGATCTATCTTTACTTCGACGACAAGATCGCCCTCTTCCAGGGCGTCATCCAGCAAGCGATTGGCAGCAATCTCGGCATGGTCGAGGCGATGCTGGCGGCACATCGCGGGCCGATGGCCGAGTTGCTACCCCGTATTCTCGAGTTCATGGCCAGCCGCGTCGAGGAGACGCCCATGGCGTCGGTCGCCAAGCTGGTGATCTCGGAGTCGCGTGCCTTTCCCGAGATCGGCCGCTTCTACCTCGAGGAGGTCATCGGCCGCGGCCTGCCGCTGATGGAGGGCCTGATCAAGCGCGGCATCGCGCAAGGCGAATTCCGCAAGGTCGATCCCGTCTTGACCGTGCGCTCGATCATCGGCGCCATGCTGCTCGCCGTGATCTGGCGGACGGTGTTCGAACCGATCGGCGCGGAGAAGCTCGATGTCAAAGCGCTGGCGCGCCATCACGCCGATCTCATGCTGCACGCCCTCACGCCGCACACACCGGGGCCGACATGAGGCGCCGCATCCTCATCGCGCTGGTTGCCGTCGTCGCCACGCTGCTGGTGACCAGCGTGTGGTGGGGAGCACCGGCCTTGTCGCTGCTCGGCCTGGGCGGCGGGCACCAGCGCTATCTCGGCTATGTCGAGGGCGAGACCAGCCTGATCGCCCCACCCGTCGCCGGCCGGCTGCTCGAACGCCCGGTGGAGCGCGGTGGCCAGGTCAAGAAAGGCGACCGGTTGTTCGTGATCGATCCAATTCTCGCCAAGGCCGAGGTGGCGCGCAGCGAAGCAGCCCTCGCCGAGTCGAAGTCGCGCTACGAGAACCTGCTCACCGGCAAGCGGCAGGAGGAGCAGGACGTCGTGCGCGGCCAGCGCCGCGAGACCGAGGCGGCCCTGGCGATGGCCGAGACCGAGCTCAAGCGTCAGACCGATCTGCTGGCGCGTGGTTTCGCCACGCGCCAGACCTATGAACAGGCCGAATCGCAGGCGCGCCAGCTCCGCTCGCGGGCCAACTCGCTCGCCGCCCAGGAGCGGGTCGGGGATCTTGCCGCGCGGCCCGACGAGATCCAAGCCGCCAAGGCGATGGTCGGGCAGAACCAGGCCAATCTCGACCAGGCGAGAAAGCGGCTGGACGATCTGATGCCGGCCGCGCCCGAGGACGCGATGGTCGAGAACACCTTCTTCAATGTCGGCGAATGGGTGCCGGCCGGCACGCCGGTGGTCTCGCTGCTCCCACGCCAGCGGGTCAAGCTGCGCTTCTTCGTTCCCGAAGCCGATGTGGCGTTGGCGAAGATGGCCGATCTCAAGGCCACCATCATCTACATCTCGCCGCGCGCGGAGTTCACGCCGCCGGTGATCTATTCGCAAACCGCCCGCACCAAGCTCGTCTTCCTGATCGAGGCGCGGCCGGAACCGACGCAGGTGCTCCTGCCGCCCGGCCTGCCGATCACCGTCGCGCCCTTCACGCGGTGAGCACACCATGACGCTCGCCATCGATGTCCACGACCTCGTCAAGCGCTACGGCCCGCGCACCGTGGTGGATCACGTGAGCCTTGGTATCGAGCAAGGCCGCGTCTGCGGTTTCCTCGGCCCCAACGGCTCGGGCAAGACCACGACCTTGCGCATGATCTGCGGCCTGCTGACGCCCGATGGGGGCGGCGGCACCTGCCTCGGCCACGACCTGGTGCGCGAGCGCGATGCCATCAAGCGTCAGGCCGGCTACATGACCCAACGCTTCGGCCTCTACGAGGACCTCTCCATCCGCGAGAACCTGGAATTCGTGGGGCGTGTCTACGGGCTCGATCGCGTGCGCGAGCGGGTCGACGGCTCGCTCGAGCGGCTGGGCCTCACGACCCGCCAGAACCAGCTCGCGGGCTCCCTGTCGGGCGGCTGGAAGCAGCGGCTGGCGCTCGCCGCTTGCGTGCTGCACGAGCCCCGGCTGCTGCTGCTCGACGAGCCGACCGCCGGCGTCGATCCCAAGGCGCGCCGCGCCTTCTGGGACGAGATCCATAGCTATGCCGCTCAGGGCATCACCGTGCTGGTCTCGACGCACTACATGGACGAGGCCGAGCGCTGCCACGAACTCGCCTACATCGCCTATGGCGAGCTGATGGCGCGCGGCTCGGCACAAGAGATCGTCGCGAAGTCCGGCCTCGCCGCGTTCGTGGCCTCCGGCCCCGGCGCCGACCGGCTGGCGCCCAGGCTGCGCGATGCGCCGGGCGTGACGGCGGCCGCGGCGTTCGGCGCCACGCTGCATGTCTGCGGCCCCGACCGCGCGGCGCTGGCTCGCGCCATTGAGCCGTTTCGCGGCGACCCGGCGCTCACATGGCAGGAAGCGGAACCGACGCTGGAGGACGTGTTCATTCATCTCATGGGAACGGCGCACGACAACGCGCTGGGCGTTTAATGAAACACATAGCACCTTACCCCGAGGAGCCGCGCCACTGCGATGCGTTCCCAGTAGGGACCATAATCGTCGACTGGGGCCTACCGCACGTATGGTGGCGCATGACCGCCTCCCCTGCCCCCATCGGACAAGCCGCCCGCCCGCTCACACAACAGGCGTCCGCCGTTTTTTTTCCGGTTATTTAACGGGAACCGCGCGATGAGCAGCTTAAGGAAAGGCTACCCCGGTGACCTTTGGCCACTGAGAGCGCAACCACATCCACCAATAAGTTTACGACCGCTAAGCCGAGAGGGAGCCTAGCTATGCGTGGTGGCTTCTGGGCGCGCCTGGGTGCCGTGGTAATCAAGGAGGTGCTGCAGCTCCGGCGCGACCGGCTGACCTTCGCCATGATGTTCGGTGTGCCGATCATGCAGCTCCTGCTGTTCGGCTACGCCATCGACACCGACCCGCACAACCTGCCGACCGCGGTGATCGCAGCCGACGACAGCCAGATCACGCGCACGATCCTGTCGGCGCTCCGCAACACCGGCTACATGCGCTTCACCCACCGCCCCGCCTCGGAGGCCGAGGCCAATGCCTTGTTGCAACGCGGGGAAGTGCAGTTCGTGGTCACCATCCCCTC
>WNFR01006533.1_pt1 | contig 11919 bp, 8 predicted proteins | sample 5400221 | NCBI WGS metagenome assembly WNFR01 (sample SAMN13153357, study PRJNA577476) | soil metagenome | isolation source: 40 cm soil under Madrone tree | place: USA:California | collected 2016-06-14 | reverse complement strand
AGCAGCCTGGAATTTTGCCACGGGCTCTCGACCAATGCGGCTACCACCACCTTATGTCGTTGATCGAAATCGGACAGAGACCGTTCGGCGCCTAGGTTCACCTCGTTGAACGCGGCGTAGTCGCTGTTGAAATTCGTGGAGTCGTCGATAGCTTTGCCGTAAGTGTAGTTGGCCAGCAGCGTAAAACGGTCTGTGAAGCGCTTCTTAACTTCCAAGATGCCACCGTGATAAACGGCGTTTGCCAGGGAAGCGTATTCATTGTTCTGCAGAATGGTGCGCGTTGGGTCAGCAAAGCAGAGCGTGGGATTGGTCACACACTGCAGAGATTCCCAGTCCTGGAACGGGAGTCCGTTGGTGGGAAGGCCGTTCGCGCCTGGTGCCCCACTTACGATCGGCGCGCCGGGCAACAAGTTCTTGTCAATGGCCCAAGGCAAATGCGTGGTATGGACGTAGATGTAGCTCGCAGCGACCGATAAGCCATTCCCGATCTCCCGCTCGAATCCTAGCGACGCTTGCTGCGACTGCGGATTCCGGTAATCAGGCTGACCAAAGAAGAGGACCGTCCCGGGTGGAAGCGGACCCGTGTTGCTGATCGGGACAAACGGGGCTAAATCAGACTGGGTGATACAGGAATTCGCTCCCGCGGGGGGCTGGCCGCACAGAATCTTCGGGAACAGCGCGCCGTAGATCTCGGCGGAGTTCGCCGGAGGCGCACCCAGAATCGACACCAGGGCATTGGCAATCTGCCGCATGCCATTGACATTGCCGAGTGTCTTCACGACGTTGGGTATCTGGCCATAGATTGGGGAGTAAAAAATCCCATAGCCGCCGCGTACGACTGTCTTCTGATCATGGAAGGGGTCCCACGCAAACGAAAGCCTAGGCGCAAAGTTCTTCTTGTAAGTGCTTAAAGGCCCGTACTGGGAATCGAGTTCGTAACGCAGACCATAGTTCAGTGTGAAGTTACGACGGATCTGCCAGGCATCCTGCCAATAACCAGCTGTGAAGGGTCTGGTCTGGGCATATTGGGGGTTGCCAAAACCCTGTTCGTAGAACGCGGGCGCTCCCAAGCTCCAGGCTTGAAGAGTGGTGATGGATGCCGGAGCCACCGAGGCCGGCAGCCCGCATCCGCCCTGGGCAATCTGTACCGAAGGAATCTGCAGGCAATTGCTGAGCGCGATGCCCGGCAGATCGAGAAACTCAAAACGGCCGGCGAAGAACGTATCGGAAGTCGTGTTATTGCCGCGAATCAGCTCGTAGAAGCCCATTTTCATGGTGTGATGGCCGCGAATCAGAGTGAAATTGTCCGTGAACTCGTAGCGGCGCGCGGTGGTATGGCTGGGCAGAAAAATGCCGCGTCCAAAGAAGCCATAGCCTTGGACGTCCAGTCCCGGTCCGCCTGGATCATTGGTGTCCACATTGTACTGGTTCAAGTTCCACTGCAGCCGGGCCTCGTTGACGGCATTCGAGCTGAATTGGTGGAACCAGGATCCTTGCAACGTGCTGTCCCAATTTAGGAGCGACGATCCACGCGAGAAACCGACCAGAGCTTGCACATCCGGATCCGACTCGGTTAGGTGAGCAAAGGTGTATCGCAGGGCGGCCTGATTGCTGCTGTTGAATCGATGATCTAAGCGTACCGTCGCCGTGTGCTGCCGTATCGGAAACGGAAATAGGCCACCGTCTTTCTCAAATTGCCGCACAATGAACTGGTAATTCGCCAGATGTGCCGGGCTCACGAATGGATTGCTAGACTGCGTCGGATCGATGGTCAACAGACTCTGCAGGGCGAAGGCACAAACGTCCGAAGGTAAATTCACCGTCGGCTGCCCCGGAGGATTGATGCAGGGAACCGCTGGATGACCTGGTTCGGCTGCCAAAGCAGCCAGAATCGGTCCCTGGTCGGCAGTCGCAGCGAAGATGCTGCTGTGGGTCAGCAGCGGGACTGAATCCTGCCCATCGGAGCGCAGGCCCCTCATAGGCAAGAAAAAGGAATGTCCGGTCTTTCCGGATCGGGAATCCCAAGGTGCCTCCGAATTGCTGGCGGCTCAACGAATTCTTGATCGGAACGCCCTGGGCGGCAAGATTGAAATTGGAGAACGTCGGATCAAGCGCCAGCGCCGGACTGAATGCAAACGGATCGCGGGCATCCATCGCATCATTACGGAGGAATCCGTAGAGGCTGCCGCGGAGGGCATTCGCGCCCGATCTGGTCACGATATTGACCGAAGCGCCACTCGCGCTTCCTAACTCGGCAGAATAGTTGCTGCGGTTAATCTGAAATTCCAGCACCGCATCCTGGCTTACGTTCAAGCGGACACCGCCGGCGTCATCATTCGCTTCGCCCCCATCCACCGTGATGCTGTTGCCCCTTCCATTGCTTCCGTAAAAGGAGAGACCGCTTTGTGGCGTCTGCTTCACTCGGAAATCCGCATTGTCCGCCAGAACATTGGAGTGGCTGACGCCCGGCATCAGCAATGCGAAGGTGAGGTAATCGCGGCGGTCAATCGGCAGATCAGCGATAAACCGTTCCGGTACGCTATTCGCTTGGCTTCCGCGGTCGGTCTCCACTACGGGCGGCTGATCCGTTACCTCGACCACGACTGGGACCGCCGACACCCGTAACTGGAAATCTGAAACGACGTTTTGCCCGATGGCAACCGCTAAACTTTTCCGAGTCTCGGTCGAGAAGCCAGGCAGCTCAGCAGTAACTTCGTAGACTGCCGGCGACAGTCCTATCAGTCGAAACTGACCATTAGCATCGCTGACCGCCGTGCGATGGAGGCCAGTCTGCGGGTCCACCGCGGTGACAGTGACTCTCGGTAAGACTGCGCCCGAGGGGTCGATGATCGTCCCTCGGATAGCGCCTGAGACGCTGGCGCTCTGGGCGCCGACGATGGGACACATTATTAGCAAGCACAGGAGGGACCCGACGAGGTTCATCAATTTCATAAATCCTCCTCACTCTTGCCTTCCACAACATCTGCATACTCCAAAACCTGGAGCCTTGGGTCGCAAAGGAAAAGCTATCCACCGCTCAATACAAGCTGGTACGCCTTTCCTGCGCTGACGTTTGCTGAACCGCTCGCGAGCGGGGTGACGCCATCCTCAGCATGGACCGTAACCGTCCCAGTGATGGTGCCCGATTGAGGTGCCTTGAACCATTGGCGGTCTGGACCGAAACCGCCTTGCGCGGCATAGGTGACACCAGAGGAATCCGTGATTGCGACCTTCTTTTGCAACCAACGGCCGAAGATTGCGTCCTGCGCCTGGAACGCACCTTCCGTATTTCCTCCGTACAGAACGCCCAGCACCTGGTTGTTTCTGGTCACAAACCCGAGGGTGATAAGAAAGAGATCGGAGGCATAGGCCGATCCGAACATGGTGTGCTCTTGGCTAAACTGGACGCCATCATTCGACAAGCTGTACCAAACATGCTCGATGTTTGTGTGCAGGCCCATGAGGTACCAGTTCCTCCCGTCTATCTGAAATTTCTTCACATCGTTCACCATGTGGCCGGTCACCAGCGCCGGTCCCTGCAGTTGAAATGAGGGCGGGGAATTGGTCGTCGCCCGGTCAAGGGTTCCGTCCGGACCCTGGTCATTCCAGTTGCTGAAATAGAGGGTCCAGGCATTGTTGTCGGGAAAAAGCACGTTGGCGCCGTTGAAGTCGCCGCCCGAGAAGAGGTCGTAATTGGGGATACTGACGATATCACTCAATTGAGCAGAGTAGGGTTGCGGGGAACCGTTCCAGGTGATGCCGTCAGGACTGGAGAAGTATGCCGGTTTGTTCCAACCGAACTGATCGGGGGCAACCGTACAGACCATGTGGTACGAACCATCCGGCAATTGGTGAACATTGACGTTATTCACGTGTTCAAATACTCCGTGATCGATCACCAGAGTCCGATTGTCGAAGGTGAGAAAATCGCTGGTGGTGATGCTGTACACCCTGTCATTCGGTGTGTCCGATCCGTCCCAGCCTCCGTAGAACACGCGCCACCCGTTTGGCTGCTTCAGCGGCCAGGGAGAATAGATATTCTGGTACTGTCCCGTGGCCTGGGGAGGCAAGAGCGGGGCACGTACGTCAGGCACCCAATTCAGAGTGTCGTTCTGCCAATAGCTCGGGTTAAAAGTGCCGGCACTCACTCCTTGAATTTCGATGTAGCCGGCAGGGACATTCCCCGACACTTCCTGCAATTCGGCGACTGGCAGCGGTTTTTGCTGCGAGCTTGTCGAGGAGCAACCAGACATGGCCGCAATCAGAAGCAGACATGGAACACAGCGACGAAACAAACCCATAAATAATCTCCTGAGCTACCTACCCTCGAAAATGGCGCTCGCGTTCACTGAACCGTGAGCGTCGTGGTCGTGGAGTGCTGTGTGGATCCCGAGGTGCCTGTGATCGTTATTGTGTAAGTTCCGGCTGGGGTACCCCGGGACACGTGGTTGTGATTAGAAGTGTTTCCTCCACATGCTGCCTGCAGCAGCACTCCAGCGAACAAGAGGAAGGGCAGCAGTGAGCTGGCCAATTGTCTCTTTCGCTGACGAGGTGCCGCAACACTGAATCCCGCAAAAGCAAGTCCCAGCGTGGGCAAACAGAAGGCATAAAGGAAGCCCACGACGGTGCGCCGCGGAGTCAGAGCGGCGGAGGGACCAGCCGTAGTCACCGTGAGAGTGGCAGTGCTCCGAGGGGCCACCGAGGATGGAGACACGGAGCACTTTATACCCTGAGCGGTTGGCGAAGAACAGCTGAGCGTGATGTCGGCACCAAACCCGGCTTGCGGAACGGCTGTAAGAGTGAGAGTTGCGGATTCGCCGGCTCGCACCGGAGGAACGCTCGCGGGGGAAACGTCAAACAAGAAATCGGGTGGTGTCGCGTTGAGTTGCACAGCTATCGTGTTGCCGTCAGCAGTGGACACCAAATCCGCCAAGTTGTCGCCGTTGAAGTCTGCGGCCAATAGATGAGGAAAGCTAAGAGTGTTGCTCACAACAAATGTCCCGCCGGCCCCGAAATTCCCACTACCATTGCCGCGGAGAATGTGGCTTGCATTGCCCACATCGGTCACCGCTAGATCCAGATTCCCGTCGGCGTCGAAGTCTCCAACTGTCAGAGTCCGATAGGGTCCGGTTTGGCTGAAGCTAGAGGAAAAAGTTCCATCGCCGTTTCCCAGTAGGACACTTACTTGACCGTCGCACAACTTCAAACCGCAGACGTGCTGGGGCAGAAACGCCACAAGGTCCAGCTTTCCGTCTCCGTTGAAGTCAACCGCGTTCCCAACGCCGCCCACCACGGTATTGCTTGTGGGCTCCTGAAAACTGCCGTCGCCAGTACCAAGAAATAAGTCAAAACCTGGAAACATGACTACTGCCAAATCCAGTCTGGCGTCCTGGTTGAAGTCAGCAGCCAGCGACAGGGTAAGTGGCATCAGCGGACCGTGGGTCTGAAAGGTCCCGTCGCCATTGCCAAGAAGGATGGTGGTTCCGCCTGCTGAGTCTCTGGTTCCATCGCCGTTAAGGTCGCGCCCGAGTCCGGATACGGCGACGTCCCATTTGTGGTCATTATTAAAATCCCCTGCGACCACGTAATAGGGATCAATGTCAGCGAGCGCCACCGTGAACGGCAGCTGGAATGTGCCGTCCCCATTGCCAAGCAGCACATTCAGCACATTCTCGGTCTCGGAGACAGCGATAATGTCGAGCTTGTCATCGCTATTGAAGTCAGCGATCGCGATCGACTCGGGCTGCTTTCCTGCGCCAAAGTTTCGTGCCGCCTGAAATGTTCCGTCGCCATTCCCCAACAGTACGCTCACACCTCCATCGTCTGCTGTATCGGAGAATCCATGATTGACTATGGCAAGATCTAACTTTCCATCGCCATTGAAGTCTCCGACCGACACAGCCATCGGATTTGTGCCCACGGGATAGCTCACAGGCGGCTTGAATGCGATCGTGGCGGCATTCGCGAGGTTGCTGAGTGAGAACACAAGCAGTAGAGTCCCGACGAGAAGCGCAGCACGTCTCTCTTGTCGGTACAGCGCGAAAGTGACCTTATTGGCGTTCATAGACTTCCCCCTTTTGAGTGTCATGAGGCTCTGGATCACCCTGTTCACGTTGCCTTATCTCAAATGCGTGGCACCGAGTAAATACCGCGTGTCGCTCCTGTCTTGCTCTTGCATCTCTCCGGGTTTGTCGAGAGCCGGGTCCGAGGCGGACGCTGGTGCTAAAATCGGCTAAAGGTCGGGGAGCTTACCTGCATGGCGGATTTCCACGCACCACGTGGGACAGTTCGCTTCGCGGCATTTGAGCTGGACTTCAGGGCCAGCGAACTGCGCAAACAGGGCATCAAGGTCAAGCTCCAGGAGCAACCCTTCCAAATCCTCCAAGTTCTCTTACAGCGCCCGGGGGAGATCGTCACCCGGGAGGAACTACAGCAGAAAATCTGGCCCTCCGACACCTTTGTCGATTTCGATCACGGCCTCTACAACGCCATCAAGCGGTTGCGGGAAGCTCTGGGCGACTCGGCCGAGACTCCCCGCTTCGTTGAGACTCTTTCCCGGCGCGGCTATCGGTTTGTTGGAAAAATCGAATGCGAAGCCTCGCAGATGCGGTCTCTGGCAGTCCTGCCATTGGAAAATCTGTCACGCGATCCGGAGCAGGAGTATTTCGCCGAAGGAATGACGGAGGCACTCATCACGACTCTGGCCAAGATCGGCGAGTTGCGAGTGGTTTCGCGAACTTCTGCGATGCAGTACAAGGGCGTGCACAAACCTCTGCGCGAGATTGCACGGGAACTGGAGGTGGACACGATCGTGGAAGGGACGGTGCTCCGCGCGGGGCGCCGGGTGCGCGTCACTGCGCAGCTTATCGATGCGACCAAGGAGGCACACCTGTGGGCGGAAAGTTATGAACGCGACCTGCGCGACGTACTGGCGTTACAGGCCGAACTCGCCCAAGCAATCGCACGGGAAATTCGGATCAAACTGACCCCAATCGATCAGGCACGTATTGCCGATGTGCGCTCCGTCGACCCTGAGGCATACGAGGCCTATCTCAAAGGTCGCTATTACTGGAATCGGCGGAGCGGAGCTGGGCTCCAGAAGGGTCTTCAGTGGTTCCAGCAAGCAATCGCGAAAGATCCAAACTATGCCGCTGCTTACTTGGGCTTGGCTGATTGCCTATCTGTGCTCGGCTGGTTAGGCTTTGTAGCACCGGATGAAGGATGCGGTAGATCGGGCGCCCTGATACTCCAGGCGCTCGAAATAGATCCCGGTTCGGGGGAAGCGCATGCCTCACTCGGGTTCGCTACCATGCTTTATGACTACGATTTCGCAAATGCTGAAAGGGAGTTTGAGCGGTCTATTGAATTGAGCCCACGCTACGCTACTGCACATCAGTGGTTCGGCCTATATCTTGCCCTGATGGCGCGCTTCGAGGAGGGTTATACCGAGCTCATGCGCGCCGTTCGTCTGGATCCTCAGTCCCTGATGATACGAGTGACCTTAGGGTTTGTTTGTTGGTGTTGGCGCCGGTACGATCCGGCAATCGAGCACTTTGAGAAGGCACTCGAGATAGATCCCAATTTTATTCCGGCGCACTGTGACATGGGGTTTACATATGTAGAGCAGTTGAAGTACGACGACGCAATCGCCGCTGGGCGAAAAGCGGTTGAGCTCTCACAAGGTGCTCCCACGTTTATCGCTCTGCTCGGAGATGAGTACGCCGTAGCTGGCCGTCTGACGGAGGCTCGGAAAACCTTGGAGCAGTTGCAGGAACTTTCGAAACAGCGGTATGTAACGTCCTATGTTGTGGCTCGAATCTACGCGGCCCTCGGCGAAACAGACGAGGCTCTCCGTTGGCTGGAAATGGCCTACCAGGAGCGGGCTGCGTGGATGGTGGCTCTGAAGATTGATCCCCGGTTCGACAACATGCGCTCTGACCCGCGTTTCCGGGACCTGATGCGCCGCATGAACTTTCCAGCGAATTCTTGAAATGACCACAATCGGAAACGTGCACGGGAAGTTTGGTGGGTCTCAATGATGGGGAGTGCTCAATCATTTGCAGACGAGGATTAGCTTCGGTGTCTTCGAAGTAGACCTTCGGGCCCGAGAACTGCGTAAGGAAGGGGTCAAGCTCAAGCTCCAGGAACAACCGCTTGAGGTTCTGCAGGTCTTGTTGGAAAAGCCGGGTGAGATCGTCACCCGCGAAGAATTGCAGCAGAGAATCTGGCCCTCCGACACCTTTGTCGATTTTGACCATGGTCTCTACAACGCTATTAAGCGGCTTCGGGAGGCTCTGGGCGACTCGGCCGAAACGCCCCGATTTATTGAGACACTCTCCCGGCGCGGCTATCGGTTTGTTGGGAAGATCGAATGCGAAGCCCCGCAGATGCGGTCCCTGGCGGTGCTGCCTTTAGAAAATCTGTCGCGCGATCCGGAGCAGGAGTACTTTGCCGAAGGACTGATGGAGGCGCTCATCAAACCCTGGCCAAGATTGGAGAATTGAGAGTGGTTTCACGCACTTCCGCGATGCAGTACAAGGGAGTCCACAAGCCTCTACGCGAGATTGCGCGAGAATTGGAGGTCGATGCGATTGTGGAGGGGTCCGTGCTCCGCGCAGGGCGCCGAGTGCGTATCACAGCGCAGCTGATTGACGCTGCGAAGGAGGCTCACCTGTGGGCGGAAAGCTACGAACGGGACCTACGCAACGTGCTGGCCCTTCAGTCAGAAGTCCTATTAAAGGGGATGTCAAGTGAAAAACACTTCTCCCTGCCGGAATGCCAGAAATATTTTCCGGCATCCAGCCCCCTCGCCATAGTGCCGACACTTCTTCTTTAGCTGCTTGACCGTTCAGCCCGGTCGCGGAGCGGCCCTGTAAGCCGCGGAGCGACAGGGCCTCCGTGTTTCTTCCTTCCTGTGGGGGTTTCATGTTCGTCATGACGGCGCCGTTCGGTTCTCTGAAACTCACAAGCTAACCTGGTTGCAGAGTTGCCAACCATGGTCCTATCTGAGACTCGTGGCCTACAGCTTTGTTGGATCATGCGAGGGGGCATAGGGTCGGCTTGGAGACTCGGTCGGCTTGGAGACTCGGTGCCGAAGCACACAAATCGCCTAACTTCTGACTAGATACTCTCCCTCGATCCGAGCGTCTCAAAAGAAACCCGACTGCCACCGCCAAGGATGATCCCCAAGGGATGGAACGGACTCTTGGTCCGAGACGCTCAAGCTGCTTGTAGCTTCAGTTGTTTCGCGTCGAAATGTGCTCCCTTCTTCCACAGGATTAGAGTGATCGCCGCAATCTTTCGCGCCAAGGTGAGGCGAGCCATTGCTGGCTGCATGCCTTTGGTGAGCAAGCCTTGGTAGAAATCGTGGAACGCTCCCTCGCGGCTGCTGGCCATACTCGCCGCGCTCTTGAAGATGGTTTTCATATCGTGATTGTGATTTTGATTGAGCCCACGCAGGGGTTTCTTGGAACGTTGCAGCCGTCCTCCCACGTAATGGTATTGCGCGCTGTCGCGCGTCTCAATCGCGAGACCGCTGTAGGTCCATAGTTGCCGCTTGGTGCGGAAACGATGAGGCGTTTGGATCAGCGCGATGAGCAGAGCGGCTCGGATCGGGCCGATCGAAGGAACCTGGCGCAGTAATTTGGTCGCGCTCTGTTTGCGACTCTCGGCCAACAGATCCTTCCGCACCGCTTGGCGCAACTCTCGCAGAGCATCGAGCTGTTGGTAGAAGAACTCAGCCCGCCGGCGGACGCCCGCTTCTCCAATCTTGTTCAGCCACTCTGTGCGATGACGCGGGGCGTAGACTTGCTGCCCCCCACACAAAATTCCCCAACTGCGATACAGAGCCTTCACTCGATTCATTACCCGGGTGAGATCTTTGCTGATCGTCAGATAACTGCGGGCCAGCTCCTTCAATGTTCGTAGGCCGTTCTCGCCATGGTAGACCGAGCGCAGATATCCCCCACGCAGCAGATCGGCGAGCTTGCACGCGTCAATCTTGTCGCTCTTGTTACCCTCCTTCATGAGCGCGTTTCTCCGTGGATCGCACACGACTAGCTCCGTGACGTGTGGTTTCAGTAGGTCATACAACCAAGCCGCCCATGTCCCCTCTTCCAAGGTCACATGCAAGTCACCGTGTACTCCCTGGATACACTGCAGGATGGTGCTCGCCTTGGTTTCGATGATCGACTCCATTACCACTTTTCCCTCGCCGTTCATCACCGCAATCGAAATCGTTTCTTTGTGAACGTCCATGCCGATATACTTAATGTTCATAAGGGTGCTCCTTTCGGTAGAGTTCTGCTTCACACTCAAACCCTACCTCAAAGGGGCGCCCTTTTATAATGAGTCGCTCAAGCGATTGCACGAGAGATCCGGGTGAAACTGACCCCAGTTGATCAGGCACGTTTTGCACAAACTCATTCCGTCGATCCTGAAGCATACGAAGCCTACCTTCAGGGTCGTTATCACTGGAACCGGCGCAGTGGAGAAGCGGGTGGAAAAGCTATCCAGTCCTTCCAAGCAGCGATTGCGAAAGATCCAACCTATGCTGAGGCCTACGCAGGCTTGGCCGATTGCCTTACCGGGCTCAGCGCTTGGGGGTTTGTGCCTGCAGAGCAGGGTTGTGGCAAAGCCAAGGGCCTGGCGCAGAAAGCACTTGAACTGGACCACAGTTCGGCAGAGGCACACGCTTCGCTGGCATTTGCGAGCATGTATGACTACGATTTCTTAACCGCTGAAAAGGAATTTGAACGCTCTATTGAACTCAACCCGCGATATGCCCCAGCTCATGAATGGTTTGGTCTCCACCTCAGTGTGATGGGACGTTACGAAGAAGCGTACACAGAGCTCAAGCGGGCCATTCGGCTAGACCCGCACTCCAGTATTATCCATTGGGTCTTAGGACAGGTTTATTTGTTTTCGCGCCGATACAATCAAGCAACCGACCAGTTTGGCAAGACAATCGAACTCGATCCCAACTTTGCCCCGGCGCACGGGGGCCTCGGGTGGTCATACATATACCAGGCGCTCCACGAACCCGCCATTGCCGCATTGCAAAAGGGAGTTGAGCTTTCGCAGAGCGCGCCGACCTACGTCGCGGTCCTTGGAGAGGCGTATGCCGCGGCTGGGCGTTCAAACGAGGCGCTGAAAATCATGGAGCAGTTGAAGGAACTCGCCAAGCAGCGATACGTGTCACCTTACTTCGTGAGTCGAATCTATGCCGCCCTTGGCAACAAGGATGACGCCCTGCGTTGGCTGGAGATTGGGTACCGCGAGCGGGCCACGAATATGATCTATCTGCAAACCGATCCCAGGCTGGATGACTTGCGCTCGGACCCGCGTTTTCAGGACCTGGTCCGTCGCATGAACTTTCCGGCGTAGACCCAGACCGGCTTCACGGATTCGGCTTCAGTAAGAAGGGGGTTTTGTTAGACGCTCTTAGCATGATTAGGCTCTTGACGCGAGTGCACGATCAAGCATTGAAGACCGTAGACCGGCCCAGATTTGCGTTTTTAGCCGCATTGTTGGGCTGCCAAATCTGCGAGTGGAATTCAGGTCAGAAGATGGTGGAGAACACGCGCGTACATCTGGTTCTTCTCGGCGAGGCTTACTTGAATAGCGCAGCCAAGGTAGGACAAAATTGTCACTCAGAATACGCTACTGCCCTATCCGCTTTGCATTTCTCTTTTTTGGTCTGATGTGCGGGGGCTATTATTTCTTCTGTTAGCGATCATCTGAAAACGTATTTTCTTGAACACGTGCCGACCGTTCTTCTCACCCATCGATCTCTCCGCCGAGGCCGGATTCTGTCAAAGGGATCGATCCAATGACTGCGCTGGCCGCAAACGACGCAACAGAGGAGACCAGGACTGCCCCCGGAACCCGTCGTCGTGATCGAGCGGGAACCTTGATCCG
>WNFR01012656.1_pt1 | contig 11920 bp, 18 predicted proteins | sample 5400221 | NCBI WGS metagenome assembly WNFR01 (sample SAMN13153357, study PRJNA577476) | soil metagenome | isolation source: 40 cm soil under Madrone tree | place: USA:California | collected 2016-06-14 | reverse complement strand
AGGCTCTCCCCGGTCTCCGGTCTCCGGGGCTGATGCCTGAGTCTACCACATTCATCAGAACAGAGGATGGCTCGAAGGTAGGTTAATCCCTCACAACGACAGATGCCGCCTCACACACCATTGCAGCGACAAGATCCGAGGGGATAGCTACGCAGACACGCATGTGAGTGCTTATTTGTATAATTTCTTGTGAAGCTGCTGGCAACGTACCCAGTACGGTTAACGTGACATCAATAGAACCGGGTACGTTATGGGCTAGATGCTGCGACAAAACAACACACCCCTCAGATGAAAGTCCAGAGTAACTTCTCTTGAGCAAACTAGACTTTTCCAGTGCAGACTGCACTGGAACATTAGTTCGTACCCCACCTGCAAAAGATGTGCACTGAAAGAATCTGTACACACGACCCACAACGGTCGTCCCATGCATAGGACACAATCAACGGACGTGACTCAGCGGCAATCGATGGTTTTGTACTTATCAAAAACCTACAAGATTTTTGATAAGTACAAAATCATTGTTGTCTTGCTGGAAGACAACAAGGTTTTTGATAAGACTCTTGCAACAGGACATCAAAGTCGAGATCGCTGAATGGAACGGATGAGTTGAAGCGCCTTTCTCTGCTCCTCTTTGAGCTGCCTTGTGGGATCGCGAAGGACTCGATGAACACAACAAATAGAAAGTAGAGGCATGACACTGGTGACGTCGAAGGTGCGGACAATAAATGGGAGTGTACCAAATGTTTTGTTTTTCGATCGCCGACGTCACATTTGTTCATTGGGTGCGAGTGGTTTTGTGGGGTAATCGTGGCTTTCTTCCATGTAAGTGATACTGGCTAACGCTACTTGTGAGCGAGGAGCGACACGGCTTGTGAGGGGAACACAGTATTCCACAAAATGCTAGTGAAACCACAGAGGAAAATGGAATGAAGATGTCGTTGACGAAAAGATGGTCAATGGTGCCAGTGAGAAAGACGAAGTAGGAAAGAAGAAGGAAAGAGATCGAGAAGGACGCACGGTAGATGAACACATGAAGACGGAACACGTGGATGCGGACAGATGTGGACGCCACCGGGACGATGTTGGCGACACAGACAAAGGGCGGTGTTGATGAGGCATACAAAGCACACGAACAGAGGACTACGCCAGACGTGGACAGAGGACATCATTGACGCAGACAGAGGACGACGTCGACGATGGAGACAAAGGACGACGCCGATGAGGCAGACAAAGGATGACGCCGACGCCGACGCCGACGCCGACAGAGGACAACAAGGGCGACATGGAGGGACGAGGAGGAGGAAACGAAGGACGCCGGCAGAGAGGACAACGTTGCCGCCGTCGAGGCCAACAGAGGACAATGAGGACGACAGAGTGGATGCCAGCGGACTCGGAGTGGATGATGTGGACGATGGGAAGAGAGGGCGACGTCATAGAGAGAGGACGATGAGGATGACGTCGAGGACGCTGACAGAGAGTACAATGTCAACGGGATGAGAGGATGACATACTGTGGAGAGAGAGGACGAGGGGCATAAGCAATCACATCTCCATCGCGTCCGATATACCGACCATTTGAGAGTGACATGTGACCAATAAGGAAGACTTGCCGTTGTCCGAGACATGGTGATGGCAGATACTCGCCAAAAACATGGTAATATGTAGTCATCGCACAAAAATGAACTTATATACGTCGATTGTAATGACGGAGTCACGGAGGAGTGGGGCACGATGACTATTTGTGAGGTACTGCCAGTGTGAGGAAAAGACTGGGCTAAGTAATCGTCACCTGGAAATGAAGAGAGGATTAGGGCCAGAGGGGAGAAATGAATTACCCGTGCCGTGCGTGAAAAGGGTCACGGTAGGAAATGAGGTCGAAGACTTTTTGCACCAATTGAGCAGATGTCCATTTTCAGTGGAGGCGCCCATCTCTACCATTAGACTATTAGTCAATGCCAAATGAACAACACGTGTCGCGTGAGGGAGTTGCGGAGTTGCAGAGGATGTGCGTTGAGGAAGGAAGCAAACTTGAAGTTGGAAACGGCGAAAGTAGGACATAAAGACACGTGCGAGGGGAACGTTTTGTCACAATCAGACACGATATCTTCTGTTGTACGCCAGCCAGACATAGAGTAACGTCAATGCGCGGCGGGTGTGTATGTCATTCTTTTTCCACGCCGAAAGAGTGGAACCGCTATCGTGCACAGCGAGCGTAGTGACTTTGGTAAACAAGGTAACTATTTCTTTTTCCCGCCCAGGGCCCTTTAACACCACGGCTCACTAGTACTAGGGCTATTGTACTCATTACCACCATTATACGGCCCACGGCGGGAGGGGTTAGTACCCTCGGAGCGTTCACAGGAGTCGGCGGCGCTGACATCGCGCCAGTACAGTGTAGCATTAGTAGAGGTGAATGGTGTGATGTACACCGACAGCGTGCAAACAAATCAGCTGATATGCAAGGACTGACGGGAGTGACAAACTTACGCGACTGGGGCAGAGAAGGCAGGGGAGACCATGGAGGCCACGAAGAAAAAGATGGCGACAACGCGGCGGTAGTTCGCGAGCATTCTGGTATATCAGTTCGTTGATTAATTTGTTGGCGAGTGAGAAGACGATTCGGCTGAGATTGAACGAAGGAAGGGTATTTAGGCTGCGTGCGCCGCGTTAGCATAACCTCAAGGTGAGTATGGGCCATGGATGTGCTTACCACTGGCAGGCAATCTAGATGGAAAGCAAGAATAGAAAGTCGGGAGTGGGCAAGGAGTCTTACGTCGAAATTATGGCGCTTCAAGTTAAATAGCTGCTAGGGTGGCCGACCCGAAGGTAAGATCGCATCCCACATTACCCCGTTTGGCACAATCTTATGCGAGACATGGAATCGAAGCGCGCGCTGGCAGCAATGGCCGCGGACTAGGATTCTCAGCTGAGTCCATTTGAGGGGGCGGTGCTAAGAAAGACCGCACACAAATGAGTAGGTGACTCGGAAACACATAGGCCTACGCCGATTCGTTAACGTGGATCTCGGGTGCAAGTTGAGAGTGTAAAAATGGCGGCCTCAACCTCAGTAAGCGGTGAAATGGAATTGGGGACCCGGTTTTGATCATGATCTTCATTTTAAAGCAATCTGAGTTTATTATTTGAAGCCTGTAAAGACCAGTCATAGCACGAGTGATACGGTAATTTTATGAAGATCCCTATAAAGGGAGAACCTCCGTGACCCAAGATATATCCAGAACAGTATCCAAGATAGTCAGCCTCCTGCATGGGAGGCAAGAATAAAAAGCAAAGAAATGATTCGGGAGCGAAGGTAATAGCATGAGTCAGCACAATCAAGACATACTGGCGAGCCCATGCTCCATCGCCCATGTCATCCAGGTTCGAAAGGGGTTAAGCCAAAAGCGGGATCCCGATCTCACTGGCAGGGCTCAAACCTCCTTGAGGAACTCTAGAAGAATGGTGGTATCAGACTTGTCATGGAAAGTCCATGAAAGGGAATCCGACATACCCCCATTGGATAGGCCCGACAAGACACTGGCTGCAGAATCTAGGTGGTGGATGGTCCTCATGTGGGATACCCATGACGGTGTTCCGGGAAGGGCTTGCGGAACCAGCGCGAGTAGTCTCCCGCGAAGGCTTGGCCAGGAACGAAGCGCGGCGCAGTGGTAGTGTTATGTCAGTCATACACAGCAACCTTGGCTCCCTTGATATTGGGGACCACCCGGTGCCAGTGACTGATGGGTAGTACCTGTTGCCCCTGTTTGCACTTGCGTACTACCGCTAGCCAGAGGGGGTGATTGTGTGGGGAGGAGTGGAGAGAGAAGAGATGTAGATCTGAACGAGGGCGGGGCTTGGCGTGCCATTCTTTAACCCATTGTTGAAAGGCCCTTTCTCTGGCATCTTGTTTTGATCATGATCGTGGCCTTAAGATTTGGGTAGAGATCGTTAGAGTCGGGGTGCACCTACCCATTAACCCATAGAACGAATCACCCACGCGCAAGCACCAGAAGTGTGGTTCCCAAAATCGAGTGCTGTACCAATCGGTAAGTCACCCACAATTCTCGGGAGACTCGGATAGACCTTTTCCCTCGAGTGCTTGGCCTCATGACTCGATTAGTCGAAGCTTTCTCTCACTTTCTTTCGTCTGCTTGAGGTTTTTCCTTTCTGCATTGTGAGGGAGATCTCCAATCGTTGACATGACGCAACCAGCATCAAGTAAACAAAAGGGCGTTGGCGCCTAACAGATAACGGCAGAATAATATTCTTCGCGCTCACAAGAGGGGATCACGAGAGCGGGACACCCTGTACCGCGGGTCCGCGCTCCCCCTTGACCTCTTCTATATTATCCATTTCGTGTAACCAGATGGGAAAGAGAAGCTCAGGCACAAGTGGGAGGGCGATGCAAAGGGTTGAGATGGCGATCATAGCGTGGCACGCTGATTGGTAGTCCGCTCGCAAGCAGGCGGGGCGCACAAAGCGAGGAAGAAGCAAGCGAACACTGGGACGCGGACTCGGAGATATACGCCGCCAGAAAACAAGGCGCGGCAAACACATGGAGGTGCACAAAAAAGGGAGGGGAGGAAGGCCAAATTCACCGCGGGATCGGAAGCATGGCTAGGTTGTTATCTGGCTCGCGCATGAAGAATCCCGCTTCCGATCCGAAGTGAGGTCACGAGTCTGACTCAGAGTCGCGAATGGCTAGGCTCCCAGGAAGCGAGTCCGAGGCTGTGACGGCGAAATATGTGGACTTTAGCGTTTCCGCACCAATCCTCTGGTTATTATGGGGTTCGGACAGGGAAAAGGTGATTCGAGTTCTAAAGAACTTGAAGCGCAGTGTTCTATTGGATGACGCAGCACTGCGAATTGGAGAGGGAGTCGGTGGAAATTGAATTGGTCCACCAGTTCACCAATTAATTGTTGTAGCTGGTGTGGGATTGCCAAGCAGAAGCGGAGGCCGCTGACCAAGCACGAGTGGCGGAGATGCGAGTGTGTCCTCCACGTTACAGTAAATATCACTCAATCAAGGCCCGAACCTCACACACGAACGATTGTTTTAATCACCACTAAAGTACTATAATCTCACTAGTATGCCATGATGGACTTTAAAAGTGTAAAATCTGCGTTCGGAGTTCAATACTTCACAGTTGAGTCGACTCAGTCTCAGAGGTATAGAGCGCGACTCGGAAGGCCTGAAAACTACCATTGAGGCTCCTTGAACCGCAATCACTACCAGGTGCGGTTTTCCCGCCAGTGCACATTAAAGCCTCTGGCGTCTGACGCCACCAGAACTTTTCATTTTTCGTTTTATTTTCCCTCCCATGCAGAGGGGGCGGGCACACCATCGTCGATGTACATGTCTTCGACAAGGTCCTTATAAAAACTTGTTGCGAGCTTCTCTACTCATCGACTCTGCGGCCGGCCACGAGTTTCCACCTTCGCTCAAGGTTTTCATTTCTTTAACAAAAGAAATTCGGTCAAGCCCTCAGAAAAATGAATCATACGTGGAACCTCGTGGTGGTATATAACATGAAAACAAGCTTGCTATACACACTTTTGCCTGTCATTCAGGAGTGTATTAAAAAGACAATTTATCTCGTTCAAGTACTATAGTAGTAAGCTTGGTAGGCGTAATATCCATTCAATTGTCAGACACGGGTTGATGAGCGTCCTTGCTGCCACTCGCACGGTGCTGAATGGCATTCCGTATGGGGAGCTCGCCATTGACCCCGCTAACATCGGGTCCATACAGTGCATTAGTAATGGATGAAATATCGATGGACAACCGGTGGCCGTCACACATGCGGTACCACAAACATCACCAAGAAATCAACCAATCAGCCACTGTCGCGAGATCAAGAGGTGGAACAACATACGGAACAGGGAAAGAGAGGACTTGAGCAAACATCGAGGCCCAGAGGACAAGCGTCAAGCTGACGTAGGACACAAGCATTGTGAATTTGTGAAGAAAAAGATTGGTAGAAAGCTGGGAGGGAATTAGCAGACCACCATGGAATGGGCGACCGCAGGGCTCACCAGGCTATGGTTGCGGCAAGGAGTACTGAGGAGTCTTACATTGAAAACGCCGTATTTAAATAGCTATGACTGTTTCTGAGGTGAGACCCCGCCTTATCCCTTTAAATTTTATAACCAATCACGTACCCGGGGCATATTTACAGTAAACCTGAATTGTGCACTGTAACATGTAACTAAGCCGTGGACTGAGATGCTCGGCACTAATGGTTTGCACTCTGATGGATGCCCGAAAAGATTTGTCATTAGCAGTATGTGGATTCTAATGTGGGCGGACCAGTGATCACTATTTCTTTGCCACCTCCATGTTCATGTAATATTGCTAGCGTACCAGCAAGAGAAACTTGAATCGCGTGTCGGCGAATAGATGAAAGTCGTCATATCTATGTTCGGCATTCATCATAGTAGCGTGGGCGTAAAGTGCCGGCCTTGGAAAGCCGTCACAGTTACCATGGTCCTTCACTGGTGGTCGTCGCGTAATTGGAGGTGATGATAATAGTACCGAGACAGTAAAAAAGTCCCCGTCCGACAGTCGGAGCCATTCCCACGAACGGTGTGCGGTTTGCTCCGTTTTCAGAATACGATGGTGTAGCTGCGTAACTATGTTTCTCAGGCCCCTGCGGCCCGGGCAGTGACTTCCAACTACATCCTGAGCACTATCCACTTCTTCCCAGACTTGCAGCCGCCTAGTAAGTCTCGGCGGTGCCCGACCACAGACCGTCAATCTACAGTAAATGGGGCCTCAATCTTTGCTGAGTGGGAAGGCGCCCATTTTTACCTCTTCACTGCCACTTCGTGACTAGTGCGAGAAATGGTCGCATCGAGAGACATGATGTTGAAAATAGCCACGACAGTCCTTGAGGTGAGATCCTATCTTTTCTAATTTGACACGAGTGATACTTGGTCATATACCCAACTCGGAGAAGCCGCTTCTCGAAGTTGAGCAGCCGAATGTGTTCAAAGTTCATAATCCACCAACCGTATGAGGTCGTGCCAGCCACAGTCACCACAGGTCGTAGAGTAATCAACAGCAGCACTTGCACGAGAACTGCGACTCCAAGTTGCGACAAGCTTCGAGTCCTCACGATGGGGGTGAATCATCAGGCGAAAGTCGCCATAAATGAAGGCACACGGCACACCATAAAATCGCCATGCTAGGATTAGCCTTCAAAGCCTTCCCTGTTCTCCGAGTATGTGTTTCCCGGAATCCCGGACGACCTCAAATCGGAGAAGTCGCATCAGTGGTACGTGGCTTTCAAAGCGGGACCGGATGTGTAACACGACTCGCATGTCTGAGTACTTGCACTATAGTTTTTCCAAAGTCCCAAAGAAGACGCTTCCAGCATCCGTCCAGCATCCGTCGTAGCTCTAGGACCGTGGGAATGAATCCAAACTGGAGCCGTAAAACACTTAGAGGGGCCACGCGTGTACGGAAACAGGAACAGCGCGTGTATTTGAGAGGGAGTGTGTGTATAGGGAATGTACAGGAAAGAAAGGAATGCTCTATCGGTCCGTTCATGTCCTTTTATGGGGAAGGTGTCTATGACGTCGCGATGTGTATGACGTTCCTCACGTGCATGTGTGAGGCAACAGCATCCAAACAGTTTGGGCGCTTTGATTACATACCAGGCATGCATTGTCCTAACTTAGGGTTGGTTTGGTAGCAACGCGGATATTGCCTCGCTACTGCTATAAGTACTGTAGTTGTGCTCCCCAGTGAGACTCTGCCGCTACTGTAACATGTATTTTTTTCTCTTTACTACAATGGAAACATAAAAACTACTTCAGTTCAATATACCGTAGCTAGAAACCGTAGCCTACGAGATGTTCACTAAAACGGATACTAGCGTAAGGTACATGTGGTGGTTGTTACAGAGATGAACTTAAAGGTACATCTCCACAATACAGAGACAACACTGGTCGAGCAGATACACATAAGTATTATGAGAAAAGAAAGGAGAACTTGTGGTAGTACCAACTGTACGTGGCCTGACATCCGTCATGGCTCACAACGGAAACCCAATGTTTCTCCATTTCCAGTAGTGACCGTAGCAACCCACAAACCTGCGCGCAAGCTTGAGCGCATCTTCCATGAACTCAGACGAGTGTCTGTCCGCTTCCTCCTCGTCTTGATAACAAACTTTTTCCTTCTTGGCGCGCTTGAGGAGGGCAACTACGTCCGTCACGTCCACTGCCTCTTTTTCTCGGTAGTCCTTGCGCTTCGAATTGCGATGGTCCATCCAGCCCTGCGTCTTCATGACGAGGAGGTCGAAGAGCGGCATGACGGGCACATGGTCGATTATGACCCTTTCCCGCTCGTTGATCTCCGGGAGCTTGAGGACCGGCGGAACGAGGATGTCAACCTTGACGCAGCGGCGGTCGGCGCGCCAGCCTGGAAGGCGGCACTTGAGGATCTTGTGCTTCGCGTTGCGCCGCCTGGAGCTTTCGAGGAAGTAGCGATCATCCGCGGCGACGATGATCTCTTTGATCCTTTCGGCGATTCTTTCGGCCTCGTCGTGGAGGGGATATGAGACAACGATATCGATATCCTGCGTGGCGGGAGTGAGCAGAGTATGGAAGGCGGAAGGGTTGCGTGCCACGCACTTTGGGAACACGGCCGATATCCGCCCAGAGATAGGAAGCCGCACTGCCAAAAAGACAGACGTCCGACGTGATTCGTTGCTCGATGATGCCAGTTGTGCGCCTGGCGATCTTCAATATTTCCTTTGCACTTGGGGGACCTTTGGGAAACATGTTTTATGGAATATGGGAAGCTATTGAGCACAAACTAAGCACGGCTGAAATTCGCAATCATTGGAGTATAAAATACGTATCGTATGGCATCGAATATACTACTGACCTCGGCCGTATGGGCAGAAACCCGTCAGAGTGACTAGGGAAAAGAAAAAAAATGTTGCCAACCCGTGATCGAGCGGTCGAGCGATGAGCTCAGTTCTGGCACTGTCCAATTGTAATTTTTGTTTGATCTTTTGTCCGACACGACAGTAGGGACCATTTTCTTTTGCCATTCTCCCACTCAGTGCTATTGCCTCCCTCGAGTCTTTGGCACCGCATTAAGTAGTTGTGCTCCCCGGTGGCGACCACTAAATTGTATTTTTTTCTCTTTACACGGCAGGCAGGGGCCGGTAAGTGAAGTCTGCTTATAGTGGACTAATGGGTCAATTAATGTCCAATATATCGATAACTAAGTTGACTTGATTGTTACCTCAAATCATATTAAAACAGTTGAATAATTTGTTGACCTCCTCTTATATGTCAGACAATTGTAAATAAAAATACTCGAACAATTATACATTAGTCACCAGCTTAAAAGGGTTCTAATTATGTCCCAGCGCAGGTAAACTAAATTGATATGTCAGCCAACGCAAATTATCCATTGCATAATATAAACTTATCACACTTTATTGCTTTGGTCTCAGCGGGTTTTAGTTAGCTTAACACAACAGAGTTTGTAAAAATCACCATTTATATTAAATAAAATGGGTCATAAATAGTGTCCGCAAAGCAGCCTACAAATTTTAAATAGGGAATGTCTGATTATTGGCTGGCAATAATCGGGTGATGGAGATTAATCGCACGCAATAAAGATCTATTATCCCCATCTATCTTATCGTTATCATACATATGGGTAATACGGGTAGCAGCAAGAAAACTGCTAATGGCATTCACGACGTAGGTGTAATCGGGCAGCATCCAAGAAGTACGACAAGTCTTGTCCGTCGTACACTGAACATTCGTCATCCCAGTAAGTTCCCGTCAAAGGAAAAGCTGAGACCGGCAGCCTTCACCTTCCTTGTAGCGTAACTTGCTGGAAACTGGCCTCCGGGCCAGGCAATACTGCCACCACTGATAGTTAACATGGAGAAGGTGTACGCCGTGTGATCTTGCATAGGGGAGGTGAAGGCCACCGACTTTGGCGCTGCGACAAAGTCAAGTATCAGGAGTGGGAAGATCTATCGCTACACATGCCCACGCTGGGGGGCTCACACTGAAATAGGAAGAGTAGATAGCATTGATAAAGCGAAGTCTTCTATGTATGAGATAAAATCGGCTGACTCACGTTAGAACGCCTCTCGGAACACTCAATATCCCTTTCTTGTGTTGCCAATATGAACATTTCATAAGCTATGACCGCCAACACTTACTTTGTAAAACTTGGAAGCATGCACGAATCTCGTCCTTCAAAAAGCATGTCAGAAGTGTCACAGCTATCCCTGTGAATGGTCCCTAAAGCCAAATCTGGGTAAATCGGTGTTTGCGCTCGTTCGAGATGGTCGTTGTCGTCGTCGGGAATTCGGGCTTGGATACCTTCCATAACACGGTGATAAGGGTAATCGAGAAGGGCTGGAACCGCTAAGTCGGGTGATTGTTCTGTCTTTCGGTCAAAGGAAGGGCGTTGTATGCGCAAGAAGGTAACGGTTGCAAAATCACTGTCCGAATGGATGGCGGTCTCTGTCTCGAGTCTAGACAATGGCGAGCGCAAACGACAAGTATGATCAGAATAATTCACACACTGATGAGTGGTTTGAAAAAAAGACAGTCAAGAGTTAATGTTTTGTACTCTCCTCCTTCACCACGGAAATGTCATGGTGAACCATACAACGTGTTCTGTGAGCCCAGTCAATTGTTTGTCTGAACATAAAACGAAGGTTCCCTCACCAACCTCATCAAGGTTGGCTGCATTTCAGAGACTCTTGCCGAGATGTTCAGCCGATCCCCGCGACTTTGATAATGGCTTCCATCCCCGCCGCGATCATCTCCGAGAGGAGTTCAGTACAAGAAGACGAGTGTCAGAGAGCAAGTACGGACACATGGTCTACGCGGACACGCTGGTAGTTTGAAAGGATAGCACTGATCGAAACGCCCCCTGCGTCGGGGTGTTGAAACTGTGGCATACCCGACGCTCAAATGGGAAAAGGACATGCGTCGATAGAATCTGCATTACTTTGACATCAGCAAGCAGGGCATACGGATCTTCGGTCTCGTCACCGTCAACCCCTCTGTGATCCTCCGCGTTTCGATCACCATATTCTGAGCCCTGTGCGAGAGCTGAACTGCCGATCACCCTCCTATAAAGAGGCACATCCAAAGCGCAGGTGACGAATTCAATCACATCCTGGCCCCCGGTTTGGTAAAGGTAGGAATCAAGTTCCTCTGTAGTATTGATGAAAACAATTGCGGCGGAATTGGTGTTGTCACGCACCTTTGCCAGACTCTGCGCCCAGAGATGTAACAGCGGCCAACTCGTGCCCGTTCTTTTGGCAGCATCCCCGTTTGGGGCTTGAATGGCGACACTGTAGATACAGCAGGGTAAGAGCGAGAAAGAAAAAAAGAGAAAGACAGACAAACTCACCTGTTGCTGACCTACATCTGCATGTGAAGCTCCTGTTTGGGGCTTGAATGGCACAGCAGTGTGTGCTGTGTCGCTTGCACGCATGAGTGCCTTTGACAGGGTTGGAGATGGGCGCCACGTCTGAGTGCGAGGAGGAGAGGTGAGGCAAACAAAAAAAAGATGGGCGGGCAGACTCACCTGTCGCCGTCTTACGTCTGCATATAAACAGTCGTCTTTCTTGCACGCATGAGTGCCTTTTTTTGGGTCGGAGATGGGCAAGCGATGCATTTGCGCACCAAAAAACAAAAGAGTGAGGAGAACATGCCTGCGCTGTGGTTGCACTCAGAAAGATAGATGGAAAAGAAGCAACGGCTAAGTCACAGTGCTCATCAAGCTTTCGCCCCAAATATAGTCCATGCAAATTTTCTGCTGACCATGAAGAAGAGGTTGACAATGCAGGGTTTTTAAAGGGAGGAGATGAGATGGAGATGGAGATGGAGATGGAGATGGAGATGGAGATGGAGATGGAGATGGAGAT
>WNFR01006530.1_pt1 | contig 11923 bp, 8 predicted proteins | sample 5400221 | NCBI WGS metagenome assembly WNFR01 (sample SAMN13153357, study PRJNA577476) | soil metagenome | isolation source: 40 cm soil under Madrone tree | place: USA:California | collected 2016-06-14 | reverse complement strand
AACCTCTTTCACAAACTGGGCGCGCTTTGTAGAATGTAGACCATGGCAGCTTCGGCAACGCGTTTGGCGATCTTCGCGGGCCTGCTTTCGCTGGGCCTCATTTGCGCGGGGTGCTCGGCCTCGGCTAACAATGGTTTCTTCGGCGCGACCAACCCGCCGCGCGAAAATGTCCTGCGTTATGTTTCCGGCTCAGAGCCGGAGACCCTCGATCCGCAAATCTCGGACGGCCAAAACGAAGCGCGCATCTGCATGGCTCTTTACGAAGGCCTGGCCGAATACGATCCGAAGACGGGCGAACCGGTCCCCGCGCTGGCCGAAACGTGGGAAGTCAACAAAGACTCTTCCGAATTCACCTTTCACTTGCGCCGCGACGGACGCTTTTCGAATGGCGATCCGATCACGGCACGCGATTTTGTCTACACGATTCGCCGCGGTCTTACGCCCGGGCTCGGCTCGCGCACCGCTTCGATGGCTTATCCGATCAAGTACGCCCAGGCGTTCAATAGCGGCGGAGTCTTCGTGTTCGATCCGAACAGCAAGACTTACCTGCTGGAAAAGGATTTCGCGGAGGCTGCCGAGAAAACTTACGTGCCTGCGGACCCCACACGAGTCGTCCTTCCGAGTGACCAAAAGAAACGGGAGAAAGAGCTCGACGCGAATCCGAAGTTGAAAGCTGCCGCCGCGGGCAAGCAGTTTGTTCCCGTCAAAGCAGAGGACGTGGGCGTGGACGCGGTCAACGATTACACTCTGCATATCTCGCTGGTGAAACCCGCGCCCTTCTTCGTGAGCATGATGCCGCATGTCTTCTTTCGCGTCCTGCATCAGAAGACGATCGAAAAATTTGGCGCGGCATGGACCGACGCGGCGAATATCGTCACCAGTGGGCCGTTCAAGCTGGAAGCATGGAAGCACTATGACCGGATCAGGGTCATCCGCTATCCGATGTATTGGGACGCGAAGAGCGTGAAGCTCGACGGCATCGTTTTCTATCTGCTCCAGGACAACACCACCATCATGAATCTTTACAAGGCAGGCGAACTCGACGCCATGTACAATCACACGGTGCCCGCGGCCTGGCTCGACGTGATTGGCCCGGCGAAGGATTTCATGGACGCGCCGGAAGCCTCGGTCGATTATTATCAATTCAATACTACGAAGGGCCCGACCAGCGACGTGCGCGTGCGCAAGGCGCTAAACATGGCGCTAGACAAGAAGGCATTGGCTGACTGGCGCCACGTCAAGCCTTTGAGTGCCATCACGCCCGACGGAATTTTTCCCGGCTATCCCCAACCCAAAGGCGATCCGTTCGATCCTGAGAAGGCAAAACTTTTGCTTGCCGAAGCCGGCTATCGCGACGCCGCAGGCAATTTTGATCCGCAGAAGTTTGCCCAGAGTGAAGTCGAGCTGATCACAAATCCGGACGGAAACAATCTTACATTCGCCGAGTTCATTCAAGCGCAGTGGAAGCAGACCCTTGGCGCGACGATTCAGATCCGCGTTATGGAAGCGAAGACGTACTTTGCGGCGCGAGCCAACCTGGAATACAAGGGCGTCTCGCGATTCGGCTGGTCGGCGGATTACATGGATCCATATACATTTCTCAGCATCTTCTACACGCCCAGCGGAGGCAATGGCACCGGCTGGTGGGACCCGAAATACGTCGCGCTGCTCGACGAGGCTAATCGCACGGGCGATCATCAGAAGCGCTACGAGCTGCTGGCCGAGGCTGAGAAAATGGTGGCCGAAGTGCAGCCGGTGATTCCGTTAGTTGTGAGCAGTACGCGCTGGATGAAGAAGCCTTACGTCAAGGGCATGTACCCGAACCCGATGACGCTGCATCCGTGGAAGTGGATTTACCTGGAGCGCGATCAAGCCAAGTGGGATTACGCGATGCCGAAGATGACTGAGTAAGAGGTGCATAGAGTACCAACTTTAGTTGGGCTCTTTTTGATGAACACCCGACTAAAGTCGGTACTCTGAACGCGTGTTATCCAAGATTCCTTTCTAACCCATGCTTCGTTTCATCATCCGCCGCGTCGTCGTCATCGTTCCAATGCTCTTCATCATTGTCTCGATCACGTGGGGACTGGTTCGCCTCGCTCCCGGCAACTTCTATCTCGGCGAAAGGAAGCTGGCTCCCACAGTCGAAAAGAACCTGCGCGAAAAGTATGGAATGGACAAACCGTGGTACGTGCAGTACTGGAAGGTCTTTCGCAATTTTGGCCACGGCGACCTGGGTACTTCGTTAAAGTACGAAGGCCAGTCGGTGAATCAGATTATCTGGCGAGCCTTTCCGGTTTCGGCGACGCTGGGTTTGTGCGCTTACCTGCTCGCGCTGGCTGTGGGGATCACGACGGGCACGCTCGCCGCGCTGCGGCAAAACTCGTGGATTGACTATGCCTGCACGGCGCTGGCGATGGTGGGCATCTCGATTCCGAATTTTGTGCTCGGGCCGTTGCTGGTTCTGGTTTTCGCGCTGACTTTGTTCTGGTTGCCGCCGGCGTTGTGGGACGGTTTTCCGAGCAAGAGCATTGTCCTGCCGGCGATCACGCTTTCGGCGATTTACATTGCTTACATCGCGCGTTTGACCCGTGCCGGAATGCTCGAGGTGATGCGCTCAGATTACATTCGCACTGCGCGCGCTAAGGGACTGAGCGAGCGCGCCGTCGTCATGCGCCACGGATTGCGCGGAGGCTTGCTGCCGGTGGTGTCATTCTCCGGACCGGCGCTCGCTTTCTTAATCACCGGCACCGTCGTAGTCGAAAGAGTGTTCGCGCTTCCCGGTCTCGGCAATTATTTCATCAACGCCTGTTTCAATCGCGACGAGCCGCTAATCATCGGCATCGTGGCGTTCATCGCGATCGCCGTTTTGGTTTTGAATTTGCTCGTGGACATCTCGTACGGCTTTCTCGATCCGCGGATCCGTTATGAATAACGCGGAGAATCCAAAGTCCGCCCCGGCCGAACACGTGGATTCGGTCACCGCCACAGAGTTGGTGGTTGGCACGTCGCTCTGGCGCGATGCGTGGCGCCGCCTGTTCAAAAATAAGCTGGCCGTACTTGGCATAATTGTGGTGGCCGTGGTCGTGCTCGCGTCGGTGATTGGCCCGACCGTCATCCAGCGCGCGACCGGCTATGCCTACGATGTTATTCCGAAAGACACGCGCCTGAATAAATCGTTCGCTCCATTTCGCTCGCCCGAAGGCGGGTTTTCGTGGACACACCCGATGGGAACTGATAACGCGGGCCGCGATATTCTGGCGCGGGTGCTCTCCGGGGGTCAGATCTCTTTGATGGTGGCGCTGATCGCCACGCTGGTTTCGCTGGTGATTGGAGTTTCGTACGGCGCGATCGCTGGTTACGTTGGTGGTCGCATCGACGATGTAATGATGCGCGTCGTGGATGTGCTCTATTCGCTGCCGTACGTGATCATCGTGATCGTTTTGCTCGCCCTGCTGCCCGCCAGGACGCCTACCGGCCAGTTGGCGGAGTTGTTCTTCGCGCTGGGCGCGGTGTCGTGGCTGACCATGGCGCGGATCGTTCGGGGCCAGGTGATGTCGCTCAAGCACCAGGATTTCATTTTGGCGGCGCGGGCGACCGGCGTTTCGACTCCGAAGATCATCTTCCGCCATTTGGTCCCGAACGCCCTCGGGCCGGTCATCGTGTACGCGACGCTGACAATTCCGAGCGTGATGTTAAGCGAGGCGTTTCTTTCGTTCCTCGGTCTCGGGGTACGGCCGCCGCGCGTGTCCTGGGGGAGTTTGGCCGCGGACGGCGCGCAGACGCTGGCGATTTTCCCCTGGCAACTGATCTTTCCAGGAGTGACGATGGCATTGATGTTGCTCTCGCTGAATTTTCTTGGCGACGGTCTGCGAGATGCACTGGATCCGCAAATGAAAAAGCAGTAGGCAGTAAGCAGGAAACGATGATGTCAATACCACCTGCAACCGAGGTTCCCGCGCGGGCAGCCCGCGTGGGGTGGTCGATAGCGGGTGGGTGATAGCGACAAGAATGCCGGACACAAGTAAGAACGGAAATCTTCTCGAGGTCAAAGACCTGCGCACGTACTTCGCAACTGAAGACGGCGTGGTGAAAGCCGTCGACGGCGTCAGCTTCGAACTCAAGCGCGGCGAGACCCTGGGGATTGTCGGCGAGTCAGGTTCCGGCAAGTCCGTCGCGAATCTATCGCTCATCCGGCTAATCCCCGAGCCGCCGGGAAAGATCGTTTCGGGTGAGATTCTCTTCGGCGGGCGCGATGTGTTGAAGCTGTCGCCGCAAGCGGTGCGGGATATTCGCGGGAAGCAGATCGCCATGATCTTTCAGGATCCGATGACTTCGTTGAATCCGTTCATGCGCATCTCAAAACAGTTGATGGAAGTCACGCAAACTCACCTCGGGCATTCGAAAGGGCAGGCGCGCGCGCATGCCATCAAAATGCTGGAGCTGGTGGGCATCCCCGATGCGCGCGAACGGGCCGACAATTATCCGCATGAATTCTCCGGCGGCATGCGCCAGCGCGTGATGATCGCGATGGCGTTGTCGTGCCGACCGGAGTTGCTGATTGCGGACGAACCGACGACCGCGCTCGACGTCACGATTCAAGCGCAGATTCTGGAATTGATAAAACGCCTGAAGGCCGAGACTGGCGCCAGCGTTATTCTGATCACGCACGATCTCGGTGTAGTCGCGGGCATGACCGATCACGTCATCGTGATGTACGCCGGCAAAGTGTTTGAGCAGGCGCCGACCGCGGAGCTTTTCGCGCGGCCCGGCAATCCTTACACGCGCGGCCTTTTGCGTTCGGTGCCCGATCCTTTAGCGGAGCAGGGAAGTCTCTATCAGATTCCGGGGCTGCCGCCGGATCTGGCGCGCTTGCCGCCGGGGTGTCCGTTCGCGCCGCGGTGCGAACGTGCCGAAGACGTTTGTCGGAATGAGTTTCCACCGTTCGTGCAACTGACGCGCGAGCACCATTCGCTTTGCCATTTCGCAAACGAGGTTTACGCCGGGTCGAAAGGCGAAGGCTGATGGAAGCTGAACGCAAGCCATTGATCTCGATTCGCGACCTCAAGGTCCATTTTCCTGCCACTGGCGGATCTCTCTTCGGGCGCGCGCGAAGAACAGTGAAAGCCGTCGATGGCGTCACGCTCGACATCTATCCGGGCGAGACGCTGGGGCTGGTTGGCGAATCGGGTTGCGGCAAGTCAACCCTGGGCCGCGCGATCCTGCGTCTGACTGAGCCGACGTCGGGCGAGGTTTTGTTCCGCGGCCAGGATCTCGCGCACCTCTCGAACTCTGACATGCGCGCCCAGCGTCGTTACCTGCAAATCATTTTCCAGGATCCCTATGCCTCGCTGAATCCGCGGATGACTGTGAGCCAGATCATCGGTGAGCCGATCGACACGTTCCGGCTGGCTCGCGGGTCTGAAAAGAGACGACGCGTCCAGGACTTGATGGAAACCGTGGGCTTAAGTGCGCGCTTTCTCCAGCGATATCCGCACGAGTTTTCCGGCGGCCAACGCCAGCGCATCGGCATTGCCCGCGCACTCGCCGTCCAACCGGACTTCATTGTTGCTGACGAGCCCATCTCTGCTCTTGATGTTTCGATCCAGGCGCAGATTATGAATCTGCTGGATCGCCTCAGACGCGACCAGGCTTTGACCTACCTCTTCATCTCGCACGACCTGCGCGCGATTCGACACGTCTCGGATCGGGTGGCGGTAATGTACCTCGGCAAGATTGTCGAGCTGGCCCCAGCTAAGAACATTTATGCGCAGCCGCTCATGCCTTATACGAAGGCGCTGATTTCCGCGGCGCCGGTTGCCGATCCGAAGATAGAACTCACGCGCCGCCGGGTGGTTTTGGAAGGCGACGTGCCTTCGCCCATGAATCCGCCGCGCGGCTGCCGTTTTCACACTCGCTGTCCTTACGCGATCGACGATTGCCGCGAGGTCGAGCCTCAGCTAGTCCAAATCAAGCCAAATCACTTCGCTGCCTGCATACGCATCAGCCCCGAGCAGCCGGACATCGACCGAGTGGCCGCGGGCGACGCGCCCGGATTGCGCTCCAGGGCGTGAAAACGCCGGGTTATTAGTCGTTTACGCTAGACGTGAACTGAAAGTCAGAGGCGTTTGCGGGGCCCTGGTTGGTCGAAAACCGTGCGCGCATCGAGCTTGTGGCGAGATAGCGCGCAACCTATACTGGCCGGACAGCGCGAATTGCAAGAGTGAAAAAATCAACTGAAAAGCGTGCGGCGCGGACCAAGGCGGTAGTGCAAGAAGTTCCCGAGCAGGCACCGCGCGGCTGGGACAGGGTTCAGGAGTCGATCGCCGGCTCATCGGGAATCTCCCTGCTCCTGGTTGAAGGTAAGCAGCCCCCGGCGCTGGTCATCGCCAACAACAACTCAATTTGTGCCGCCCTGCAATCGTCGCCGGACCACGTTAAACTTTGCGACCCTTTCTGTGGCGAGGCGCACGAACGTGCGATTGGCGCGGACACAGTCACGCACTATCGTTGTCATGCTGGTTTGCAGTGCTTCGCAATGCCTGTTGAGCTCGACAGCCAGCGGAAGCTCGTGGTGATTGGCGGGCGAGCGTTGGCGAGCAGCGCTGACTATCGCAAACTCGCCGAGCGATTTCGCTCGGGCGATCTTCAGACACTGTTTTCTGACGAGCTTTTTCGCAATGTAATCTTTGCCGACGAAGCTGATCTGGATCATGCGGCGTTGCGCGTTGCTAGAGCGGCGCGAGAATTCATTGAGGAGCCGCAATCCGAAACCATCGACGTCCCCCCGCCTTTAAAGCGTAAAGGCGCGGCCGCCGGCCAGGGCGCACCGGTGAGCGCCGAAGATCGGCGGACTGGAGCCGGCCCGCGCCCCGGGCTTGATCGTCGCGCGCCGTTTGCGGATTCCATTCGCCGCTTTGCCGAACAGATTGATGCGATCGAACCGGCCGAGACTTACCAATCAATCCTGACGCAGGCTTTGGAACTGGTAAGCGCCGAGCGCGGTTCGCTGATGCTTTTCGACGAGGGGGCAAATGAACTCACGATGAAAACCGCCCGCGGGATGGCTGAACCAGTGAGCGCAGTCGCCAACGTTCGTATGGGTGAGGGGATTGCCGGATCGGTTCTTAGCGAAGGGAGAGCGCTGGTCACTACGATGGATCAGTTGGGCCGGCCAACAGTGCCCGCCCGGCGCTACAAGACGAAATCTTTCATCAGCTATCCGATTGCGATTGGCGCGCGCAAGATTGGCGTCTTGAATCTCGCCGACAAGATAGGTGGCGGAGCGTACGATGCGGCTGACTTGAGCGTTATTGAATTGGTGGGGCCGCAAATTGCTCTGGCTCTGGAGCGTGCCGCCTGGCAACAGCGCGCAAACCAGTACCAATTGATGTCGATCACGGACCCGCTGACCGGGCTGCACAACCGGCGTTATATGGAAGCGCGGCTGGCGGAGGAGTTGAGCCGATCGAGGCGATACAACTATCCGATGAGCTTTATGATGATTGACATTGACGATTTCAAGCTCTACAACGACCGCGACGGCCATCAGGCCGGGGATCGCGCGCTGGAGATCATCGCGCAATGTCTGCGAGCGGCGCTCAGAAAAGTTGACGTAGCTTCGCGCTACGGTGGCGAAGAGTTTTCGATTTTGTTGCCGCAAACTGATTTGCAGGAAGCCGGCGTGATCGCGGATCGCATCCGGCGAAGAGTTTCGGAGACCAGGTTTCCGCACGGCAATGCTCAGCCGCTCGGCTCGGTTACCGTCAGCATTGGTCTGTCGTCTTACTCAGCGGCGCTTGACTCTGCCGAAGCCGTCATTCGCGCGGCTGATCGCGCGCTTTATCATGCGAAGAGTCATGGCAAGAATCGCGCGTACGCTTATCAGAGCGCGCCCGCCGGGACGGGCCCCAGCGCCGCGAATCAAACCCAGTGATCGATGAGCCACCAGCGCATATTATCCAGCGTCAGCCGGGACGAATTCATGGGCCGCGATGCCGAGCTGCGGCAACTGGTCAGTCATTCGTCGCGACCCGATGACCCTGGCAGGTTGCTCCTGTTGGGAGCGCCTAACGTGGGCGCGTCAGAGTTGTTGCGTCAGGCCTACGACGAGTTATTCAGTCGTCGTGGCGAGGCGATTCCAACTTACTTTGCGTTCGGCCAGGCTTCGCTCAGCTCCGCCCGCAGCTTCTTCCAGAGTTTCATCCAACAATACATCGCTTACCGCCGCGTCGATCCTTCGCTCTGCGAAGCGGCGCTAACGTTTCACGATCTGGTGGAACTCGCGCTGCCCACTGACTATGAACTGATTTCGGAATTGATCGAGGATTTTGAGCGCGAGGGCGCGAGCACTGACGCAAAGGCGCTGGTCAGCTTCTGTCTGTCCGCGCCGCAGAGAGTCGCCGCCGCGACCAGGCGTAGCGTGTTTCCTTTGATTGATTGTGTGGGGCTGGCCGGTACCGACCCTGATCAGGTTTCGTTGGGGCGTGAGATTGCGAAGGTGTTCAAGCGCGCGAGCGGTCCGGTCGCGCTGGCCGGCCTGCGCCGCCAGATACTGGACGTGGTGCACGGAGGCGGCGACGATTACGACTCGGGCGAAGTAATTAACGTCGCGGAGTTGAGCGACGATGACGCGCGCCGGCTGGTGGCCGGTATTGCTCGTCGTCAGCAGGTCGAGAGTAACGAGGAGACACGCGATCTAATCGTGCAGCAACTCGGCGCCAGTCCTTTCTTCATCAATGCGGTGTTGCAGGCGGCGCGCGATCGCGAAATGCCGCTAACCAGTTTCCTGAATTGCCAGCGCCTTTATATTGACGAGTTGATGGGCGGGCGAATTCACCGGCACTTCGCGCGCATTCTCGATCAGATCGTGCCCCAGCCGCAGACGCGCCGCACGCTTTTGCGCGTGCTTTATGAATCTGCATCGGGCGAAGCGCGCAAGTCTTCGCTGTGGGCCTGGAAAAAGCGTCTGGGCGTCGACGCGACTGAGTTTGAACGCATCATCGATGCGCTGCATGTTTACGAGCTGGCAAATTCCAGCGCCGCCTTCGTCGAAGTTAATGCCTCGTCTTACGTCTGGATGGATTATTTGCGCGCTCATTACCGGACTGAAGTGGCGGCAGAATCACGCGCCCAGGTCGTGGCGGATACGTTAGTCGAAGCCCTGAAGCGCGCTCCCCAGGCGATGGCCTACAAGTACCGGCGCGAAGCCGCGCTTGGTTTGCGTGAGCTGCTTGAGTACTTCAACTGTCAACGCGTGCCCGCCAGTCTTTTCCATTACGATCGTTTTGCCGCCGCCCACACCGGTGTCGACACCGAGGCTGCGAATGCCGCGCTCGATACTGAAAGTGATCTGATCAAGCTGCCGCAAGTCGTTCATGTCGCCGACGCTTCGGCCTTTGCTGCTTCGATGCAATTTGAGGCACAACGTTGCGCGGTCGCGCACGGTTTTGATTCGGCTGACTATGCCGACGAACGCGAAATCGTTTGGGTCGCGGCCCAGATTGATTCCAAGCTTGAAGCGAGCAGGGAACTGACCGAAGAATGGTGCAATCGACTAACGGCTCTGGCGCATGAGTGTGGCTTTGGCCGGGTGCGTTTGTGGCTGGTGGCGCCGGAAGGGTTTTCGCCGGAAGCCTGCGAATTGCTCAACGAACGCGAAGCTTACGGTTCCAGCCGCCGGCAGGTTGAGCTGCTGACGGCGCGCCTCACGTCGGAAGCGAGGGCGTTCGCTGAGAGCCGGCCGGACGAATACGAGATGGTCATTCCGATGGGCGCCGACACAGAGTTGATTGCGGCGCATACGGTGGAACAAATCGCGCGACGCGTGAACTTTCGTCCCGAAGCTATTAACCAAATTAAGACCGCTTTGGTCGAGGCTTGCATCAACGCCACGGAGCACAGTCTCAGCCCGGATCGGAAAATTTATCAGCGCTTTCGCGTAGATAATGATAAATTAGTTATTACGGTTGCGAGCCGAGGCGTGGTGCCCGCGAATGTGTTGGGCCAGAACGGTGAAGGAGGCAGTCAACTCGAAGGCCAGACCCGGAGAGGTTGGGGACTGAAACTGATCCGGACTTTGATGGACGAAGTCGAGTTCGAGCGCGTTGACGACGGCACGCAATTGCGCATGACGAAGTACCTACGTTAAGTGGCGCCGACTTTAGTCCGTACTTAACTTTTTCGGGATTTAGTCACGGAACGCAAGTCTGTGGCGCAGTAAGAGGGGGCCTTACTGAGCATGGCGGATATTACGGAGCCAGCTGCGTTGCCGGCGCGCTGCGTTGGCGAGACGGCGATCATCTACGCCAGCGATTATCTTAACAAGCTGAGCGGCGAACGCATCGAGCGCGAATGCAAGCGACAACTTGAGTCGGGCCGGCGGGCGCTGGTAATCAATTTCCGGGACACCGAGCTGGTTAACAGCATCGGTGTCTCAATTCTTATGGGCGTGATCGACGCGGCCGAGCAGAGCCACGCGCAACTTATTTTTTCCGACGTCAACAGCCACAATGCGCATTTGTTTGAGATGCTGGGACTAACTCGTCACGTTAGTCTGGCAACAGACGAAGATGCGGCCCTGGCTTTGATTGCTCCGCAAACGAACGCCGCGGGGCAGTAGCCCGACTGCAAAGGGGGGCGGGAAGATCGGGGCAGTAGCCCGACCGTCAGGGAAGGCTTAGACTTGAGTTCAATGGAATCAAACACCCAAAGATTGATTCACACCTTTGCGACCCTGGCTGATCTCGGCCAGGAGATCGCGAACACGGCCGACTTTGAAGAGATGCTGCGGGCGTCGTTCCATCTCTTGCTCGGGTCGCTGGCCATTCGCCGCGGCGCCGTTTGTGAATACGATCGCGAACTCGAGCAACTGCGGTTTGTCGCCGCCAGAGGGCTCGGGGAAAAGCGCGTGCTGGCGCTGGATCACGATCACGCGCGCGAGTTGGCGTCGTTGGGATCGGCTTTGTCGCTCGGCGATGCGGCGAAAGAGGCGCAGCGCTTTCTTGAGGACCACCAGGCTTTGCTCGCTTCAGTTGAGATCGATCTGCTGTTGCCCCTGGTCGTACGTGAGCGCTTGATTGGCGTCGTGCTGCTGGGCGAAAAGGCCAGCGGCGAAAAGTACACCGAAGAAGATCTGGAAGTTGTGAGCGCACTATCGCGCCACATCGGTGTCGGGATTCACAGCCATCGCCTGCTGGAAGAAGTCGAAAGCAAAGCGGAAGAGAACCTGCGCTTGTATGATGGATTGCGGGCGATTTACAAAGAAACCGTGCGCGCTTTCGCTGCGGCCATCGACATCAAGGACCGATACACGCAAGGCCATTCGGTGCGCGTCGGCAAATACAGCGAGATCATCGCGCGCGAAATGGGTTGGAGCGACGAGCAAGTCGAAGGCATAGCGATCGCCGGCTATCTTCACGACATCGGCAAACTGATTGTCGATCTCACCGTGATCAACTCGCCGCTGCGCTTTAATGCAAAAGAGTCGAAAGAGATGAGCCGGCACCCGGCCGCCGGATACGAAATCCTGGCGCCGATTAGTCATCCTTACGCCGACATCCCTTTGATGGCCCGCCACCATCACGAACGTCTGGACGGCAACGGTTACCCCGATGGGTTGAAAGGCGACCAGATTCCTGCAGGCGCAAGGATCGTCACGCTGGCGGATTCGTTCGACGCGATGACCACCGATCGGCCTTACCGGAAACGGCGCCCCCTCGAAGACGTGATCGAAGACTTTCGCACGAACACGGGAACGCAATTCGCGCCGGAAGTCGTCTGCGCTTTCTGCCGCGCGTTTTTGAAAGAGATCGAAGGCGCCTCAAAAGACAAGCGAGTGATCAAGTTGTTGGGAAAGAATTACGACAACGTGGAAAGCGTCAGTCCACTGCTGACGCAACTAATCTCCGACCTCGACAGCAAC
>WNFR01006529.1_pt1 | contig 11923 bp, 14 predicted proteins | sample 5400221 | NCBI WGS metagenome assembly WNFR01 (sample SAMN13153357, study PRJNA577476) | soil metagenome | isolation source: 40 cm soil under Madrone tree | place: USA:California | collected 2016-06-14 | reverse complement strand
AACGTCTTTACGACGCTCGAAGCCATTCTCAACGAAGCGGGGGCGACGCTCGATGATGTGGCAAGCCTGAACAGTTATCACGTCGGCGACTTACACAGCCAGTTGCGCGAACTCGTGGACATAAAGGCGACGCGGATCCAGGCGCCGCACCCGATCTGGACGGGCGTCGGGGTGACGCAGCTCGGGGTGCCAGGGGCGCTCCTCGAAATATCTGCCGTGGTGGTGGCGGCAAAGGGTTCCCATGGTTAAGGCACTGAAAGCGAGCTCGATTGCGCTAACGATCGTCGCAGCCCTCGCCGGCTGCGCGGTCGGTCCGAACTACAAGCGCCCGGAAACCCCGGTCGCACCGCAGTTTGCCGGCGCCGAGGCGAGCACCTATCAGACGACGCAAGCTCCGCAGGTGCAGTTCTGGCGGCAGTTCGACGATGACACGTTGGACCAACTCGTGAGCGATGCGCTAACGGCTAACCACGACCTGCGCATCGCCCTCGGCAATTTGGTCGAGGCCCGCGGCTCCCGCCGCGAGTCGCTCTACGATCTTGCTCCGACCGTGACCGCGGAGGGGGGCTATACGAAGCAACTCGCTCCGGCGACCCAATTCGGCTTCCCGTTCTCATCCTCGTACTACCAAGCCGGTTTCGATGCTGCCTGGGAGCTGGACTTCTTCGGACAGGTTCGGCGTGGGATCGAGGCCAAGACGGCGCAGGTGCAGGGTGCTCAGGCGAGTCTGCGCGACGCGCAGGTCTCGGTCATCGCGGAAGTCGCTCGGACCTACTTCGAGCTCCGGGGTCAGCAGACGCAGCTCGAAGTGGCCCAGCGCAACGTCGTCAACGAGACCGACACGTCGAATCTGACGCAAGCGCGGCTGGATGCCGGCCGTTCGACGGAGCTGGATACGTCCCGGGCGCAATCCCAATTGAGCACCACGCTGTCCACCATTGCTCCGCTGCAGGCTTCCATTGCGCGCTCCATCCACCGCCTTGGCGTGCTGACCGGGCGGGAGCCCAGTGCACTGACCGATCTGCTCGCCCCGGCCAGGGACCTGCCCGAGCTCCCCAAAATCGTGGCGATCAGCGACCCAGCGACTCTGCTTAGGCGGCGGCCGGACATTCGGGTGGCCGAACGCCAGCTCGCGGCCTCCACCGCCCTCGTGGGCGTGGCTGTAGCGGACTACTTCCCGAAAGTCACCTTCAGCGGCAATTTCACCTACGCCGCGGCGCAGCCTAGCAATCTGGGCACAGCGCCCTCACGTAGCTACGTCATAGGGCCGGGTATCTCCTGGGCGGCATTCGATCTCGGCCGTGTCCAGGCGCAGGTCGCCCAGGCCCACGCCCGGAACGATGTGGCTCTGGCCACGTACGAGAAGACCGTGCTTGGTGCCTTGGAAGAAACGGAAAACGCGCTGGTGACACACACCCGGGCGCGGGACAGCCTCACCTATGTCGCCGCTGCGGCAGAGGCCAGCGCCACTGCTGCGCGGTTGGCGCGGACACGCTACGAGGGCGGCTACGTCGATTTCCTCGAGGTCCTGGATGCCGAGCGAACGCAGCTCGAGGCCGACGACCGCCTCGCACAAAGCCGGACGGAGACAGCCACGAGCCTGATCGCCGTTTACAAGGCGCTCGGCGGGGGTTGGGAGCAAGCCCCTCTGCCGCGCTACACTCGGGCCCAGGATCGCCAGTGACGGAATCTGCATGAACGTCACTCTTGCTCCTGCACGCCTAGAACCCGCCTCATTCGGCTCTCCGCAGCGCGCGGAAGCTGTTACTCGAGGCTCCCGATGAGCTCCAGTACTTTGGGAATGACCGCCCGCGCATCGGAGCGAGGCACCCTTTGCCACCAGCGTTCCGTTCACCAACATGTTGGCGAACCAGCAGGCCGTCGCTGACGACGGTGTTGGAATGGAGCACGCTCCCGAGCATTACGCGAGCGAAGGCTTCGGGCTGAGCAGCATGCATCAGCCCGCGGGTGCGATCGACGGAGAGTGGCAGATAGAGGTTCAAGGCGTCGAGCCGGCTCTAGTCTCTCGGCCCCTCCGCAACGGTCCCGCTGCTCGATTTCGGCGCCCGCTCGGCGATGAACTAACAGCCACGTGCGAGCTACGACGATGCGGTCGCGAATTACCGCAAGACCGCGCTGACCGCCTACCAGGAGGTCGAGGACAACCTCGCGGATTGCGTCACCTCGCCGACGAGGTGGCCGCGGACGAGGCGGCCTCGAAGTCGGCGGCAAGCGCGGCCAACCATTCGGACAGGCGCTACGACGAGGGCGTCGCAGACTACATCGAGGTAACCACCACTCATACGGCAGCCCTGCAGGAGGAGCGCGATGCGATCTCCGCCCGGGCCCTGCAGCTCAACGCCGCCGTCGCCCTGGTGCGAGCCACGGGCGGGGGCTGGACCCGGGACCGCATCGCCAAACAATGAGCACCTGTTCACTGCCGTGAGCAGGATTTTCAACGAAGGATAGAGAGGGAGCACGGAGAAAGGACATGCTTGATGGAGTCTCACTGGATCAGTTACGGACCTTCATCGCGGCGGCGGAGGAAGGCAGCTTCTCAGCGGCCGGCCGGCAACTAAGACGCGCCCAATCCGTGGTGAGCCATACGCTGGCTAATCTGGAAGGGCAGATCGGTGTAAAGCTGTTCGATCGCAGCGGCCGCGTTCCGACACTGACCGAACAAGGCGAGGCGCTTCTCTCTCTTGCGCGCGCGGTCGCGACTGAGGTTGACCTCTTCAAGTCCCGGGCGAAGGGCCTTGCCGGTGGGCTCGAGGCCGAGCTCAGCCTGGTCGTTGACGCCATGATTCCGCTCGCGGTGTTAGCGTCCGCGGTGGCTGCCTTCCAAGTGGAATTCCCCTCGATTCCGCTCAAGCTGTATGTCGAGATGTGGGAGGCCGTGGCGGATCCCGTGCTCGACCGGCGCTGCGCCATCGGTCTCATGGGATCCATGCCTCCTGTGCCGCCGCAACTCAGGCACGAACGAGTGCTGACGATCAGAGCGATCAGGGTGGTTTCGCCGCAGCACCCACTGGCAGCGTACCGCGCGCCGATTCCGATGAGCGTCCTGGCTGAGCATATTCAGCTCGTGCACGGGGATCTTTCTAGTGTGTGGCGAACCGGCAGACTCGGGCTGCTGTCCCCACGAGTATGGCGTCTTTGCGATCTCGCGGCCAAGCATCATTTCCTGCGCGCAGGGTTCGGCTTTGGCATCATGCCACTGCACATGGTAGAGGCCGATCTAGCAAGTGGCGCGTTGGTGGAGATCCGGATCGAGGACGACCCCCCCGATGGACATCTCATCGCTATGTCAGCCGTGTACCTGACCAACAGCCCCTTAGGACCGGCGGGACGATGGTTCATCGATCGCCTTAAAGAGGAAGCGGCCATTCGGGTCAACGGCGACGCGTCCGAGTCGGCGAACTCCATCCACGTCATCCCGGTCACTAGCCGGAGCCCGAGCGGCATCGGCCTCGCAGCCGCAAACCCGGGCAATCTTAACGCGCCCCACCCAAACGCGAATGCCGATTCGCTGGACGCGGCGTCAGAAGGACACTTATTCGGCTCCAAGGGGGAGATTCGCCAAAAAATAGGACTTTCACAGTTTTGTCGGGCAAAGCGCGGCTGATTCAAGCTGCGTGCATCGCGAGCACCTGTGAGGGGCAGAGCCATGAAACCTGGAGATATTGGGATCATTGGAGGACGCCGGACGGCCGATCACGGCGTGGCTTGTCGCGATCCTGGACACGCGGCCAATACCCGGAGAGCGATTCTGACGGATTGCGCGGATCACGGGCCACAGTCTTCGAACCACCGGTGCTCAGAGCCATCGATTTGGATCAGCTCACCGAAATACTGCCGGCGAGCTCGAGACTGCTGGATGGCTTTGCGCCAGGCCGCCGCGCGCGGCAACCAGATCCCGGCATCCTTCATCCAGCCGCGTAACGTCTCACACGGAACTAGCAGCCCGTGGTGCTCCAGAAGCTTCTCGCGGGCCAGAGTTGGCCCGAAATCGGCGTATTTGATTCTAATGACACTCGCCTTCGGGCAAGTCTCCCAATGTTGGTCGGCAAAAAACCTAGACAAATCAATCGCCAAATTTTGAAAGCGGCACTCCTGACATCAAATGCACGACCAAGCCTTGTCGCGCCAGTTCTGGGTGTCGTCGCGACGGCCCGAGGGCTTGCACTCACAGTCGATTTGGGCGCCGCTGTCGTTGCGATCATGAGCACCGCAACCTTCGTTCTCGCAATCATTGCGCACGCAGACGTCCCCAAGATTGAAGGGACGAGATAAACCCATGCCGTCCCGAAAGCCACGGGTGCGCGATCGGATTCTCAGTGCGGCGACTGAGCTATTTTCTCGCCGCGGCATTCGCTCCGTGAGTGTGGACGCGATCGCTACCGAGGCGGGTTCTAACAAGATGAGCTTCTATCGCCACTTTCGCTCCAAGGAGCAGTTGGCCGCTGAGTATTTACATACGCTGATACGTGAGGCCTGGGAGCATTGGGACGCGACTATCGCCCCGTTTCAGGGCAATCCGCGGCGCCAGCTCGAGGCGCTGTTCGCGGCACATCTTGCGAAGAACAATGCTGCCCGTGGCTGTGCATTCGCCAATGTGACGATCGAGATCCCGAACGATATTCATGTGCTAGCTGGGTTGGTGCGCGGGTTCAAGCTGGAAGTGGGCGAAAGGCTGCGCAAGATGGCGCATGAACTTGAGGTTCGCGATCCCGGCGCTCTCGGTGACGCGTTGATGCTCTTGATGGACGGCTGCGACTTCACGCGTCTGGTATTCCGAGGAAACGCAGGGCCGACAGCGTCGCTGATGATTGCGGTGAATGCACTCATTGACGCTCAGAAGTCCGATGACGAATGCGATTTGTGAACGCGTCATCGGCACAATGCGCCGAGAGTGCCTGGATTGGCTTATTCCAATATCGGAATCACATTTACGGTCGATTCTGAAATCGTGGATTCCCAACTACAATACGGCGCGTCCCCATATGGCCTTGGGTCCCGGTGTCCCGGATCCGCCGACGGCAACGCATCATAACTTCAATTCCAGATCCCGACATCGCTTTCGCGAGGATATTGCCGTGCGCGCGAACGCCGTGCTGTCGCGCCGCTGAGTATTTGCGGATGACAGCTGTTCGGCGACATTCGGCTCCGGCGTGGCTCTGCACAGGGATATGTTGCCGGTGATGCCAGTTGCTAGTGTAGTGTCCCATAAACGACTGGAGTTATTTTTTCCGCTGTTTTCGTGAGCGCGGCAAAGTAATGCCCGGCTGGATGCGTTCGAGGGTTTGTCGGCAACGCTGCAATTTTTCCACGATGGAGTCTACCGTGGCGGTCCAGACAAACGGTTTGGGGTTTTGGTTCCAGGCGTGCATGAACTCCTCGATGGCTGCGATGAGATCTGGAACACTGAGAAATGTCCCGCGCCGGATACGCTTGCTCGTCAGTTCTCCGAACCATCGTTCCACCAAGTTTAACCAGCTTGAACTGGTCGGGATAAAGTGAGATACGAAACGGGGATGCTTCTTCAGCCAAGCCTGAACATGGGGATGTTTGTGGGTACCGTAGTTGTCCATCACCAAATGCAGCTGCACCTCGCCGGGAAATTCTTGATCCAAGCGGCGCAGAAATTTCAAGAACTCCTGGTTGCGATGTCGGGCAAAACACTGGCCGACCACCTTACCGTGTGCGATTTCCAGCGCTGCGAATAACGTTGTGGTCCCATTGCGTTGGTAGTCGTGCGTCATCGTTCCGCAGCGACCCTTTTTGAGCGGCAATCCCGGTTGGGTGCGATTCAGAGCTTGAATTTGGCTCTTTTCATCGATGCACAACACCAAGGCTTTCTCAGGCGGATTCAGATAAAGACCCACTACGTCGGTCAGCTTCTCGAGAAACTTCGCATCGCGGGACAGCTTGAAGGTCTTGTGAAGGTGAGGCTTGAGCTGATGGCTCTGCCACACGCGATTGATCGTGTTCTTGCTGACACCTTGTTGCTCCGCTAAGGTGCGGCAACTCCAGTGCGTGGCTCCCGCGGGCTGAGTTTGTAGTGTCTTGTCGATAAAAGCTTCGATTTTCTGTTCCGAGTAACGGGGCTTACGTCCTCGTCCCGCGGCCACCTCCCACAAACAATCGACTCCTTCATTGCGAAAACGCCCCCGCCACAGCGCTACGGTCTTGAAGTTGATTCCCAGATCTGCCGCGATCGCTTTGTCCTGCTTCTCATCGGCCGCCGCAAGAATAATTTGACAGCGTTGCGAGACTTGTTGCGGTGTGTGATGCGCGCTCACCCAGCGCTGCAGTTCTTGGCGCTCGGTCCCCAACAGCGTAACGGGTAGAGCTTGGCGTGGCACACCTTGACCATACACCATGCCATAGAATACATCCAGTTATTTAAGGGATACTACACTAGGTGCTGGGCATATCTTCTACTTAGATACTTCATATCTATAAATATAGACTAGTAAGTTCGATGGCCTGATTCTAGGCGGTAGTCAATACAGCCACCCATTGGGGGCCCCATGTCGCAAGCCATTCCGTTATTTCGCCCGCCCCAACTCGCGCCGGGCTCATGATCAGCATGGCGGGGGTAGCATGGTGCGGCTTATCGATGTCATCTTCGCTCTAAGCACCCATGAACCGGGTACCCGCGTGCCTCGCGACGGTAGAAGCGGTCACTCGCAACGTCGACTTCCGCTACTGATCCTGCTCATCGGTCTCGTTTGCCTGTTATCCCTGGAGGGATGCGCCGGCCTCGCGGTCAGCGCGTCGCACTCACTTGTTGATCGACAACCGCCCGCGGACCGAACCATGATGATCCGCACGCTCGGCGCCGATCACCGATTCTCGCAACTATCCTCCGCGACTGTGGCTGATCGACTTCGTGCGGTACATGCGGGGGAACCCTTCAACGTCCTCGCGCTCTCCGGCGGCGGCTCCGCAGGGGCATTCGGCGCCGGCGCCGTGGCCGGCCTCACCCGCTCCGGCGCGCGACCGGATTTCGCGGTCGTGACGGGCGTCAGCGCGGGCGCGTTGGTCGCTCCTTACGCGTTTCTGGGACCCGCGTGGGACGCTCGCCTACTCGATGCATTCACCGGTAGAGCTGGAGATCACTTGCTTCAGTCACGGGGGCTGGCTGTGGTGTTCGGTTCCAGCGTGTACCGCGGAGCGCCACTCAAGCAGCTCGTTGACTCGCATCTCAGCGATGCAATGATTCAGGCGGTCGCGCGCGAGGCGGATAAAGGCCGCGTACTGCTCGTGGCAACCACCGATGTGGCTACGGGAGAGCCCGTCGTGTGGGACCTGGGCTCGATTGCCAGGAACGACGGCCCATCCGCGAGATCCCTGTTTCGCGACGTCTTGGTGGCCTCCGCTAGCGTGCCTGGCATATTCCCGCCGGTCATGATTCGCGTCCAGGGCGATGGCGCACCACATGACGAAGCTCATGTTGAGCCAGCCGTCGCAGCGAGTGTTCTAGTCGCTGATAGATCCGTCCCGCCGCGGATTTCAGCCCCACAATTCAACCACCGCAAGCGTGATGATGTATCGTCCTCGACGCTACGTGTCATCTAGAAATATAGGCTAGAAAGCACGACCACTCGGGACTACTCTTCCGTGATGGAAAATCCATGCGCGCCGATACCTAGTTCCGATGCATACCTATGAGCAGTGCTTTCCCGAAGACTCGCAAATCATCTACGGGACGTTCCGATTTCGCGGCGGGCACTAGTATTAGCGATCTCAGCCTTGTGCGGTGTGCGCAGTCCGGTGAACGCCGAGCCTTCGACCAATTGGTGCTCAAGTACCGGCCCCGAGTAGTAGAGCTTGCAATGCGCTATACGCGCAATCTCGCCGATGCGGAAGATGCCACCCAGGAAACGTTCATTAGGGCCTATCGAGGCCTGCGACATTTTCGCTGCGAGAGCAGGTTCTATACCTGGCTCTATCGCATCGCGAGCAATTGCGCCAGGAATCTTTTGAAAGTGCGCGGCCGCGATGTACTCAACAGCACCATCGAACTCTCGGATGACCAGACTGCTGCCCGCCCTCCAACGCGCCTGCGGGAATTGGAAACGCCCGAAGAGCTAATGATCACTGAGGAGATTCGTGGCATGGTTAATGCCACTCTCGAAAGGCTATCCGAAGAGCATCGCACTGTAATCACATTGCGCGAAATCGATGGCCTAAGTTATAAGGACATCGCTTCCGCGATGTCCATTCCAGTCGGTACCGTACGCTCACGCGTCTTCAGGGCGCGCGACCTCATCGATCTTCAGCTGCGCCGCGTTTATGATGGCGGCTTGGGTCGCCATAGCGTGCAACGGTCGCCTCACGCTCCATCGGGAAATCCAGGCCGCACCACGTCGATAAACATGCTAAGCGAATGAGATCTGCAATTTCTCCCGCTTAACTGACAGGGCCACGGATACTCGCGATAGCTCATCGCAGATGACGACCTCGGTTTGCGCCATATCGGTTCTCCTTGGCCGAGGTCCGCGCAGGCATCAATTGGCGTCTTAGACGAACCCGCAGCGACCTCTCCATGCCAGCCCCCTTTTTTTTGGTGCCAGCTCCCTTTGGCCAGGTTGCCATGAGTAGGGACAGAATCCACTGAGCAACAATCCGCGAAACAAATGGACGAATCCCGATACTTTGTCGAGTCTCCCTGGTTAACGCGGATTGATACTGCATGTTGAAAGACTAATGCGGAGGTCTCTAGCTGGGAAGATCATATTGTTCGATAGCCCCTATCGTCCGCGCCGCTATGTATCCGAGCGTCGCGGAGTTAACCGGAGTGAAATGCCCTTCTTGCATTCATCCACCGCAGCTATACGTCCTATCGAAAGATATAGGCTAGTCAAAATATCAGAAGGGGCAATAGTGTTCGAACACATCCATCCGCGGCAACGCCTTTGGAAGGCGAGCGTCGAACGGTATTCAGCGGTTCGCCTCGTTTGCGCTGCGCGCCGGCCATCGGCGCGCCAAGTGTTCGGAACTGCCGAGGTTTGCGTATGACCGATGCTCGCCCTATGACCCCCTCCCGTTGGTGCATTGTGGTGGCTGACGCCGCAGGCCCAGAGTGGCGGGTCGCTGACGAATCGCACGCGCAATGGGCGCCGGTTCAATATTGCGGTCTCGGGGAGCCGACGACAATGCTGCAGAAGGCGCTGCACCGTGCAGGCCGCATCTCTCACGCGACACGCACAGTAGTAACGGTCGCCGAGGCGCATCGTTCGCGCTGGCAGCAGGCGCTCTGGTTCACGCGCCCTGAACATCGCTACGTAAGCGAGTTCCCGGGCTGGTCTTCCGTCACAACTGCCGCCGCGGTACTTTCGATAGCCGCACGGGCGCCTGACGCATTGGTAACGATACTCCCCGCTCGCTGCTATGTAGTTGACGAGTGGACCCTGACGATTGCGCTTCACAGAGCCCTATCCGACACTATCCTCGCTGACGGCATCGTGACGCTCGGGATGGTCGGCGCGGACACTGACGTCGACGAGAATTATCTGCTGCCGGGGGCGTCGAATGGACAGCCAACCGTTGCAGTGTCGGGCGTCGCGCAACGGCCTGTGGAGTGGGTTGCCCGGAACCTTGTCAGAAAGGGGGCGCTCGTTGCCTCCGACATCTATATCGGCCGCGCTAGCACGCTTGCCTTGGTGCTCTCCAAATACTGGACGACCGTGACTCATATGCTCTTGGAACATCTTACGAGATCGACCACGCCCGGCGTCGAGAACCGTGTCCCACAGAGCCTTGCGCGAGAGGCGTTGCGCGTGGCGCCACGAATGTCCTGGGACCGTCCACCGTGGATTCCCCTGCGTGCCTTGCGTGTGGCGCATTGCGGCTGGAGCGGACTTCGCTCGCCGCGTGCGATCGATCGAAGCGTTACCTCGCAAACAAACTCTCTGCATGCAAGCAGTCGCAACCGCGGATGCAAATCCTCGACGATCGAACACGAACGTGCCACGTAAGTGCCGCCGCCGCCGAGCGTTCGGGGGATCCCATGGGCCGACATCACAAGACGGAATACAAGCAATATCATGCAACACGATGGCAACAGCGAATCCCAACATTCGGGTGACCTTGTCGAACAGCTTCGGCGTTACGCCTTTGCGGGCGTCCCCTTCGCCGGTCAACACACTGCGTTCTATGAGCGACACCTGAAGCTCAGTCCGCAGCGGCACGCGGAAGCGCAAGCGGCCTTAGATGCCATTCAATCCGACGCATTCAGCGCTGCCGAACCGGGTATTTTCCGTCCTCTCTACGAAGCGCTCATGTCGAGCGGCGACTACTACATGCATCTCGCCGATCTTCAGTCGTACATGGTGGCCGATCAACGAATGATCGGGACGTACGAAGCTCGCGAGTCAATGGACTGGGATGGCTATCAAGAACATAGCGGCGTCGGGTCAGTTCTCAAGTGATCGGACAATCGCCCAATATGCGTCAGAGATCTGGAACGTAACACCCTGCCCAGTACCGTACGAATCGAGTCGGCTGATCCACGAAAGATCGCGTGCAAATGGCACGTCTGAATGAACAGTTCCGAAACTACTACTTGCGGAAATACCTGGGCGATTGTGCTGGCGGCGGGGGAGGGCAGCCGACTGCATAGCCTGACAACGACTGAATCGGGTATCGCGACGCTTTCCAGTTGACTTCGCGGAATTGCGTTGGCTTCGGCTTCCGGGATGTCGCGTTTGACATTGAGCGTGGCGTTGCCTAACTGTGCCTCTGCCTGTGCGAGCTGCGCTTTCGCTTGATCCAGCGCGGCCTGAGAGGGGCGAGGATCTATCTCAAAGAGCACGTCGTTTTTGTTGACGAGGGAACCTTCCCGATAATCCTGCTTGATCAAATAGCCAGTGACTTGCGGTTGGATTTGTGCATTCACATATCCGTCCAGCGTCGCCACCCACTCGCCAGGCGAGACGGTGATGCAACTGATACAGCATCATCTCGAATGCGAGACGGTCACCGCGGACGACGGAGCGACTTACCTCACTGTGCGCATCAAGTTCCTACAGTTTATTAGCCCGCCGTACCGAGTCGTTGTCGCTAGAACGATGGCTGGCCCCGAAAACATGGCGAGTCGCGCAACCGCTCCAGCGGCGTGAGGCGCGGGCATCGTCGGCGTAGGCTCGTGACGACTTCGCGCTGCGCCTGGCGTAGAGCGTTACGGCGGCTCACGACAGCCCTCCAGGCCTGCGCGCCGCCATTCGGACAACGGCCCGTAAGCGGCGGAGCACGCGTGCGCGCGCAATCGTTCTCGGATCGACCAGGATGTCCAGCGTTGACCCATAGCGTAGCCAGTAATCTCGGTAGAGTTTGTCCAGTTCCCGCAGTTCGGTCTTTACGTTATCTCGCATTGGATTTAATCCGCACTCCTTCACCGCCTCTTCTGTGACATCCAAGATATTGTGACCGAGGTCGTAAGCCCCCAGCCGAGCACGGTATCGGTCATAGTCCTTATGCAGCAGCAGGCCTTTCATCAGCACCTCCAGTCCCTGACACAGGAGATGCAAGACGACATAGTCGTTGTGCTCCGAGGCGCTCTGACGATGAACAAGAATTGCTGCGCTGATGAACGATGTGCCCTTTGCATACATGGACGCCGCGACGCCTCGTTTCCCGGCATCCGTAAGGAAACTGCGCGCCAGGCGCTTTTGTTTTTCTGCGGGCATCGATATTCGCCAACGACGACCTCAACGTTGAGACTTTGCGAGCGCCTCGGCCAGCCACCCTTCAAGCCGCACTTAGTCGATTTCCCCGATCAGCTGACCAATCTCCTTCTCGAGGCTCTCCAGATTTTGAGCGGCCGGAAGTGGCGCGGCCGTAAATCCCGCGCGATACATCGCCTCAGTACCAAGCCAGTCGCTCGCTATCGTAGAGTGGATCAGAGAGTTTCGCC
>WNFR01014816.1_pt1 | contig 11924 bp, 12 predicted proteins | sample 5400221 | NCBI WGS metagenome assembly WNFR01 (sample SAMN13153357, study PRJNA577476) | soil metagenome | isolation source: 40 cm soil under Madrone tree | place: USA:California | collected 2016-06-14 | reverse complement strand
CCGGGTGCGAAACCCTCTCAGGGTGTGATCTGGAATTGGTGGCGCCAAGGGATGATGGGAGGAGCCAAAGCGCACTATGACGGCATCGTTGCCTTCTCCCAGACGGACTTCACCGAAGACCTAAAGAAGATCACTGTGCCGGTTCTGGTGATGCATGGCGATGACGACCAGATCGTGCCTTATGCCGATTCGGCGCCGCTGTCGGCAAAGCTGTTGAAGAATAGCACGCTCAAAACCTACAAGGGCTTTCCGCACGGCATGCCCACGACCGAGGCGAATACCATTAATGCCGACCTGCTGACGTTCCTGAAAGCCTAGAGTGCTCAACCATGATCGCCGCAGCTTCCTGGGCACCGCGGCTAAGGCCATTGCCGCCACCCAGCTCGACGCGTTCGGCTCTGCGAAGGCACTCGTGCACCGCGTGACGCCCGCGGCTTTCCACTCACCCAGTGAAGGTGAGTTGGATTCTCTCGGCAACGCGACCAGGTGGCTCAACTCGGCGCCGTTGACGGCGGCCGGGCTGCGGGGAAAGGTGGTCCTCATCGACTTCTGCACCTACACCTGCATCAACTGGCTCCGCACACTTCCGTATGTCCGCGCGTGGGCCGAGAAATACAAGGATCGAGGACTGGTCGCGATCGGGGTGCACACGCCCGAGTTCTCATTTGAAAAGAATCTCGACAACGTGCGCCGTGCGGCCGGCGTAATGAGGGTCGATTATCCCATCGCGATCGATAACGACTATGCGATATGGCGGGGCTTCAACAACGAGTATTGGCCGGCCCTCTATCTCGTCGATGGGCAGGGGCACATTCGACATCATTACTTCGGCGAAGGAGAATACGAACAGTCGGAGCTGATGATTCAACAGCTGCTGGCCGAGGCCGGAGTCGGCGGCGTCGGTCACGAGCTGGTTGCGGTCGATGCTCGCGGTATCGAGGCTGCCGCCGATTGGGACAGCTTGCAGTCTGGGGAGAACTATGTCGGCTATGACCGCACCGAGAACTTCGCGTCTCCCGGTGGGGCGGCATCGGACACGCGCCGCGTCTACGCCGTCCCCACCCGATTGAGGCTCAATGAATGGGCGCTTTCCGGTGATTGGACGGTCGGGAAACAGGCCACGCTGCTGAACCAGGTTAACGGGCGGATCGCGTACCGCTTTCACGCCCGCGATCTGCATCTCGTCATGGGACCAGCGGCGCGAGGAAGGTCCGTGCGCTTTCACGTGCGCATCGATGGACAGCCGGTGGGCGCCGCCCACGGCGGTGACGTTGACGACCAGGGCAACGGCACCGTCACCGAGCAGCGGCTGTATCAGTTGATCCGACAACCCAAGCCGATCGCCGATCGACAGTTCGAGATCGGGTTTCTCGATGCGGGCGTGGAGGCCTTCGTGTTCACCTTCGGGTGATCCCAAGGAGGAAAACCGCAATGGTTCGAACCCACCAGCCAGGCCAGGCCGTTTTCCGATCGGTCCTGCCCGACGAGATCGACTGGAAGCCATTCCCGGCGTTCCCACCTTCGGTCCGCCTCGCCGTCCTCGTCGGTCAGCCCTCAGAGCCCGGCCCCTACGTGATCAGGGTCAAAGTGCCCTCCGGCGTGAAGCTGATGCCGCACCGACACCCGGAGGACAGAATCTACACGGTCATGTCCGGCGTTTTCTACATCGGCCTGGGCGATCGGTTCGACGGCGAAAAGGTGAAGGCGTATCCGTCCGGTAGCGTCATCGTTCTGCCCGGCAATACGTCCCACTTCCACTGGGCAAAAGCCGGCGAGTACGTCACGCAGGTAACGGCTATGGGTCCGTTGGGCCTCGAATACTTGGATCCCGGCGACGATCCACGGAACTGACGACTCCTTGACGCCGTGAGAGGAGTATGAGAAGCCTCTCATAACGTTCGCACGGTAGATCCGCTGTGCCGGACCGCAGCGTTACTTCCCGAGAACGAAGCAATGGCATGTACAATTCTCCGGAGGTTTCGCTCCATGACGAAGCACCTCGCTTTCCTCGCGCTCGCCGCCGCGGCGCTCACCGCGTGCGACCAGAACCGCAGTCTCACGAGCCCCACCGCATCGCTGCAGGCGGCGCGCGACGCCGACGTCACGCGCGACCTCGCCGGTCCGGGCGCGGTGTACACGCTTACGAACCAAGCCGCGAGTAACGCGGTGGCCGTTTTCACGCGCGGCGCCGATGGCAGGCTCAGCTCGTCCGGCAGCGTCGCAACGGGAGGGACCGGCACGGGCGCGAGTCTGGGCTCGCAGGGCGCGGTCTCGCTGAGCCATGACGGCCGCCTGCTGTTCGCCGTCAACGCCGGCTCCAACGACGTGTCGGTGTTCGCTGTGAGCCCGGCCGGCCTGGCGCTGGCGAGCCGCACGGCGTCGGGCGGCACCCTGCCCATCAGCCTGACCGTGCACGACAACGTGCTGTACGTGCTGAACGCGGGCGGGAGCGGCAACATCTCGGGCTTCACGGTCGGTACCAGCGGCGACCTCACACCGATCGCGGGCGCCACCCTGCCCCTCTCGGGCTCCACCGTCGGCCCGGCCGAGGTCCAATTCAGCCCCGACGGCAGCCGCCTGCTGGTGACCGAGAAGAACACCAATCTGCTCGACGTGTACGCCGTGGACGCAAACGGCGTGGCCTCGGGCCCCACGACGACGGCCTCCGCCGGCGGCACGCCGTTCGGGTTCGCCTTCGGCCTGCGCAACGATCTGTTCGTGTCGGAAGCGGCGGGCTCCGCGTCATCCTACGTGCTGGACGCGACCGGCACGCCCGCGCTCGTGAGCGGCGCCGTCTCCACGCACCAGGGCGCGCCGTGCTGGGCCGTGGTGACCGCGGACGGCCGCTTCGGCTTCACCGGTAACGGGGCGGGATCGGTGTCGGCGTTTGCGATCGCGCCGGACGGCGCGATCAGTCTGGTGGACGCCAACGGCGGGACCGCCTTGATCGGTGCCGGCATCAACGACATCGCGCTGAGCCACAACAGCCGGTACCTGTATGTGCTGCAGACCGGCGGCGCGCAAGCGATCCACGCGTTCCGCGTCGCGGCGGACGGGCACCTAACGGCGCTCGGCCCGGTCGGGGGCCTTCCGGCTGGCACGAGAGGACTCGCGGCTTTCTAGAGTCACTGACAACCGTAGGGGCGTGGTGCGCCACGCCCCTACTCTGACACTCACTGAGGAAGGAAGAAAACAATGACTACCCGCAAATCCATACTCGTCGGCACGGTCGTCGTGGCAGCGGCTGCGCTGTGGTACTTATTCCGGCCCGATGCGCTGGTCATCAGTAAAACCGTCAACGAGCCGCTGCCCGCCGCGGAGCACTCCATGTCGGCGATGGGCGAAAATCCGGCGATGGCGCCGGCGGCCATGGCTGCCGACGAACCCGCGAAGCTCGCCAGCGGCCGGTTCCACACGAACGCCCACGAGACGCGCGGGCTCGCGACGATCTATCGCCTCCCGGACGGTCGTCGTGTCCTGCGGCTCACGGAGTTCGCGACCTCCAACGGCCCCGATGTGCGCGTGTATCTCGTGGCGGCGGGTGACGTGCAGCACGAGGCCGCGGCTAAGCAGGCCGGGTTCATCGACTTGGGCGCGTTGAAGGGCAACATCGGCGACCAGAACTACGATGTCCCGGCCGGTCTCGACCTGAGCAGGTACCGGGCCGTATCCATCTGGTGCCGACGGTTCAGCGTCAACTTCGGGGCCGCCCCGCTCGCTGAGACGATGTGATGCAAAACTCTGCGATCGCAGTCCTCGTGCTGGCCGGAGTCGTCGCGGGCACCACTGCGGCGCTCCGGCCGGTGGACCCGAGGGGTCCTGGGGCGCCGGCGCCCGAGCTCACCAATATGAGCTGGCTCAACAGCGACCAGCCGCTGCGGCTGTCTGAGCTGCGCGGCCGCGTGGTGCTGCTCAACTTCTGGGTGTTCACCTGCGGCAACTGCACGCGCACCGTGCCGTCACTGGTGGCGTACGACCGCCAATATCGAGAACGCGGGCTCACGATCATTGGCATCCACACCCCCGAGTTTCCACCTTACGCTGGGGAGCACGACAAAAGCAACGTCGCCCGCGCGCTCAGCCGACAGGGCATCACGTATCCGAATGCCCAGGACAACGACCGCCGGACGTGGGATGCGTATGACATCCGTTCCATCTCGACGACGGGGATTTCCGGGAATGGGACCGGCACATCCGGCAGTTGCTTGCCGAATGAGGCCAATCACGATTCTGCTCGCGACGGCCGCCGCTTGTCAGAGCTACCCCCCGCTCGTGGCCATCCAGCCAGGGCCGCCGCTCCGCCTCGTGGCCGCGCCCGGAGTGCGGATCAACGCCCGCTTGAAGCCGGCGCTCGAGCTGGACGACGGGACGATCGTGCGCTTCGACTCGCCCCACCTGACGTCCGACTCGGCCTATTTTGCGGCGGCGCCGACGGCCGCTCCGCCCGACGGTGCGCGTCGCGGCACCCTCCGAGTGAGCGTCTGTCCGTCTGGCGAAGGAATCTGCCGGTCGCTGGCGATCGCCGTGGCGTGGTAAGATGCACTCCATGAAAGTGATCGTGCTAGGCACCGGCGCAATTGGCGCCTATTACGGCGGCCAGCTGGCGCACGCCGGGCATGAGGTAACCTGTTTCGCCCGGGGCGCCAATCTCGCGGCGATCCAGGAGCGCGGCCTCGAGATCCGGACGCCGGAGGGCGCCTTCCGGGCACGCGTGTCGGCGACGGCTCGTCTCGACTCGGTCGCCCCCGCCGATTTCGCGATTCTCGCCGTCAAGAGCTACTCGCTCGCGGACATCGCTCCGATCGTGCGGCGCTGCGCCGAGCAGGGAACGACGGTGGTGCCGTTGCTGAATGGCGTGGAGACGCTGGAGCGCCTCGCGCAGCTGGATGTGCCGCCCGGCGCCGTGATCGGTGGCCTCACGACGATCAGCGCGGTTCGCGTCGGGCCGGGCATCGTCGAGCGGCGCAGTCCCTTTCAGATCGTCGTCGTCGGCGAGCTGGACGGGCTGATCAGCGATCGGGTCGATCGGATCGCCGGCGCGTTCCGAGACGCGGGGGTGGACGCCCGCGCGTCCGATCGGATCCAGGTGGAGCTGTGGCAGAAGTTCGTGTTTCTTGCAGGCGTAGCGGCGGCGTGCGGGCTCGCCCGCTCCGCCGTCGGGCCGCTGCGCGCCGATCCGCTCGGGCGGCGACTGTTGCAGCGCGCGATCGAGGAAGTCGTTGCCGTTGCGCGCCCACGGGGGATCGGCCTCCCCGAGGGGGAGGCCGCGCGCGTGATGGGCGTAATCGATGGCCTGCCGCCCGGCATGAAGCCCAGCTTCCTGGTCGACCTCGAGGCCGGAGGACCGACGGAGCTCGACATCCTCAGTGGCGCGGTTTCTCGCTTCGCGGAAGAGGCGGGGATCGCCACGCCGATTCACGACACGGCAGCGGGGGCGCTCGCTCGGCGAGACTAGCGCCCCTCCGCAGCGGGCAGCCACATCGTGAACGTGCTGCCCGCGCCGGGAGCGGAGTCGACGGTGATGTGACCGCCTTGCAGCTCGGTCAAGAGCCGCGCGATCGCCAGGCCGAGACCGGTGCCCCCCAGATCACGGCTGCGTGACTGATCCACGCGGAAGAAGCGGTCGAAGATCCGCTCCACGTGCTCGGCGGCGATGCCCGGCCCCGTGTCTCGCACGCTCACGCCCACCAGCTTCCCGTTGCTCTCGAGCGCGAATGTGATGCTGCCGCTCGGTGTGTAGCGGACGGCGTTGGAGGCGAGGTTCAAGAGGATATGGCGCGTACGGTCGGCGTCGCCCAGCGCCCAGCGCGGCGGCGACGGCGTCGCGCCCACGGCGAGATCTCTCCCGAGCGCCATCGCTTCCGTGATCTCCCGCACCTCGTCCACGACTGCTGTGAGCTCGAAGGGCGCATGCGCCAGCGCCAACTGGCGATTTTCCCCGCGGGCGATCAGGAGCAGCTCCTCGACCAGCTTCGCCGTCTGGTCGAGCACGCGCTCCATTGCCCCCAACGCCTCGCGTGTCTCCGCCTCGGTGCGGCCGTCGGCGGCGGCCCACTGGACCTGGGCACGCAGGTGAGTGAGCGGCGTGCGCAGCTCGTGGCTCGCATCCGCCGTGAAGGCCTCGAGGGCCCGGTGCGCGCGATCCACCCGCTCGAGCATGCGGTTGACCGAGTCCGCGAGCTCCGTGACCTCCGCCTGCCCCGTGGGACTCGTAAGCCGGGTGCCCAGCTCCGCCGGACCGATGGCGCGCGTCTCGGCGGCGACGCGCTCGAGTGGGCGCAGCGCGCCGGCGACCGCCTGACGGGCGCCTCGGGCGACGGCGAGCCCCGCGCCGGGTAGCAACAGCGCCGCCGCGGCCGCGAGCGCGCCCAGCGCGACGACGTACGATTCCCGGCTCGCCACGACGTAGATGTCGAACACACCCGCCGCGCGGTGCAGCACGCGGTAGCGCCAGCGGGCGCGCTGCGTGATCGCGGCGAGCAGCACCCGGCGCACGTCGTCCGGTGACGCGCTCGCCGGCAGGCCTTCGAGCCGTTTCGCCGGCATGTCGGGCGACACGAAGTAGACGTCCTGCTTTCCTCCGGCACCGGTGGTGGTGCGGGTGATCACCACCTGGCCCCCCATGGCGACGAGCCGGTCGGCAAGCGCGGAGGGCATGACGCCCCCCGGCTCGCTGGTCGAGTCGCGGTAGGCGCCGAGCAGCGATTGGGTGAGGTCGGCCGCGTGCTCGAGCGAGCGTCGCAGCGACATTTCCGCGGCCACGGCGAACAGCGCGACCACGAGCAGCGCATAGCCCGCGAGCCCGGTCCAGGCCACGCGCGTGAACCGCCGCGTGAGGACTGCGCCCAGCCGGAGTTCGTTCACGTGGCGTCTCCGTCGAGCCGGTACCCGACGCCGCGCACCGTTCGGATCGGCGCGGTCCGGCCCGCAAAACTCAGCTTCTTCCGGAGGTAGTTGACGTACACGTCCACCACGTTGGTCTCGGGATCGAACTGGTAGTTCCACACCGCTTCAGCGATGCGCGAGCGGGACACGGAGCGGCCGGCGTTGCGCATCAGGAACTCGAGCAGGGCGAACTCGCGGGGGCTCAGATCCACCACGCGCTCACCCTGTGTGACGCGACGCGTGAACGGGTCGAGCATGAGATCGCCGACCTTGAGCGTGGCGTCCTGGTGCCGCAGCTCGGCGCGGCGAATCAGCGCGTGCACCCGTGCCAGTAATTCCGGCAGGTCGAACGGCTTCGTGAGGTAGTCGTCGGCGCCGCCTTCCAGACCCTTCACCCGCGCCTCCAGCTCGTCGCGGGCGGTGAGCAGAAGGACCGGCGTGAAGACCCCCCGCGCCCTGAGCTCCGAGACGACACTGAAGCCGTCCCGTCCCGGCAGCATCACATCGAGGACGATGCAGCCGTACGTCCCGCCCAGCGCGCGCTCCAGTGCCCGGTCGCCGGTGTCGGCCTCCGTGACGGCGTAGCCCTCTTCACGGAAGGCCTTGCTCAGGAAACGCCGCAGCTCGCGGTCGTCCTCGACGAGGAGAATCTGCACGTAGCCAAACCTACGGCGGGCCCGCCGGCGCAGGGAGTGTGAGCTCCGTGAGAAAGCTCTAAGAAAGCGGCCAGGCGCTTCACACGCGCGGGGCGCCCGCCTACGTTCAGCCCATGAACCTGCTGCTTGCGCTTGTCATCACGACCGTGCCGCTCGACACCGCGACCTTCGCGGGCGGCTGCTTTTGGTCCATGGAGCGCGCCTTCGACCAGGTCGCGGGCGTCGTGTCCGTCACCGTGGGCTACACGGGCGGCACCGTGCCGCGCCCGTCCTACGAGCAGGTGTCCACCGGCCAGACCGGACACCTCGAGTCGGTGCAGGTGGTGTACGATCCCGAAAAGATCACGTATGAGCGGCTGGTGGACGCGTTCTGGCACGACATCGATCCCACCCAGGCCGACGGCCAATTCTGTGATCACGGCCCTGAGTACCACACGGCGATCTTCTATCGCGACACGATGCAGCACCGTGTGGCGGCGGCCTCGCGTCGCGCGCTCGAGGTACGCTTCGGGAAACGGCTCACCACGGGCGTCGTGCGGGCGACAGCGTTCTACCCGGCGGAAGAGTATCACCAGCACTACTACCGCAAGAATCCGGTGCGGTACGGCATGTATCGCGTGGCGTGCGGCCGCGACCGGCGCCTGCGGGAAATATGGGGCGCCGAAGCCCCATCGACGGAGGTACGATCGACCATGCACGACACAAAGCCGAGCGACGCCGAGCTGCGGCGGTCGCTGACCCAGTTACAGTACCAGGTGACCCAGCACGAGGCGACGGAGCCGTCGTTCCACAACGAGTACTGGGACAACCACCAGGCGGGTATCTACGTGGATGTCGTCTCCGGAGAGCCGCTGTTCAGCTCGCTCGACAAGTTCGAGTCGGGCACCGGGTGGCCAAGCTTCACCAAGCCGCTCGAGGAGGCGAACGTGCGCCAGAAGTCCGACCGGTCGCTCTTCATGACGCGGACCGAGGTTCGGTCCGCCCATGCCGATTCGCACCTGGGTCACGTGTTCGACGACGGCCCGGCGCCGACGGGCCTGCGCTACTGCATCAACTCGGCCGCGCTGCGCTTCATTCCGGTCGAGCGCCTGCAAGCGGAGGGGTACGAGCGTTACCTGCCGCTGTTCCAGACCGCGCAGCGCTGACCGGTCTGGGCCTCCTCCAGCATGGTCGAGATGTTCACGATCGGTTGCCAGCCGACGCTATGAGACACCATGTTCCCCATTGACGAGAATACCAACTCTCGAACGTGATGTTCACAACGAGGCCCAGTCCATGAAGGCGTACTTGTACACGACCGGCATGCTGTTCGCCGTCATCACGGTCGCCCATGTGTGGGAGGTGATCGACCGGTCTCACCTGTTCGCCAGCGACGTCATCATCGTCGCGCTGAGTGCCGGGCTGGCCGTGTGGGCGTGGCGGCTCGCGCGCACGCGCACCTGAGCGGAGCAGCCGAACGGAGCTCCTCTAAAACACCACGGTCTGAATGGAGTGTGGCCGCGCATTAATCTCGACCGAAACAGCGCCGACGGCGAGGTTGTACGGTCCGCCCTTTGCCGTCGAGTTCATGACGACCACGACCACTTTCCCGTCTTGGTTCACGAAGGCCGTGGTGAGCAGCATGCTGCGGCTCGGTGACGCCAGAATCCGTCTGGCGCCGGGACGGACGAACTTCGAGAAATGGCCGATGTAGTAGTACGAATTGGTGTAGATGAGCTGGCCCGTCCGCGTGTCGGCATGGATCGGTGCAAAGCAGAAATTCCCCACGTGGTTCGGACCGCCCCGTTCATCCAGTAGAATATTCCAGTCGGTCCATCCCTCGGTCCCTGAATTGAAATCGTTGATCATGGACCGGCCGTACGCCTCTCCCAGGCTCCAGCGCCCATACCCCGTCGAATCAAAGTTCGCCGGTGTGCCCTCGGTAAAGAGGATGTGTTTATCGGGGTAGAGCCGGTGCACCAGCGCCACATTGCCGTACATCTGCTGTCCACCCGACCAGTCTTCATACCAGTGAAAGCCGATCCCCCAGGCGTACTTCGCGGCCGCTGGATCGTCGTAGATCGCCTGCGCCCGTTGGACGATGAGGTCGCGGTTGTGGTCCCAGACGATGATGTTGACATCGCGCAGCCCCTGCCGCGCCATCACCGGACCGAGATGGTTCTTGAGAAAGTCCCGCTCGTCCGCGCTCTGGTAGACACACGATTCCCACGTCTGGGTCGCCATCGGCTCGTTCTGAATGGTGATGCCCCACACCGGCACCCCTTCCCTGCGGTAGCTCTCGATGAACTTCGTGTAATACATGGCCCAGGCAGGGAAATACTCGGGGCGCAGATGTCCCCCGTGCAGCATGTCGTTGTTGTCCTTCATGTACGCCGGCGGGCTCCACGGACTGGCGAACAGCTTGAGCCGGTTTCCGCTGGCGGCCATCGCTCGCTTGATGAGCGGAATCTTGAAGCGCAGGTCGTGCGCGATGGAGAAGGAGCGCAGGTCCCTATCACCCTCCGTGACGTACGTATAGCTCTCGCTCGAGAAGTCGCAGCTGTTGATGTTGGTCCGGCCCAGGGTGTACCCGATCCCTCGGTCGGTGCTGTAATACGCCGCCAAAAGCTCATCCTGACGGGCCGCGGGGAGTTTGGCGAAGGTCTCCGCCGCGGCGTCCGTCAGGGCCCCGCCGATTCCCAGAAACGGCTGGAACGTTTTCCGCGGATCGACGAAGACGTACAGCTTCCCTTCCGACGTCGGCTGGGACGGTCGGAACGTCAGGGTGTCGGTGGCCGTCAGCCGGAAGGTGGTGCTCTCGGCGGTCGTATACACGATCGCCTGCCTCCCCGCGATCTGCGCTACCAGAAGTAAAGGCAAAAGCGTCATGCTAAGCCTCGATTTTTGAGAACCGCCACGCGCCGAAGACCACGAACAGGACCCCAACTCCCAGCAGCACGGCCACGTCCAACGCGACCCCGAAATGCGTCCGCCCGGTCAGCAGGCCGCGCACCCCGTCGACACCATAAGTGAGCGGATCGACCCGCGTGAGCGCCCCCAGGACTCGGGGGAGTCCCTCGAGTGGATAGATCGCACCGGACAGAAAGAAGGTCGGCATCACGAGGAAGTTCATCACCATCTGAAAGCCCTGCATCTCCTTGAGGCTCGACCCGATCGCGGTCGCAAGCGCCGAGAAGATCACGGCGATCAACCCGATGACGAGAAACGCGAGCGGCACGGCGAGGAGGCTCACGGGGCGGAAGCCCGCAATGAGCGTCACCACGAAAATCAACGTGCCCTGCAGCACCGCGACCGTGGCACCGCCCAGCGTGCGGCCGATCATGATCAGCAGGCGCGGCACCGGCGCGACGAGCGTCTCCTTCAGGAATCCGAACTGGCGGTCCCACAGCATCGCGATCCCCGAGAACATGGCGGTGAACAGCACGGTCATGCCGATCACGCCGGGCGCCATGAACTGGAGATACTTGCCTTCGCCGGCGCGTTGGAATACGGGGCCCAGGCCGAACCCGAGCACGCCCAGGTACATGAGGGGAGAGCCAAGGGACGCGACGATCTGGACGCGCGACCGCAGGTACTTCTTCACCTCCCGCAGCCACAGGATATAGACGACGCTCACGCGACTAGCGCCTCCAGACGCGGGACACTTGCCGCAGCTGATCGGTGGCCGTGGCGCTCTCGTCGCGAATCGTCGTGCCGGTGAGCGCGAGGAAGGCCGCTTCGAGCGACTCGGTGCCGGTGTGCTGCTTGAGCTCCCCGGACGAACCCATAGCGACGATGCGCCCATGGTCGATCACCGCGATGCGATCCGCCACGCGGTCGGCCTCGTCCATGTAGTGCGTCGTGAGGAACACCGTCACGCGCTCGGCCTGATTCAGGTTCCGCACGTGGGTCCACATCTGATTGCGGCTCTGCGGATCGAGGCCGAGCGTCGGCTCGTCCAGGAACAGCACCTTCGGCGTGTGCAACAGCCCGCGGGCGATCTCGAGCCGGCGTTTCATGCCGCCAGAGAACGTCTTCACCAAATCGTCGCGCCGCTCCCACAGCTCGAACATTCGGAGCAGGGTCTCGCTCCGCTCCCGCCGTGCCTGACGCGGGACGTGGTACAGGACGCCGTGGATATCCATGTTCTCCCACGCCGTCAGATCGCTGTCGAGACTGGGGTCCTGGAACACGACACCGAACCGCTTGCGGACTTCCGTCTGGTCCGCAGCGGGGTCGAGGCCGTCCAGCTCGAGCGACCCGGTCGTGGGGCGGAGCAAGGTGGTGAGCATCTTGATGGTGGTGGTCTTGCCGGCGCCGTTCGGACCGAGAAAGGCGAAGATCTCGCCGGCCCATACGTCGAACGTGACGTCATTGACGGCCGTCACCTTCCCGAACGCTTTG
>WNFR01016002.1_pt1 | contig 11925 bp, 12 predicted proteins | sample 5400221 | NCBI WGS metagenome assembly WNFR01 (sample SAMN13153357, study PRJNA577476) | soil metagenome | isolation source: 40 cm soil under Madrone tree | place: USA:California | collected 2016-06-14 | reverse complement strand
CGTGTCGGGCATGTAGATCACGCAGCGGTAGCCCCTGGCGCGGCAGACGTGCGCGAGGCCGATGCCCGTGTTCCCTGCGGTCCCTTCGACGACCGTGCCGCCAGGCTTGAGTCTGCATCACGTCCAACATGAGATGAAATTAGATAATAATTTTGCTTTCGGATAGAGAGTGTTTGTTTGATGTGTACATAGGGATTCGCTGGCGGGGCGAGGCGAAAGGAGAGGACGACGAACTCACCGGCCATCAGCCTCCGCTGCTTCGATGATGCCAAGTGCGGCTCTGTCCTTGACGCTACCGCCGGGATTCTGGAATTCTGCTTTGCCATATATTTTTGAGCCTGTCTTCTCGGAAAGGGTCTTTAGGTAGATCTGAGTTACAGTATTGAGATACGACGCTCCTTGAAGGACGGTAGAGAGCAGATCCTCACGAGGGGAGTGTTTCCCACAGCACCAGTGAACCCATTGACGGGATATGAAGTGAAGCCCCTGGAAAGCATGGGTCTCAACGATGCTGCTATCGCAGAAATCATGGTCTCTAAGAAAGATAGAAAGTGGGGAGAGGGTGCACCTCACAGAACGTGGCCCGCGGCTGTCGACCTCGATCCGTTCGTATTTCGCAATAACACGGAAGCCACTCTCTTATGTAATTACGCCAAGGGACAAAGAGAGGTTTCCCGGTTTAGTCGTGAGAGAAACAAAATTTAAAAGAAAAAGAAGTATCCCGGTACACAAAGGCGCAATGGGAGGTACTGGCGGAGATGGCATGGACACGTATGTATATGTGAGAATGTAGAGGTCGTTATGCATAGGCCATGAAACAAGCCGAGATCAGCAGAACGGTATGGGGTATAGCAGAGAACGGAGGGAAAATGGTGGGCATATCGCACCCGATTCAAGGCTCTGTGAGTAAGAAAGTCGGATGAGCTGGGGCACGCGGCGAGAGATAAAACTATGACTGACGTTTCTTAACATTCTGTGACAGCCACTGCAGACCTTCGAACAAGCCTTCCCCTGTGGTGGCACAACTGAGGAGACAGGAGAGTGCTCAGTCAGATGTATGTAGGACAGTACTTTGCGTTTCTTACCTTGGATGGACGTACCACGAACGATCACGCATCCGATGAAGGCCCAGCTTCTCTGTGACTTCAGCAGGAGACATGGCTTGGGAATAGAAAGTTAGGTATCAAGGAGATTGAATGAAGGAAGAAAGCGCACCTCCTGGTAAATCTTGTTTGTTCGCGAACACGAGCAATAAGCACTCCTTCATCTCTCTATCGGTCAAAATACGATGGAGTTCTTGCTTCGCTTCGTCTATCCTCTCCCTGTCCTGACTATCCACGACGAACACTAAGCCCTGGGTGCCGGTATAATAATGTCTCCAGAGGGGACGGATCTTGTCCTGGCCACCAACATCCCATACGTTGAACTTGACGTTCTTGTACGTGACAGTCTCGACGTTGAAACCGACTGTAAGATGTTCAAGTCAGGAGAAAATATGACATGATCTGTCCCAGGCGGACCTGTTGGTATGGTTGTGACGGACTGATTCAGCTTGAGCTTGTATAGGATCGCTGTTTGTTCGTTGTCAGCTCACTCCCGAGAAAATAGTGCAGTGAACGAAAAGTGGCTGTTTACTTGTTTTTCCCGCAGCATCCAGGCCCAACATCAACAACCTCATCTCTTTGTTGCCAAATATGCGCCCTGGCAGCAAGGTCATGATGAGATATGAGTTCGAGACCATGATCGTCTGGAGGTGGAGTGAGAACATACCGAGGGCTTTGGAAATATTTCCACCCATGAATCGAAAGAAAGAAAACAACAAGAAAGGAGGAAATAGGGTGAATGTGGTGGTGGTTGCACAGGCGGTTAAGGAGAGCCGAAGTGAAACGAAATGGTGGCCTGACCACGTTGGAGACCCCGGCCACTCCCAAGGAGGAAATCTCATTGGTCGGGCGACAGACAAAGCCACATTTCTTTTATTTATCATTTACGCGATTTCGACAGAAAAGAGCAAAAGAGCAATGTGGCTTTCCCCTGACCTTGACGTTAACGTACAATGTTTGGTCAGTGTTGGTGTCTGCAACAATGTTATACTACCTGAAAGACGACGCCCTTTGCCATCAAAGATAGGTTAATCGTTAATCGTCAAATTTCTCGAAGCCTTCGACGCTCGGTCTATCCGCACTCAATATCCTCTCTGCCGCTGTTAGACACCAACAGCACATTCGAACCTTGGGTATCGACTCCGACGCATACCTTTCCAATCAATTAACAATTGCGCGTTATTTGTCAGCGGGGAACGCCTGACAGTTTATGGAACTGCTATCTAAGCTATCACCAACGACCTTGGAATGAACCCGATTGCGGGGTGCATGGGCTGGTCCAAGTGCTATCCAGTCCGGAAACAACACATTTCTGAAGGTCCGTCGCTCCGTCATCGGAAACATTCGCGCTTCACTGATCGAAGTCTTCCGCACTATATTCTTCGCGACATCTTATCTAGACACCACTCAGTCCCCACGCGGTCATTCATACGTCTTCTAAAAGCACCTCTCCGCGGACAACCATGGGCGTGAGAAGCTAGACGAGATCTTACAAGAAAGCCTAGTAGCTATTCCCATTTTCCTCGGGACGCTTATCCGCTTCCAATTCCGCATGCGCTGGAGGAATGTACGGTATCCGACCAGGAGCCTTCGCACGACCTACAAAGTACCCGTCAACTTCTGCTCCGTCTTCCCGCCCCTGCGACTGTGAGCACAATATCGAAACATGTAGGCATTGCCATTTTCGCACCATTCACTGTCGACACGTTGTCTCTTCTTGTACTCCTTTATTCCCTCTTAGCACCTACACTTCCACCCGTCCAGGCGCGGTGCTGAGGGTCAATACCATCAACGGCCTGCTTGCGTTTCCTCACCTGTGCGGCATTAGAAGCTTGCGTGCATTGGCATGCGCCGATGACACGCCGTATTTCGGGGACCGCGCTTCAGGACAGGACGCGCGCCACTCGCACGAGGACTGCGTTGAGAGATCGGGGATGGTTTTGTCACACTAACGCAGGACCATCCACGACGAAGGGGCACGAGTGTGTATCTCTGGGTGCATACCAGGTCCTTGTTCTCTGTAGCTTAGCTATGATGGTGGATGACTGTAAGGCCGATGCCTCACACATGCACGTGAGAAGTGTCATACCCAACACGACGTCATAGGAATCACTGGTAGATAAAAGGACGGTGAACCAACCTTTAGATGGACATTCTCTCTTTCCTGTACATTTCCTATAACACACACACTCTCTCAAATACACGCGCTGTTCCTGTAAGGCTGATGCCTCACACTGTCACACATGCCATCGTCATTGCATCACTACGTCATAGTCTTTCCCCACTGTGATAAAAACATCAGGAAAATGTTATTTGACCTAGATTTGATCTAGAGGTTGCTAGGGCAACTAGAATGCCAGACTTGCCTGTCACAGGCTTGGCTAGTTACCTTTCTAGTGCCTTTCTAGGCCTCTAGTTAAAACATTTTCCTGATGAAGCGTGACCCCCCTTAGTGTTGCCTGTCACCCGATAGGCTTCCAGTTGCCTCTGTTACCCGACAGGCTTCAGTTCCAGCCGTGAGGATTACGGCTAGAACAAAAGGAGGCGGAGAAACGTCGATCAATGCAATTGCCATTCTCGGAGGAGCTCAAATGACCAGGAGCATATAGGTATGGGATATATGTCTCGAGAGCCATGGGCATTGGGCAGGTACATGAAGGAAAGAAGTTACCGAGGATGGCAAACTTGATTGATATGACGGATGTTATGTAAATTGCAGAACTGTAAGGGAGAAAAGGAAAATATATATATATGAGGCACTGGCAGATACACTGGCAGAGGCATTGACAGACTTGAGACAGCTACTGCATATAATACGGTCCATCGCGATTGGAAACAAGCTGGACTTCGTGGCACAACTAACAACTAACTACATTTACAAACAGTACGGCAGCGCAGTGGCCCTCTTCAAAATAGCATCTGAGTCGGCGTCAACTTGCTGTACGAATCGAAAGTCAGGTAAATAAACGGACCTGAACCTGTACGCGTAAACCCGTATTTTTTCCATGGACTACGTTTCACGAGCACTCTACTTCAGCAATAGCTCTGCGATACTGCTATACCCGCGCGCCAATGCTTCTTCTCTTGGGCTCCGCCCGGAGCCGTTACGAACATTCGGATTCGCACCGCGTTCAAACAAGAGCTCAACAACCTCGAGTTCTCCATTACACGATGCGAGATCCAATGCAGTCCTCTGGCTCCTCTGGCGTGCATTCAAGTCGGCTGTGTGATCAAGTAATAACCGCACGATGTCAAGGTGTCCTCCATACGATGCCCAATGGAGAGGGGTAAAACCCCTCACATCTCGAGAGTCCACATCCGCACCACGCTCGACCAACAATTTTGCCACCTCGAATTTCCCACTGATGCAGTGAAGATCGAAATCTCCTTATTATCAAAGGGTTTTACATTCTCTTCAATTGATCGTGGCACTTGCATAACATCTAGACGCTGATCCTGTGGATTGATTGATGACACAGTTGGATTCACTGCATCATCCGGAGCCTGAGATGTCATAGGCTGGGACAAAAGCGAGGCGATCTCGAGTTTTTTATAGTCAGAGGCGAGGTCTGAAGGTGTCTTGCCGTGGTGATTGCGTGTGTTATAATCCGCGCCACAGTTAAGTAGGAGCTTCACGATATCAACATGGCCATTGGGTGCAGCTTGATGCAAAGATGTATCCCCGTCGATGTCGGGAGAGCCGACATCGGCGCCATGTTGAATGAGCAGTTCTGCCATCTTGACATGCCCCTCTTGCGAAGCGTAATGCAAAGGAGTCCAATCGTACTTGGCACGAGAGTCCACCTTGGCACCGCTCTCGATTAAGGACCGAGCGACATCCAGATGTCCGCTTTGAGCTGCTACGTGTAGCGGAGTGGCGCCCTCTGTATCCTGGGAGTTTACGTTTGCTCCCCACAGCAGTAGGAGATGCACGATCTCTGTTTCTCCTGTTTCGGAAGCAAACGCCAATGGAGTGGAACTTAACGGATTACATAGGTTGACATCTGCATTATGCTCGAGTAACAGCCGCACAAAGTCAATCCGTCCACTTGCCGATGCTCGGTGCAACGGGCTCATGTAGCCCCTGTCTAGGACATTCACATCCGCACCTTGCTCAAGAAGTGACAAAGCAGTATCGAGGTCGTCCTGGACGAATGCGGCTACTAAGGGACTCTGATAATACCCTCCCCTGGCGTCGACATCTCCTGGGTAGCTTTTCATCAGACCTTCGATTAGTCTGCGGAAGCCGCAAAGCACAGCATAATATAATGGGGTCGCCTCGGGTCGTTCTGGTCGCTCTGTAGGCATTTCTCCTCTCCAAAGGTCGTCCATGTCGTATATCCAGACCCAAGCGGAGAAGTGTGGTTTGTCAGGATCAAAAAGTTGTTCCATGGCGAGTTGAATCCCGGACGATACACCCTCAAACCGACCGTGGTCGACCCAGTGTTGGGCGGCGTAACTAGAGAGCGGAATGTTCTTAACGCTATCGCGGTCGATGTGGTCGTCAAGCTCGAGTAAGACACTGAGGGAAGCTTGGGCGAGGGTAGCATGCCCAGAGCCGGGAATGATGCGATAGCTGGAAATGTCCTTCCCCGCGCTGGCAAGACGATCCGAGGTGAGGAACTCCTTGACCGAAAAATGCGAAAATTGGACAACTCGGGACCCGCCCACGTTGACCACGCTGATGAGATTGGAGCACACAAAGAGAACGGCTTCCTCCGCATCACCGCCTAGTCGCCAGTCGGGGTTAAATTTGGGAAGCGCTCCTACATCGAATCGAAACGCCAAAATATCGGCAAGCTCCTCCACGCGGAGTGGCCGAATTGATACGGCAAGACACTGGAAGATGCGCTGTGCGTACTGTCGCACCTCTCCGTCAATAGCCAGCAATGCCCGTTCGTACGTTTCGTCCAAACTCTTTGGCATATCATTCAGAACGCTTTGAAGATGCACAGGTAAGGTCCGACGCAAGACCTCCAACTGACAATACACCCATCTGAACCTGTGAGCGGCATTCACTGAGTTATTGTTTTTCGAGGACTTATAGCAGTGATCACTTACATCCCGTCTGCTTTTTCTGAGAGCGTATCAATCACCAACTTCTTATCTCCTTCTCTCCACTTTTTCATCCTCTGATCAGAGCGCACGACCGTGTCAATGTACGACGAAATATCCGCCTTTTGTCCGCTTTCATCGTGGAGGGACATATGGAGCGGCTCCAAGGGCTCAAGGGTGTTTCGGATGTCAATTTCTGGCCGACTAGAGACACATATGTGGACATTTGGGATTTTTAATCCGACGAGATTCCCCAGAAACTCGAGCACCTGTTCACGGGCGGTCGGCATCCCAGAGATATTAGGGCATTCGTCGAGAGCGTCAATAATGATGTACATTGGGGGCTGTCCCGGCAATTTGAGCATTTCCACAAGACACTGCGAAAGCGCATCTTTTTAAGGCTCCCGTGTGCCCCCAGCGTGATCCGAATATAAACGAGACAAAATTTGATAGCAGGGATCGGACTCGGCGGCGAGCTGAAAAACAAGTGAGGAGAGGAGACCGCGTAGGTGTTGTTTCTCGGTGTCCCTGAAATCAAAGTAAAAGTAGGCCAACGAGGCTAGTCCTGCCCTGCGCATATTGTCGACTTTTCGTATGATTGAAGAACTAGTCGCGAACGTGAGTGACGATAAAAGTGGGTAGTGTGATACGACACACAGTAAAATACTCTTTCCAGCGCCCGCTACATGACACGGAAGGAGTTAGTGCCGTCAGGAGACCAACGTTGAGGGCGCACGTTTGCCGTGTATCCAGAGAAGAGATCCATTCGTGTTCCACTCTGAAAAGACACTTGCTTGGAAGAACCATGCCGCGGTTCCATCTCGATGATTTTCGCATCCAATGTTGTAGTTCTTCGACGGATCTGAAGGGCTGAGCCAACTTTTGGAGTCTTTCTGCATCTGGTCGCCTGCAATTCGTGTTAGCGCCAGGGGTCGACAAGCACGAACTGGTACGAACGCCTCATCTTGTTTATGTCACTTGCCAATTGTTGCATCGTATCTAGTAACATCGGTATTTAGCGCACGCAACACCAATTTACGAACAATAGCATACCGAGAGCGTCCCTGATGCCCTCCGTCGACGCTTTACCGTCTAGTATCGGCACAACGCTTCAGTTACGCGTCACTAGCCAGTTGAGAAAGCTCTCCATACCATTCATGACAACTTTCACGTTGTTCATAAGTCCATGGACTACTTCGAGTGTCTGCGCGACAGTCATCCGGCCTTCCTCCTGCGTGAGACGGTCGAGCCTTTGTAGAATCGCCTCGATCTCGCTCTCTCCTAGCAGCTTCTTCGCGAACTTCTCTATACCATCTTGAGCCATCGTGTATTGAGGATGGTAATCCACTTACTGAATCTGCCTTGTTTGATTTGCTTTGTAGCCAGGGCAAACACGGAGAGTAATTCAACCATTATGTTTGCAACTATATCCACCATTCCAGGTGTCAACGGCACATCGGTATAAATTCGAAGGCGTTTGAGGAAGTTTCCGAGACATTCAAAGAGGTCGACAAGCGCATCGTAGCTTGAGCTGACACCATCGGCTGCCTGATTTATCCAGATTAGGAAAGATGTAGATGGATATTTCAATTGATGCGCACTGTGATGAGAACATCTACACCGACGAAGATTGCCTTGGCCTGTTGGAATGGCACCTGGAAGCAGGACGGCGAATGATGAAAAGACGATCCAGCGCATTCGATTCATCAGACTCACAGCCACAGCCTCGCCGAGAAGGCCAGAAAGAGTGTGGATGGTTTGGACTACAGGCTTAAGCCAGTTGATTAGCTTGCGATTTCCGTCCCGGTAGACTTTGAAGCTATTGGCCTTGTCTTCGAGTAGCTTAAGGACGTCATCGGGAGAATCGTGGCCTCGGAGGTCGCCGACAAAAGGGTGCTTGTCAAGTTCGACGCCAATCTGGTCACGGTAGTCGGCGAGAGCTTTATCGAGGATCGCTCTGAACGATATAGCAGGCATTTTGTATTCGACTTCTGGAATAGATACGCTGGTGAGTTTGGTCGATTCGGTGGTGGTCGTACAGGAAAGACTCCCAGTTATACTAGCGCCGAGCTGGAAGCCTCATAACTTATCAATCAAAGCACTGGCGCTTCATGTTGGCGATAACTTGACCAGTCAAAACGGGTGTCACAAATTCTGTTTTTCTTTTTTTTTCTTTTCAAGCCGGGTGTCGGGCCGTGGCTTAGGACCTACAAACCTGTAAATGCATTACATACCCGGCATACCCGGCTCTAGTCTTAGGGAACCAAACAGACAGTACCTCAGCCATCTTCAGATCACGCTCGAAATGCTGTCATCAGAACGCAAGGATCTCTATCTACGAGTTTGAGGGGCACCGGAGCTCTGCAAGTTGTTCTTTGAAGGGTGCAATTGGAAGCGTCACTGGTTATGGGAACTCCCATCTCACAATGATCCCGAATTGATGACGGCCAACCACTGGCACTCGCGGCCGAAGCTCGGGTACGCGGCGAAAGAGTACCTCTGAAGGCCAATGGGACGCCCAAGTGACATTATAAATAATCCGAGCCTCCACGAGCAAGAAAATGGGCCCGTAAGGAATGAATAGATATATAGTATGTACTAGTATGAATCATCCTCTGAAACAAATCGAAGGAAATATGCGGGCGGAGTCGTCCCAGCGTGTTCAGGTAGATGTAGCAGATTTGAGCATATCGGCCGTTTTCTCGGCAACAGCAACGACCACGGCAGCGGGATGGCCGCTCACGTGTGAAGGGAAGACTGAGGCGTCGCAAATGCGTAGACCTTGCACGCCATGGACTCGAAGAGACGCATCAACAACGCCCGTCTCAGGTGTGGGACTAATCCGCGCGCTTGACGTCTACGGATCCTGGTTGACCAGAGGCACATATTAAGGATATTGGAAACTTACAGGATGGAAGACTGTGGTCGCGCGGTCACGAATGAAGGCTTTGAGCTCGTCGTCCGTGATCTGATCAGGATCCGCGTCACCAGGCCAAAACATATCGCTCTGGTCTGTCGACTGAGGCTTGATGTCTACAGCATCTTTCATGCTCTCAGTCCGCGCAATTCTGAGGACGAGACGGAGCCCTTTCAGGCTAACGTTCAAGTCATTTTCTGATTCGAACAATCTGTGATCGTCTTAGTGTTAGCGCCTATGTAAAATCACCAGGAGGCAACCAACTTGGGGTCGATCTCTGGTTTGTCATAGATGCTTGGCGATTTCAGAGTAATTGTGCCACTTCCCTCCGGCTTGAGGACAACCACGCCCTGTAACAGGCCAACGTCAAGGGATATATTACCCTCAAAGACTTGACTACTCACCAGAGTCACCCCGTGTACACCTCGTGGCGGTGGGGTGCTCAAGTCCCCAGTTATGGCAGGGAACCACATCACCTCGGCGTCAGGGGAATTTACGCCGGCTGAGAAATCACGGATTTCTGGCTCTTGTCCAGCGAGTTCGGCACCAAATCGAATACTGCAGAGAGTGCGTGCATGAGCTTATCGAAGCCAACAATAGCAAGTTGCTAAAAATGCACTTCTTGTCATCGGTTCGAATAAAAGCTGCACCCGGGGCACCAACGGTACTCATGGGCCCCGTGCCATTCACGAGCCATCTGACAAGTGCTAAGAGCCCGGAGACGGGATGATTAAGGTAGTCCAGCGTCCAGCCTGGCTTGGCCCTGAGGGTCACTGGGCCACTTGTAACGTGCTGGAGGAGGTAAGCCCGCATTGATCTCGGTGAAGTGTTTCTTTGATACCTACATCTTGATATTTTCGACCGACTTGGGGAAGATCATTGACAACGTGAACACCGGCTTTTTCAAGATCCTCCTTAGGCCCCAGTCCAGAGACCTGGAGTAAGTGAGGAGTGCCCACTGCACCAGCGCAAACGATAACTTCTTTCCTCGCTTTGACGCGATACTTCGGGGAAGAAGCTGACTTTGAAAGCTGTACGCCTATTGCCCGCGATCCATTTGGTGTTTCCTCGAATAGGATCTTCTCTGTGATCGTATGGATCGCAACGGTGATATTTGGCCGTTCAAGTACGGAAGGTGACAGGTAAGCGTTTGCAACGGAATGACCTAAGGGCTCGCAAATAAACCTCAACGGCAAAGGTTCATATTTATAAATACGTACGCTGGCCTTTTCCATCAAGGGTAAAAGTAAAGGACGAGACACCTAAACACCCCTGAGGGGAATTGAAGTCTCTAATCATACATGTTAAACCGCAAGACATGTAGAGGCGAGAGGGAAAATACCTACCCGACTGGCTTCACACCTAGCTCCACAAGGGCATCCATAACAGCTTTATTGACCGCCTAATGGTCAAAATGGATGCTCAATGACACTAGCGGAGCACGTAGTTGGCCTGGGACATACTCCCGATTCATTTGGCAACCCAGTCTTCCAGGGCCCATCACAACCATGATTTTCAGGTGTAATTCCAGGATATGCGGGATGAGGGGTGAAGTTCTCAGACTTTTCAAAGTACCTTATCTCACCAAATGAGCAGCAGAAATGTGGCGGTAAGGCAGGGGTGACTTACGGAAGCAGCTCCTTGTATCCCCATCCAGTAGCTCCAAGTTTCACCCATTGATCGAAGTCTGAAAGGACTGAGTGAGTTCGAAGTGTTGAGAGAAAAAATGAGAGCACGAGCCCTCCGGAGAACACCGTTGGTAGATAAGTGCATTAATAGAGCTGTAAGGTGGGCATGAGTCGTTTGCCAAACATACGGAATATAGTTTACCTAGTGCCACCAATCACCTTTCCACGTGGAATAGCGATTTTCCGGTTTGACGCCCAGACCTGAGGTCTTTTTGATGACGAGAGAGGGAAGAACGTCAGACGCGTCAGGGTACAACGGAGTAGTACGACGGGGCACGTACACCGATATGAAATTCCAGTTGAGCGACGTCCCCAGCGTCTTGGGCCAGCCAAGAGGGATTTTGGTGAGCATTTCATTCTCCTGACTGACACGGCACGTCGATAAGTGGGTTTATCGAATAGGCCGAGAGGATACACACGGCCCGCCGGCTTCAATAAGGAGAACTGTGGTCGCTGGAGCCTCGGTTAGCCGGGAAGCGAGAACACATCCGGCAGTTCCTAAGTTATACCGAGAGAGAACGTCTAGTCAGAGACCATAAGACGAGATGAATAACAGCCAGTTACCGCCTCCGACGATGACGTAGTCATATTCAACCCATTTCTCAGCACCAACAGGACCAGCACATTTTGCTGGGTCAGAGATATAAGAGTGGGACGTCCCCATATTGTCGGTGGAGAAAGTGTATGATGAAAGGAAAGGAAGTGAACTCTGGTGAGCCTCCGTTGAGCGGCCATTATTTGGGCGTTACCGGTGACAAATTGGTGTAAACGCCCATCAAATCCAGTGGGACGTCGACGTCGGTTGGTTGAGGTCAATTGAAATTTCTCTTCAGAGGATGGTGATTTATAATACGCGTATACGCGTAGTACTCAAAGTGAATGTAATTTCATTTTATCTCACGTTCGCGATCCTTCGTATCGTGTCACTCATCAGCTTGGTATCATGCCCACCTCGTTGTAAAACAAGTAGTGGCAGAGAAATTCAAGTTTCGTCGCTCGGTTCTTCAATCGTAGGCTTTCGTCTGCCAGTGCGTCGAGCTCGTGCCCACTGCTTCGGAAGGGTCGTCCGGGCCAATTGGTAAAGCCCTCTGGCTGGCAATTTCCCGCACTGCGATATTAAGTTCGATTTCAACCGTGCTTTTTTCTTCCTCTTACAAAGTGT
>WNFR01009250.1_pt1 | contig 11926 bp, 17 predicted proteins | sample 5400221 | NCBI WGS metagenome assembly WNFR01 (sample SAMN13153357, study PRJNA577476) | soil metagenome | isolation source: 40 cm soil under Madrone tree | place: USA:California | collected 2016-06-14 | reverse complement strand
ACTGGAAAATATCTGGACGCGCGTAGTGGCCGCTAACGTCCAGGGTCATGACCTCACGATCGATCTCACTCAAGTCAAGATCGGCGGTGAGGACGGACTCCTGATCGAACACGGGTCCGGCGAGATAACGTCCGTCCGGAGCAATGATGGCGGAACCTCCACGCTCGACGAGGGCGCCTGGTGGAAGCGACTCGACTGGCGTGAGACCTGTAGGCAGTGACGCAGCGCTCATGATCTGTCCCACGGCCAGCACAAAGCAGCGGCCTTCGAACGCGTAATGGCGACTGGCGACCTGGTGCATTTCATGCACTGTCGGCCAAACTGCCACGTGCACCTGCTCGCCGGTGTTGTGCAAGTGTTGTCGTGCCAATGGCATCCAATGCTCCCAGCAGATTAGGCCTGCAACTTTGGCGCCATCGATGTCGACGCAGCGCAATCCGCTGGCATCTCCCTGGCCCCACACGATCCGCTCAGAATACGTCGGCACCAGCTTGCGATGGCGGTTCGCAATGTGTCCATCGGCCCCAAACGTCAGCAGGCTGTTGTACAACGTGCCGTGCCCGGGCCCGTCGCTCACTTTCTCGTTCACCCCGATCACAATCCCGGCATTCAAACGGGCGGCGGCTTCGCCGATAGCAGCCGTCTCCGGACCCGGCACGACCACGCTGTTGGCCCGCAGTTCAGCGTAGACCTCCTTGGCCGGGGCGTGGTTCCACAACGCCGCGTCACGGCAATAATCGAGCCACGCCGGATATCCGGGAAGCCAGGTTTCACCAAAGCAAACTAGCTTGGCGCCCCGGCTCGCGGCTTCCTCGATCAGCTGCAGCGCTTTGGAAACCGACGCCGCCAAATCGGCATGGACAGGACTCGCCTGGATCAAGGCGACTCGTAACGCATGCGCGGTATTGCTGGTTCGACTCACGCCATCCTCGTCGTCGGCTTGCGGTTGTGGACGACCTACCAACGCAACGATACAACACCGCTTCGGAGATTTGGTAAGCCCCAGCGTTGTAGACGGTCGCGCCCTGCATAGATGGGTGAAACTTTTCTCGGAATGGAGCATCAGGGAACAAAATGCAGGCCTGTGTCCGAGTGCTATTCTCTCTTACGTTGCTGAGCGCTTCCGCAATGGGCCTCGCTGCCCAAGAGACACATGGGGTTTCCGTGGGCGCTCAAGCGCCGAGCTTGCGTGCTCGCGACCAATTCGGCAAAGAACAGACACTGCGGTCCCTGTCGGGCCCGAATGGCCTGGTCCTGCTGTTCTTCCGCTCCGCTGACTGGTGACCCTTCTGCAAACAGCAACTGGTCCAGTTGCGCGATGCGGAGGAGAAGTTTCGAGAGCGTGGAATCGGGCTCGCCGCCATCAGCTATGACAGTGAGGCGATCCTGAAGGACTTTTCTGACCGTCAGCACATCCCCTATCCGCTGCTCTCCGATCCCGACTCGGCGATCATCAAGAGCTTCGGGGTGCTCAATGAGGAAGCAACCGGTTTCACACGCGGCATGTCGCATCCGGGGTACTTTTATTTAGGTCGCGACGGCGCCATCAAAGAAGAATTCTTTGAAGCGGTCTACACCGACCGCTTCAGCGCAAACAATCTCCTAGGCAAGATTTTTCCCGAATTGATTGAGGGAGCGGGGAGAGAAGTGGTGACGCCGCATATTCACGTGGGTCTGCGCCAGTCCGATCGGATCGTCATTCCAGGCAGCCGCGTCACCTTGCAAGTCGATATCAGTTTGCCCAAGGACGTGCACGTCTATGCTCCTGAGGTCGCCAGATACAAGCCGGTGAAGCTGGAGATCGACCCCGCACCGGAGTTCAGCGTGCGCGATCCCCGCTATCCAAAGTCCAAGATCCTCTACCTGAAGGCCATCAACGAGAAGGTCCCAGTGTTTGAAGGAGAGTTCCGCATCGCGCAAGACGTGGTGGTCACCGCCTCTCGCGAGTTCATGGGTTCACTGGGCGAAGGCCGTAGCGAGGCGATCCGGCACAAGTAGATCTGGTGCGCGATGAGGCACCGCCCGAATCCTTTCGGAAACGGAGACTTCCATGAGCGATGTCGTGTACACCTCGCATGTTCACATTGAACGTCGCGTGGGGCCTTTGCGCGTTGCCCAGCTGCCGGGCGAAGCACAACCTGTTCTCTTCAGCGTCCACGGCGCCATCGCGGAACACTACAAGATGGACCCTGCAAAGCTGAGCGAATCGCATGCCTCGACGCTCGACTATGTGATTGCGGCCACCGCGGGTTGAATGGTTGGGACCTTTGGAGGCGCGCTGGAAGCGCGTCATATCAATGCCAGCCATGGCAAACTGTCCGCGGAGGTCAAAGGCGAGGTCGAACAGGAAGAGGGTACTCTGGTGATCCGCAGGATCCATGTGGAGATGCGGCTTCAGGCGGCTGAAGACATGCGCGAAACTGCGGAACGTGTCCATGGAATATACGCCATGAAGTGCCCACTGTTTCGCACCCTGCACAAGGCGATCCAGACCACATCGTCTCTCACATTTATTCCTAGATCGGCAGAGTCAGCCGGCCAGGGTCCGGGGCCGCGGATGGAGACATCGAGATGAAGCACGCAGTGCTAGGTACCGGCGGCGTGGGCGGGTTGATCGGCACGCTTCTCGCGAATGGCGGCGAAGACGTTACGCTCATCCTGCGTTCGGAGAATCTTGCTGCCCATCCAACACAACTGAAGCTCTCGCGGGCCCGATCATCAGGGGCGCGCTGAAGCACCACGTCGAGGCGCATGTTTGCGAGGAGCTGGTGCAAACGATTCAACAGCGGTTGCATGCCGTGTCGTCAAGTGGGTTTCGTATGCCTGCGAGTTGGAGTCATCGGTATTCCCATTTGCTTTCGCTCTTGCATTATGACCTGGGCTTGGACTTCACTCGTGATCGCCCGAGCAACGTCATTTTGCAGCGCCAACACGTCGTGAAGATCGCCTTCGTAGTCCTTGGCCCATAAGTGCCGATCCCGACGGGCATCGATGAGTTGCACGGTGATGCGTACATGATCCATAGCGCGCAACACTGATCCTTCGATGACGGCATCCACGTTCAATTCATGAGCGATTTCAGGCACGGTTTTCGTCGTGTTCCGGTAGTGCATGACGGAGGTACTGGAAATGACGCGGAGCGCGCCGATCTGAGCGATGTTACTGGTGATCGCATCGGTCATCCCATCGACGAAATAGTCCTGCCGCGGATCGTCAGAATAGTTACTGAGGGGAAGGACCGCGAGGGAAGAGATTCCCCCACTGGTTTTCCCTGACTGTTGACGACCCGTGGCAAACCATGTGACGGCGAAACCGCCCGCCAGCATGACGGTCATCAGGATCCAGTGCACGCTGCCTGGTCGCATAGCCGCACCTAACCGTGCAAGAAAGGTCAAAAACTGGCGCTGCGGTGGTTGCGAGGGCCGCGGCGGGCGCAACCCGATCGACGCGTCGGTGAGCCAGACAATTTCATACAGTTCCAACCGTTGGGCCTTGCCTTTGAGCGCGACAGATCCGGTCTTTTTCCGGACCACTATGTCTTCGAGCGGAGCAATCTGCTCATAGACGGCGGGCGACATGAGGATTTCGCCTGGCCGAGCCGCGCCTTCGATGCGAGACGCCACGTTGACCACATCGCCAAACACGTCGTCGCCCTTGAATAACGCTGGACCGAAGTTCAATGCGACGCGGATGCTCATGTGGTCCGCAGGAGGCAGTCCCGTGTTGCGGCGGGTTATCTCCGATTGCATGCGAAGGGCCGCACGCGCCGCCGATTCGGAGCGGTCAAAGCGCGCCAGGACTGCGTCCCCGATGGTCTTGACGACATGTCCGTCGTGCTCGCGGACGAGAGACGTTACCAGACCTACGAACTGCTGAACCAGGGCGATGCCGGCCACGTCGCCGCGTTGCTCGTAATAGTTGGTAGAACCGACCAGGTCGACAAAGAGGACGGTAATGGGGCGTTGCTGTCGCGCCAGCTCAGCATCAAGATGGGCCCGCTGTTCAAGCAGCTTTTCGACCTGACTTGGCACTGGTTCCAAGGGGACCTTCTGAGCGCCGCCATGAGCATCAGCTTGTGTAAAAGAATGGGTAATTGCTCTGTCTCTCTCTTTCGTTTGCAGACACGTGCGGATGCCCGGTGCCGCGTCTCTCCTGATACGCAGGCAACATAGAAGTTTCACAACAGGGAAAACCAGATGCTCCGCCATCCCGCCTGGTCATACCTGCTGAGGCGGTGAAACTTATAAGGCTTTCGTTCATCTGAGGGGCATGGCAAAGCATGCCTTTGGGTTCGACGTCTGTCATCTGTTTCCGAGACCAACCGTGGCGAGCGTTATGTCGTTGCGGGCCGCTGGCGCTGTTGCCATCGCGGTCTGGATTGCGACTGCGACCGTGAGCTTTGCCCAGTCGGAGGTTCCCAAGCCCGTGCTCGTCGAGCTGTTCACCTCGGAGGGTTGTTCCAGTTGTCCGCCGGCTGACGCGCTGCTCATCGAGTTGGATCAGAGGCAACCCATCCCTGGTGTAGAGGTGATCGCCCTGGGACATCATGTGGACTACTGGAATGGGATTGGCTGGGCGGATCGCTTCTCTTCCCGTGATGCAACTCTGCGTCAGCAGCGATACACGTCGCAGTTACGGCTACAATCGCCCTACACTCCCGAACTTGTGGTGGATGGCCACTTGGATGTCGTGGGCAACGATCGGCCGGAAGTGCGGCGGCTGATTGCCGATGCCGCCCGTGCAGCCAAGCCGGCCACCGTCAAGCTGGCGGCGCCATCGGCGAATGTCATACGTATCGAGGTTGAAGGAGTGCCTTCGCCCTCGGATGTCATGCTGGCCATCACCGAAAGCGATTTGTCGACTTCCGTCCGCGGGGGAGAGAATGGCGGGCGTGAACTCCGCCATACTGCCGTGGTGCGCACTCTGCGGCGGCTGGGAAGCACGGCGGACGGTCGCTTTTCGGCGTCCGTTCCAGTTGTATATCGCCCAGAGTGGAATCGCGGTCACCTTCGTGCGGTGGTTTTCGCGCAGCAAGGTGCGGGGCCGATCTTGGGCGTCGGCATGATTGCGCTTAAGGAGAAACCTTGAGACATATGCAGCGAGAAACGCCGACAACTGGCAGGGTTGGAGCGCGCTCGGCTTCGGATAATCGGTGATGGAAGCTAAGACAGGCGCCGAACCGGAGCTGCGTCAGCCGTCTGGCGATGTGGATCGCCAGGCTACAGAGGCCGACTTGATCCGCCGAATCTGCGTGGGCGAGAAAGAGCTGTACTATGAACTTATTCGGCCGTACCAGCACTCTGTCTACCTGGTGGCACTGTCGGTAGTGCGAGACGAAGCTGACGCGGAAGACGTCGCCCAAGACGCGTTTCTGAAGGCCCTTCGCGCTCTGCCGACGTTTCGTGGCGAGGCACGATTCAGTACTTGGATCGAGCGGATTGCTTTGAATGAGGGCCGGCAGCGCCTTCGCCGGGCCCGATTGGAAAAGCTCGAGTCGCTGGACGGCCACTTCGAAAACGAAGACGAAGATTATCTGCCCCGCGACTTTGGTGACTGGCGCGAGATCCCTTCCGAGGTCCTCGAACGGAAGGAAGTGCAAGAGATACTGGCACGGGCGATTGCGCGGCTACCGCGCCCGTACCGCGAAGTGCTGGTGCTGCGTGATGTTCGGCAACTCAACATCGCGGATACCGCGGATGCCTTGGGGCTTACTGCAGCCAGCGTAAAGTCACGGCTGTGGCGGGCGCGGCTGCAGCTACGGGACCTGATCGCGCCTTTTCAAAGCAGCAGTTCAGTGCTCAGCCGCAGTCTGTTCAGGAAGGGGAGGAAGCCATGGTAGTCAGTTGCAAGGAAGTATGGCGAGAGATTTCCAACTACATCGAAAACGATATCTCCCCGGAACTGCGCGCGGACATGGAGGAACACCTTGCGCAATGCCGCCACTGCACCGCCATCTTGGACGGCACGCACAACGTCATTCTGCTGATGGCGGACGAGCGCGCCTTCCCGCTTCCGGTTGGATTCAGCGCACGGCTGCGGGAGCGGCTAGATCGTGAAATACCAGGTTAGCGCTCCCCAATGGGATGGATCCAAAACTCACCGACGACCAGCAGGATCGTGACCACGGAAAGAGTGACAAGGAAAACGATTCTCCGGCGCTGACTTGCCGAAAGCGGTCTCTTCCGCCAACCCGCCGCTGGCGCGCTTCGCAAGCGGTGCGCATTCCACAGGATGAACAGGTTGACCACGGCGCCCGTGGAAGCCAGTCCCAACAGCGGCACCCGAATGCGGTCGGCATGGAACGGCGACGCGATCTCCGCGGACATGAACGCCGCTACGCCGATCAGGATGCCAAGCTTGCTCAAGCCAATAAAGAAGACGCAGACCGCTTCCAGGGCTGCCAGTGCGAACGAGCCGACGGTCAACAGACCTGTACGGCTGCTAACCATGTCCGGCTGTGCGGACTCGGGAGCGATCTCGTTGTCCGGCTGCACGGACCCGGCGGGGACCTCGTCAGTACGGCTCACTAAAGGCACACTGCCTCCTGCATTCCGCTACTTTACCGATCCCTAGGGAGGGAAAAAGTTTCAACCCCGGGGCGCGCCACTTCGCCCGGCCGGACTGCTCGGCAATAGTGGGGACGCCCACGTCGGGCACGCATGTTGGGCACGCATGCTCCGGGCGCCGTCAGGCGTGGGCGGAGTACGCTTCCGCGGCCGTCCACAACGACGCGCCCAGGAGCACCAGGTCCTTGATCAGAAACTGCCCGGCCCCTCCCAGGATTGGAATGCCGTATCGCAACTGCGCTGCGCCTGGTGTGGAAAAAAGGAAACTTGTGGTAAGCAGAAAGGTGATGACCGCTCCCAAGCTACCGACGAAAGATGCCCTCGGGGACAGCGGACGCAGGGCAACGAGGGTGGCGATAGTGATCTCGATGGCGCCGATCACATTGGAAGTACCCTGCACGCCCAGCACCGCGAGCATCCACGACATCAATGGGCTATGCGCGACCAATGGTTGAATGCCGGCCGCTTCTGCGGGAGTGAACTTCAAGCCTCCGATCAGCAGCAAGACCACGACCAATCCGTACCGTGAAATCAAAATCCCCGCTGCTTCCAGGCTCGATCGGAAGCCCAGCTTCTCATGTTGGGCCATCAGAACTCCAAGACGAGGCCACCGCCGAAGACGACCGTATGTTGCCCGGTCCCGCGCACGGCGTTCAATCGCGGCTGGCCCGAATAGAAGTCGCGCACTTCGCCCCGCAGCGTGATGGGGAGCAGAACACGGAGCGGCGTTCTGACGTCCACGCCCCCACCGAATTGGACGGCGCCCTTGTTGGTGCCGGTGCGAGACGTATTGTGCACGCCGGTCACCAGCGTCGTGCTCTCGGCGAAGCGCGCATAGCCAGCGCCCACCGCGCCCCAGGGCGAGACGGAAGATTTGGGCAGGAACTTTGCTCGAACTCCCGGCGTGATGAAAATCGAAGCGAAGTTTCGCGGCACGTTCGGCAGAGTCGAGCGCACATCCTGACTCGGGATCGCCGCGAACGGCATCTCGAACCCAGCCTCAATAGCGTGCGCCGACCATAGGTGAGCATAGGTGGCCTGGTAAACCAGGCCGGAGCCGATGGTGGCCTGCGTTGATGCTGGTCCGCCAGCCGCGCGCGATCCGCCAAGCAACAGCCCGATTTCGTTGTGGCTTTGGGCCGCGGCAAGACCGGCACACAGGCAGCCAAACACAAACAGTGCAGAAATAGCTCTTTTCATCAAGCCTCTGATTCGCCGCCGTTCCGGAAGTTGCGCGTTCTTGAAACGACCCCATGATCCTGCCAGCACCAGAGGCAACAATGGCCATAGCCATCGTTGCCGCCGGATGTTGATCGTGGGCCGATGGTGTCTCCACTTAGTGATTGCGTTCTTGCGACATCGATTCGGCCGTGGCTGAACCAGTGTCGAAGGCCAGGACGTACTTCTTGCCAGCGAAATCGATCTGGGTCAGGGACTGACTCCCATCATCGCTCTTTTGCGACTCGATCGCGTTGTCACGAGCCGCGCGATCCAGCTGGACCAAGCGAGCAGGCACAGTGGCCACCAGCTTCCCTTGCGACAGGATACTGAGCTCAACGCTGGTATTCGCGCCATCCCACTTAAGCTGGTATTCCCCAGGCTTCAGTTGATGTCCGCTCACTGTCAGAGGCTCTGATGTGGTAAGTGAGCCCTTGTTTTGTTTGTTTGCTGCGAATGCACCCGTAGCCAGCACCAACGCGAGCACGAGTAGAAGGCTCTTGGAGATCGAGGATAGTTTCATGTAACTCTTTTTCTTTTCCGGCAATTTGAGTTTTAGTTCCTCTACTCAGACGCGGGAGAATCCCAGAAGTTCCACGTGCCGCGCCCCCCAGGAGCGATTTTCCATCGCTCCTGTGACATTGCCGTCACTGTGGGCGGCATCACTCCCACTTTCTTTCGCTCCCCAGCGGAACTTCTTGATTGGCTGCGCATCGGAGAGGGCAGTCAGCGACATTCAGGTTGACGAGTGTTGCCGAAGACCATTGCCACAATCAACGCACAAAAGGAGCAACTAAGGATGAGCAACTCAATGAAGACCCTCTTGGCAAGTGCTGCGCTCGCAGGTCTGCTGACAGGCGCGAGTGCAAAGCTTCAGGCGCAAACGTTGGGCCGGAACCAGGGCGCCGGAATCAAAGCCGCAAGTTTCAGCGACACCAGCGACAAGGACAAGAAGGAAAAGCACGCTTGCAAGGGCCAGAACTCCTGCAAAGGTAAGGGCGGGTGCAAGTCCAGTGACAACGGTTGCAAAGGCAAGAACTCCTGCAAAGGCAAGGGTGGCTGCGCAACCGATGGGTCCAAAATGCCCGTTGAACCCAAGGCCGAACAGAACTAAGACAGGCCATAGCCCCAACGGGTCGGGGATGGATGTCCCGACCCTCTTTTTCAAGGTGAGCTGCTCAGATGCCGGCAAATCAGTTCAATGGGTTTACAGATTTTGGAGTTGGGATAGGCCTTCGCGTGCCTCATTACCAGCACATTCTCTCTGAAAAGCCGGTGGTGAGTTGGTTCGAGATCATCTCAGAGAATTACATGATTGATGGTGGGCGGCCGCTGCATGTGCTCGATCAGATTCTTGAGCGTTATCGAGTCGTCCAGCATGGCGTCTCCATGTACTTCGGTTCCCCTGGGCCGCTGAACCGGGAGCATCTGAGGAAACTCAAGGCCCTGGTCAGGCGCACCAAGACCCCTTGGCTCACGGACCACCTATGCTGGGGAAGCGTCGATGGCACATACAGCCACGATCTGCTGCCGATGCCATATACGTTCGAGGCGGCCCAACAGACCGCGCAAAAGATTCGGGAAGCCCGGGACTTTCTTGAAGTCCCGGTTGCTGTTGAGAACGTCAGCAGCTATGCGGAGTTTCATGTTTCTGAGATGACCGAGTGGGAATTTCTGACCGAGGTGGCGGAGTTGGCAGACTGCGGAATTCTTCTGGACGTCAACAACATCTACGTGTCTTCGCGAAACCACAACTTCAATCCCCATGACTACGTGAATCGTATTCCTGCAGAACGCGTGGCACAGATTCATATTGCGGGGCATTCCAAATTTGAAAAGTACATTCTGGATACGCATGACCATCCTGTGATCGATCCGGTCTGGGAACTCTATGCGCGGGCTATCGAGCTCGCAGGCCCCACGGCGACCCTCCTCGAGTGGGACGACCATATTCCGTCCTTTGAAGAGGTTCACGCCGAGGCCTTAAAGGCGAATCAGTTCATCGCAGAAACGGCAGCCGTATCGTGAGCCTGCGCAAAATTCAACAACGTATGTTCGAGGCGGTCACGCAGCCCCTCACCGCCAGAGAGCAAATGCAACCGCATACCCGAGACGGCAGGTCCATGCATGCGTTGGCTGCAGCGTTCATAAAGCCGAACGATCGCCTGAGTTCGTTTGAGCGTCTCGAGATCTACAATCGCCAATACTGGTTTCGCCTCCTCGCATCGTTGGATGAGGATTTTCCCGGTCTTCGGGCAATCATCGGTCAGCGACGATTTGAGGCATTGTGCAAAGCCTACCTCGTCGACTGTCCTTCCAGGTCGTTTTCTCTGCGAAACCTGGGCTCTCGCTTGGAAGAGTGGCTGCGTATCCATCCCCAATGGACTCAACCGCGAACGGCGCTCGCGTTGGATATGGTTCGCCTGGAATGGGCTGAGATCGAGGCTTTCGACGGCGCAGCAGAACCGCCCTTGACCGGTGGAGACTTGCCATCGTCGGATCCAGATCCCCAATTCAAACTGCAACCCTACCTGCAGCTGCTTCGGTTGCATTATCCCGTGGATGACCTGTTGGTGGCGATCAGACAAGGCAGTTCCGAAGGCGCCATGACAAGTAACGCAGTCGCCGAACGCCGCAGGCGGACCCATGTGAGGAAGGTCGCGCGCCAAAAACCGCAGACAGTCCTTCTGGCCGTTCACCGCATTGCCCACTCCGTGTATTTCAAACGGCTGGAGCCAGAGGCGTTCACTCTGTTGAGTGCCCTTGGAGAGGGCAAGAGCCTGTCGGCCGCAGGAGTTCTTGTCCTTCGACACCATCGCTTGTCTGAGAGCAAGCTCGTCGGAATCGTGCGCACATGGTTTGAGCATTGGGCGGCGTTAGGCTTGTTCTGTCGGCTCAACTTCGCAAGCCAGGAAGTCACTCCCTCATCAGGAAAACAACCATGAAAAAGGTCCTCGCTAACGCTGCACAGGTCTATTCGTGGTTTGAGAGAGCGGTCTCGCATTTGCAATCCCCGCTGCTCCTCGCTGTTCGACTTTACTGGGGCTGGCAATTCTTCCAGACTGGGCTCGGCAAACTCAAAAACATCGACAAGATCGTCGATTTCTTCACTAGTTTGGGAATACCGTTCCCGGCGTTCAACGCTTACTTCGTCGGCTCCCTTGAGTGTGTGGGCGGGGCACTCCTGTTTCTTGGCCTCGGGTCGAGGCTCATCGCACTCCCGCTCACGCTCAATATGCTCGTGGCCTACATCACAGCAGACCGAGAGGCGCTTCTTTCGATCTTCACAGATCCCGGTAAGTTTTATGCTGCGGATCCTTACACATTCTTCTTTGCAGCCCTCCTCATTCTTATTTTTGGCCCGGGAAGACTTTCTGCCGACTATGCGATCGGCCATCTGCGCAGGGGGAGTGTCGCAGGGCCACGAGGCATGCCCGGAACGTCGACTCTCTCCACTACCTGATCCGAAGCATCGGCATCTTCTTGCTGCTAACGATCCGCGACCCGTCTGCGCGGCGCTGGTTGCTCGGCGAGGTCTCGTTGCTTGTCCGCTCGGCCCGACTTGCTTAAGTGCGACTTTTTGTCACAGGGTCGCACGGTTGTGCATCCACGTATCGTCCAGGCGTTAGACCGAGATTGCGGTGAAACTCGCGCGTGAGATGGGCTTGGTCGGAAAAACCGGCCGCAAGCGCGGCATCGACGATCGAGTGGCCCGCTCGCAGCAAGCCGCAGAAGGATTTCGACGCGATCACGGTCCAGGAGATCCTGGACCGCGCCCGCGTGGGCCGGTCCACGTTCTATGCGCATTATCGCGACAAAGCAGATCTCTTTTTGAGCGATGTCGAAGAGTTTCTCGATCATTTTGCGAGCTACGTCGCGCGCCGCAAGGAGAATTCCGCCCGGGTTGCGCCCGTCAAGGAGCTGCTCGAACATGTCGCGTCGAGAGAAAGGCTGTATCGCGCGCTGGTCGCTTGCGGCCGCCTGCACGATCTGCTCGATTTGGCGGAAGGGCATTTCGCGCGCGGCATCGAGCAGCGGCTAATGCAGCTGCCGCGCACGCGATTGCTGCCCGCCTACGAGCGCACCGCAACGGCGCATGCGTTTGCCGGCACGCTGATTGCGTTGCTGCGGTTCTGGATGGA
>WNFR01006525.1_pt1 | contig 11926 bp, 10 predicted proteins | sample 5400221 | NCBI WGS metagenome assembly WNFR01 (sample SAMN13153357, study PRJNA577476) | soil metagenome | isolation source: 40 cm soil under Madrone tree | place: USA:California | collected 2016-06-14 | reverse complement strand
GAAGCGGGAGATCATCTTGTTGTTTTTTCTTGCGAGGACACTGCTTCTAGTTGGACGCGCTCCGCGTGTTCCTGGATGCTCGCCATAACCCGGCTTGCCAATTCCAGCGCCGCGCGGCCCGCCGCCCCGTTGGTTTTCGGCTCTTTTCGCGTCCGTGCGGCATCCACGAAGGCTTCGAGCTCCGCTCGCAATGGCTCCATCGCCGGAGCGTCCAGCTTCTGGAACCCAAACTCGGGCTGCGGGCCTGGCTTCTTCACGCCCACCCGAAGCGCATCCCGCCGGGCATAGTCCAGCGAAATGTACTCGTGCTGCTGGAAAAACCGCATCTTGCGCACGCGCTCCGTGGAAACCCGGCTTGCCGTGACGTTCGCAACCGCGCCGCCCACAAACTCCAACCGTGCATGCGCGATATCCACTTTGTTGGTCAGCACCGGGATCCCGACTGCTTTCACTTCCGTAACCGGCTCTTTCACCAGCGCCAGCAAGATGTCCAGGTCGTGAATCATCAGGTCGTAGATCACGTCCACATCGAGGCTGCGCGGCGTGAACACACCCAGCCGGTGCACCTCAAAAAAAAGCGGCCGGTTCAAAATGGGCTCGACGGCAATCACCGCGGGATTGAAACGTTCGACGTGCCCTACCTGCAAAATGCGTTTGTTTTTCTGCGCCGACGCGAGCAGCGCATCCGCCTCCGCGAGATTCACGGCCATGGGCTTCTCGACCAGAACGTCGAGCCCCATCTCCATCAGCCGGCAGCTCACCTCCGCATGCGCGACGGTGGGCACCGCCACGCTCACCGCATCGGCGCATCCATGCAATTCCTCAAGAGTCGAAAGTACTTTGGTCTGAAATTCCTTCGCGACGGCCGCCGCGCGTCTCGTATCATGATCATAAATGCCGATCAGATCCGCGCCCTCGATTTCGCGGTACACGCGTACGTGATTGCGCCCGAATTCGCCCGCTCCGGCAACGGCGACACGGATCTTCTTCCCTTGTGCCGCCGCACTCATTCTTTGTTGATTCCCCTGGTTGCGTCTTTTGGTTCCGTCGTTGCCGCGACGGCAATGGCTTCAATCGCGATTCCCGCTGCATCCGCCAGGCCGATCAGTTTTTCACGGTCGAAAAGCAGCGTCCGTCCCGCGTCCACTGCCAGGGCCGTCGCGCCCGCGGTCTTCATCTGTTCGATGGTGGGCAAACCGACCACGGGTACATCAAAGCGCATGTCCTGCCCCGGCTTGCTGACTTTCACAACGACCAGCGGCTTGCCGCCCGCGATTCTTGCCGCGCGCGCGATCGTTTCATCGGTTCCTTCCATCGCTTCCACCGCGACGCACGCGCGATCTGAAATTACCACCGTCTGCCCGATGTCCATCCCTGCGATTTGCCTCGCCACGCCGATTCCATACGCAATGTCTTCCGCTTCGTGCTCATTCGGCGCCCGACGCGTCAACACACCCGGTTCCGGCACCAGCGGCTTCAGGAAAATCGTCGAATCCACCAGCCGAATGCCTTCGCCTTCCAGCACGCGAGCCACCGCCCCGATCAGCGCGTTAGTATTTTTCCGCGGCAGCGAAAACAGTAGCTTCGCCAGCTTCCAATCCGGACGGATCGCGCTGAAAATTTTGTTGTGCTTCACCTGCCCGGCCATCACCGCTTGCGTCACGCCTTCCTGCTGCAGCAGTTCGATGGTCTTGCTCAGCTCGCCGAGGCTTACCCAATGCAGCCGTTTCGCGATTTTCTCCAGCTCCGGCGAAGCTTCTTCTTTCACGGCAATCACCGCCATCTCGATTCCCTGGCTCCGCGCGCCTTCCAGCACCAGAAACGGAAAGCGCCCGTTGCCAGCAATGAGTCCCCAGCCTTTCAACTGTGCTTCCGTGTCGGGCATGAATTCTGCGATCGGTGTATTACTTCACAATGCCGCGTTCCGCGCCTTCGATGAATCGGATCAATTCCTGCACGTCCGCCGAATTTCCCAGCATTTTCTTCATCTCGGCAATCGCCTGAGATGTGTTGAGTTTCGACCGCAGCAGCAGACGATACGCCTGCTTCAGCGCCTGCAAGCGCTCCGCCGAAAATTCCCTGCGCTCCAGGCCGATCGCGTTGAGGCCGTAATTCTTCGTCTCGCGCTCCGTCACGATCTTCGAAAACGGCGGCACGTCCTGCGTAATCACGGTGGATGCGCCGATGTATGCGTATCGTCCTAGCCTGCAAAATTGGTGCACCGGGCAAAACGCGCCCACCGTCACGAAATCTTCCACAGTCACATGTCCCGCCAGCGTCGCACCGTTTACAAACAGCGTGTGGCTGCCGATCACGCAATCGTGCCCGACGTGCGAATACGCCAGGAAAAAATTGTCGTTCCCCAGCGAAGTTTTGCCGCCGCCTTTTTTTGTTCCCCGGCTGACCGTCACGTATTCCCGGAAAACATTTCCATCTCCGGCAACGAGCTCCACGCGCTCGCTGAGAAACGTATAGTCCTGCGGATCGCCGCCGACCACACTGAACGCATGAAACACATTGTTCTTGCCAAACTTCGACGGTCCCTGCACGACCGCATGTGCATGCAGTACGCAACCGTCACCCAATTCCACCTCTTCGCCCACTATCGCGTATGCGCCGATCCTGATGCCTTCGCCAAGCTTCGCGCCTGCCGCCACAATGGCTTGCGGATGAATCTCGCGCGCGGTCATTTCGCGGGTTCTTCCGCCTTGGCTGGGGGCTCACGATCCACCATCTTGCACATCAGCGTCGCTTCTGCCGCTAATTGCCCATCCACCGTTGCTTTTCCTTCCAGTTTGCAGAAGTCCCCGCGCCACGAAAGTACTTTCATTTCCACTCTCAATTGATCGCCGGGCACCACCGGCCGCCGGAATCGCGCACCATCCACCGCGACGAAATACAACAGCTTCTTCTCGCGGTCTGGAATCTCCAGGAGCAAGAGCAATCCTCCGGTTTGCGCCATGGATTCGATGATCAACACTCCCGGCATGATCGGCTGGCCGGGAAAATGTCCCTGAAAGTGCGATTCGTTGATGGACACGTTCTTCACGCCCACGATGCGCTTCAAGCGCTCTATTTCGAGGATGGCATCCACCATCAGAAAAGGATAGCGGTGCGGCAGAATCCTCTGAATCCCCACGGCATCCAGTATCATTCGCACTCTCCGTCGCGCCCGAACTCCCCTGCGGCGCCCTTTTGTACCCGGCAAACTTCTGATTATATGCGAAGCCCGCTTCCCGCGATACGCGTCCCGGCAATCTCGGCTTCCTGGCATCCAGCGGCCAGGTTGCTGCTTTTTCGCAGCGTTGTTAGCATGTCCTCGCCATGCCAGAGCGCCAATCCTCCAAAGAATTCTTGCGCCGCCTGAAGCCACGCCTGCCGCGGATGCTCGCGACGCTGCGCCAATTCGTGGAAGCCGAATCGCCCAGTCTTGAAAAGGTGGCCGCGGACCGCTGCTGCGGCCTCATCTCGGAAGCGTGGCGCAAGTACGACGTGAGAGTCGAGCGCTTTGCTCAGAAGCATCGCGGCGATCATCTGCGAATTTCGTATTGGCCCGGCAAAACGCGCTCTGCAGGGCAGCTCCTGGTTCTAGGCCATTACGACACTGTCTACTCCAGCGGCACGCTGCGCAAGATGCCCTTCCGCATCTCACGTGGAAAGGCCTACGGCCCGGGTATTTTTGACATGAAGGCAGGAATCGTTCAAGCGCTCTTCGCCTTGCATGCGCTTCAAGAAATAGACGCGGAATTGCGCAAGCGCCTCGTCTTCCTCTGGACCTCCGACGAAGAGATCGGCAGCGAATCCTCGCGCAAGCTCCTCGAAGCGGAGGCGCGCCGCAGCGATGCGGTCTTTGTCCTCGAGCCGTCCTTCGGCCCGCGCGGACTTCTGAAAACGGCGCGCAAGGGCGTCGGCGCCGCTGAACTGATCGTGCATGGCCGCGCCTCGCACGCTGGTCTCGCGCCCCAGGAGGGCATCAATGCTATCCACGAGTTGGCGCAGCAGCTCGCAAGCATTGAAAAATGGAACGATCTGCGCCGCGGCGTAACCATCAATGCCGGCATCATCGAAGGCGGCTCTCGCACCAATGTGATCCCCGAACGCGCCCGCGCCGCTCTTGATCTCCGCGCGCTGCGCGTTTCCGATATGCGCAGCCTGGAACGCCGGCTGCATTCTCTTCGCGCAATGCACCAGGGAGCCCGGCTTGAAATCAACGGAGGCTTCGACCGTCCTCCGTTCGAACGCAGAATGAGTGCAGCTCTCTTCGCCCGCGCCAAGTCACTCGCCGCGCAGATGGGCTTCACTGTCGGCGAATGCACCGTGGGCGGTGGTTCCGATGGAAATTTCACCGCTGCGATCGGCGTCCCTACGCTCGACGGCCTCGGCGCCGTCGGTGACGGCGCTCATTCTGCGAACGAGCACATCCTCATACACACGATGCCCGCTCGCGCCGCCCTCCTGGCCTCGCTGCTCGCCGCGACTTGAGATGATTTCGGAGATAGGTCAGCGCCCGTAGGTTTTCTTCAAATACTCCGCCGTCGATTTCATCAAATCGCTGTAATCGCTGTGCAGCACTTCCTTCAGGGCCGCCTCGGTGGACATTCCGGACCCGATGCGATCCAGGATGCGGTTGATGTCACTCATCCCGTCTTTCTGCACGACGTACTCGACATTTGCCAGCGCCCACGCGTACGCATAGCGCGCCAAATCCGACTTCATTCGCGTCCAATCGCCTTCCAGTTGGTCCAGCGGCAGCACCTGCCCCGCCGCATAATTCTGGATCAGCACACTCGCATTCTCCCCGCTGCGCTGCCCCTCCATCCATTGAGCCATCCCTTCTTGAATCCAGGTGGGAGCGCGAATCGCACAGCTTTCTTTCAACCCCATGCAAGCCGCGTGCGTTTTCTGCGCGATGAAGCTGTGCGTCAGCTCGTGCTTGAGTGAGCGGGACAGATCCAGGTCCACCGACGTTAATCCTTGCACGGGGACGCGAATTCGCCCGTCGTAGAGCGCGCCCGCCCATGACGGTGCCCGCGTGATGTCCGTGAATGCTTCTTGCGTGTACAGAATCACGCCGATCGATTCCGGCGGCGTGTAGCTCAACTCCGATTCGATGGCGGAAAAATGCGTCTCCAGGGTGCGCAGCACGTCCCGCGCCAGCGCCGGCTCTGCCGCGCCGTTGTAGCGCAACTTGAAGTGGCTGCTTTCGTTCTCCTTGTAGCTTTCCTCCTCCTGCTTGTCTTGCAGCGCCTTTTCAAGCGCCACCTGCACTTCTCGGTCGGGCCGCAGCGCAAGTGCACGCTTCCACTCCGCCACCGCCTGGTCCATCTTGTTCAAACCGTAGTAGGACCATCCCGTCAGCTTGGCCACGTCCGCATTGTCCGGAGCGAGGCGCCTCGCCCGCTCCAAGTATTCCAATGCCTGCTTGTACTCGCTCCGGCGCAGGTGAATGTACGCTATTTGCAACAAAAGTCCCGGCACTTCGGGAGCAAAGGTGAGGGCGGCACGCTCGTCGGTCAGCGCATGTTCCAGTTCCCCTCGCGACATTTCGAACGTCGCTGCGGCGTGGTGCCCGATCGCTGCGCTAAGGTTGGCTTTCTCCCCGCCCGAGCGCGCCTCGCTCTCCAGCTCTGCGATATATCCGCGGTCCACTGTCCCGTCGTGAACGGCTCCACGTTCGATCTCTCCGCCGCCGGAGTCACCGGGCTGCACGGCCGGCGGAGCGATCGCCAAGTTCGCCGCAGCGGCTCCCGGCGTATTTGCCATCTGCACTGCGCCGCCCTTCTCAATGTGATCCACGATGGATTTCGGCAGGCTCAGTTCACCCGCGGAGGTCAGGTATTTCACTTTGTCGCCGTCTTCATACGCGCTCAACGCCAGGATGCGCCGTCCATTTTTCAGGACGATGGTGTCTGCTGCAGTTTGGGCGCACAAGAGAAGTAGCGCGACAAACGCCATCACCAGGCGCATCGGATGGGAAGGGATCATTTGAAGCATTTTCCTATCTTAATTCCGGCCCGCTACACGGTCCCGCTCGCCTTGTTCCCCCATGCCGAATGTGACTACACTTCCTGTATGCGGGTAGGGGTGAAGTTTTTCGGGCTGTGGTGTCTTCTGGCCCCGGCTGTTCTGTCGGCCCCGGAACGAACCCCGCATGAATTATATGATGCGATTAACGCTCTCCGTGTCGATCCTTCCGCCATCTATCACATCGCTCCCGCCAACCGGATCGAGCTCCGCCGCGGCGATGCAGTCCTCTCCCTCGAAGAAGGCACCCTTGCCTTTTTCTCCCCTCTTGAAGGGTATGTCACGGGCGCAGTCTTTTCCGGCCGCGGCCATGCCCTGGCTCTCCCGCGCGACCCGTCGGAGAAGCAGCAAATGGGCTATTTCCTCGGGGCGCCCGTTCTCGATCAAGACTTTTTTTCTGGATATTTTCGCTTCACCGATACCACCGCGGACGAACTCCTTCGCCAATTCCAATCGGGTAGGCTCGTGCCCCAGATGGATTCCGCGTTTGCAGCTCACTGGGAGCCCGCGCTCGCTCACCTCAACCCCGGCCAGACTCTCCGCATTCTCTTCGATCGTCTTTCGCAGAATCCACAACCTTACTTCTATGCCGGGCTCGATGGAGCCGTGACGGGCTTCTTCGATGTCATCCTGGATTTGCAGCGGGACGAGCAGTTCCTCCTCGGTCAACTCCAAAAAGTTAGTGCAAAGACTTTCTACGACGTGTGGACCTCCCACGCCGTTCCCGGCTTTCCGGCTCGTCCTATATCCTTCCGCGGCGTGAGTTACATCATCGAAACTTCCATTCTCCCTCACAACACTCTCGATGCCTCCACCTCCGTCCGCGTCCGCGCGGAAACGGGCGGCGAGCGAGCCCTGAACTTCCAGCTCTCCCGCGCGCTCAGCGTGGACAAAGTCTCAAGCGAGCGCGGCGAGCCCCTCGCCTTCTTTCAGAACGAAGGAATGAATTTGCAGCAGCGCAGCGCCCGCGGCCTCGATGTTCTCAGTGTCGTGCTCCCGGAGGCTCTCCCGCGCAATCAGGAATTCACCCTTAAATTTCACTATCGCGGCAACGTCATCGAGGACGCCGGAAACGGTGTGCTGTTTGTGGGCGCGCGGGAAAGCTGGTACCCGCATCTCGGCGATTCCGCCGAATTCGCAGCGTATGACCTCACCATGCGCTGGCCTCGCAAGCTCCGTCTGATCGCCACCGGTTCCAAACTCGAAGAGCATGAGGACGGCGACTTCCGCGTGGGGCATTGGAAAACGGATAAACCCGCTTCCGTCGCCGGATTCAATCTGGGCGAATACGCTTCGGCTTCCGTAACCTCCGCTGGCCATTCCATCGACGTCTACGCCAACCGCCAACTCGAGCAATCTCTCAGGAACCGCATCGCCTCTTCGGATTCCGACGTCATTCACCTCCCTTCCGGGCCCCTAGGCTCTCCCGTCACCGGCCGTGCGATGGCGCCAATGCTTTCTCCTCCCAGCCCGGCCGACACGCTCAAGCAACTTGGGAAAGAGATCGACTCCTCGATTCGCTTTTACGAGACTTTCAGCGGCCCTTTCCCTTTGCGTAATCTGAGCGTCTCGCAGATTCCGGGAACCTTTGCGCAAGGCTGGCCCGGCCTGCTTTACGTTTCCACGTATTCCTTCCTGTCCCCCGAGGCTCAACAGCGCGCTGGACTCACTACCACCGGGCAAGAACATTTCACTGAACTGGTTCCTTACCACGAAGTGGCTCATCAGTGGTGGGGCAACGTCGTCGGGTGGTCCAGTTACCGCGATCAATGGATCAATGAAGGCATCGCGCAGTACCTCGCCCTGCTTTTCGCCGATACCAAAAAGATCCCCGATCACACTCTCCGCGTCTGGCTCGAACGCTTTCGCCGCCAGCTGCTGGAGAAATCGCCGGATGCCGCGCAACCCGCGGGAGATGTCGGCGCGCTCACGATGGGCACCCGTCTCAACTCCTCAAAATCCTCGCATGCGTACGAGGAGATCATCTACAGCAAAGGCGCGTGGATCTTTCACATGCTGCGCGAAATGCTCCGCCAGCCGGGCACGAAGAACCCCGACGCGCGGTTCACCGCTCTTCTCCAAACGCTCGTCACGAAGTACGCTTACCGCGCTCTCTCCACGGAAGACTTGCAGCGTGAAATCGAAGCGATCATGACGCCCGCCATGGACCTCGAAGGCGGACACTCCATGCAATGGTTTTTCGAGCAGTGGGTGCGCGGCACGGGCATCCCGCATTACCGCGTGGAATACACTTCGCATGCCGCCGAGAAAGGATATCTTGTGAAGGGGAAACTGTATCAATCCGGTGTGCCGCGCGCATTCATCGCCAGCGTTCCCCTCTACGCAGGCGGCAGTTCAGGAACCAGGGCCCTGCTTGGAAACGTCGTCGCTGCTGGGCCGGAGACGTCTTTCCATTTCCTCTCGCCAATCCAGCCCCGCAAACTCATCATCGATCCGCAAATGACCTTGCTCTGCGTCCCGGAGTGACGGCAGTCCGCGGCAGGAATCGTCTTATCGAGGAACAACCTTGTTAAGGCGCTCGAGGAGTAGCTGTTGCTCCAGCAGGGGGCTGTCCAAATTGAGCTCCGCCTTTCCCTCTCCGCCGAAAACATACACGAAGCCCTCTGGATCCTTGGGTAATCCGGGCAACAAACCAGCCTGCACAAGGTCTGCCATGCGCGCGGGACGCCGCCCGTTCCGCTTCGCGTACTCGTCCGCCAGCGCGTCAAGCTGCTTGCAATCTTCTTGCGCCTTCAACAATTTCAAACGTTGCAGCGCGTTTTTCTTGATCATTGGATCTGAGGACGACTCGTAAATATCCTTCCATAGGAACATCGAAGTCGAAAACGATTCCCCCTCCGCCGCGATTTTCGCCGCCATTATTTTCATCCATACCTGCGCATCCGGCTTCTTACTTCCTTCCAGGAAAGCTTCCGCAGCCTTCTGGTAATCTTTCAGATCGAAGTAGTACACAAATCCCAAATCCTCATACAGCCGCCAGTAATCCGGATTGGCTTGAATCCCTCGCCGGATCAACTCCACTGCCTGGTCCGGCCTGCCGGCCCCGGCCGGAGGCGCTTGGCTGAGAAACATCGCGCCGAACCGGTAAGCAACAATCAAGTTCGGATCCAGGGTTGTCGTGACATCCAGTAGCGGCCACAGCATTTCGAGATTCGCTTGCCCTCGCACGTGCTTGTTGCCGTAATACTGCACCACGCGCGTCCAGTAAATGTCCGCCATCAGCGGCGCGTATTCCAGGCTCATCCATTTCACGAGCTTGCCGGAGCGCAGCAGGACGTCGTCTCGCTCCTGGCTCACGGTGGCAAGCTGCGAATCGATGCCGTGCTGCAAACGCCAGATCTCCGCGAATCCCAGCGGAAGAATCAGCACTAGCAACAACGCCATGGCTCTTTGAGATTTCATTTCAAATTCTTCCGGGAGAACACCGCTGCCGCGCCCGTCAGCACGATCGCGCAGTAAATCACCGCATACAGCGTGTTCTGCTGAATCAGTGTCCCCGGCACGGCCCGCCCGTGCGCCGCCATCGCCATCACATTGAAATTTTCAAAATTCGGCAGAAGATACGAAAGCCATTTCGTGAAAGCCGCCATCGCCGGGCTCATCACATCTACCGGCAAGTTTCGCAGCTCCTGCACGTATAGGCCGACGATATACAACCCGGCGGTAAACAAAATGGCAAGCAGTGGAGTCGTGAAGCAGGAAAACATAAGCGCCAGCGCCACGATTAGCGCCAGCTTCAACCAGATGAAATACACCGCCACCAGCACCACCGCGTCGCTCTGTTGCAGCGAATGCTTCACGTAGAGCACCACGAGAAAAAGTCCCGCAGCCATCGCCGCCGTGTTCACCGCGAGCGTCAGCACCAGCCCGCCGAATTTTCCCAGCAGAAACTCCCAGCGCCGCACCGGCTTGGCCAGCAGCGCATACAACGTCCGCTTCTCCATCTCCTTGGACACCAGCGCGACGCCGATGAAGACCGAAATCAGCAGCCCGATCACGGAAATCGCGCTCAGCCCCAAGCTCACGATCACGCTTTCTTCAATCCCGATCGAAATCTGTCCCACCACCACGGCCGCCAGCATCATCAGCAGCGCGAAAAACACCAGGTTGTACAGCACGCGGTCGCGCACCGCCTCGCGAAACGTATTCAGCGCCACGATTCCCACGCGCTTCATTTCCCGCTCACCTCGACCGCTGATGCCTGCGCGTGGTCCGCTTCCACCAGGTTCATGAAGAATTCTTCCAGCGTGGCCTTCACCTGCGTCACCGAAAGAATTCGCGCCCCCGCGCCTCGCAGTTGCTCGATCGCTGTATACAACTCTCCCTCCGCTACTTGCAGCCGGTAATATTCCCCCGTCTTCGTCGCCTTCGCCAGGAGCGGCGCGTTGCTCGCCCCCCTCAACGCAAAAAGGATTTCCATCCCCTGCGTTTTCATATCCACGAGCTGCCCCGGCGCGCCGACTCCGTGCAGCTTCCCTCCCACGATTACCCCCACGCGGTCGCACAACGTCTCCGCATCGGAAAGGATGTGGGTGGAAAACATCACCGTTTTTCCTTCGCGCTTCAACTCCAATATAATGTCGCGCACTTCGCGCCGTCCCACGGGGTCGAGCCCCGACATCGGCTCGTCCAGAATCACCAGCTTCGGGTCGTGCAAAATCGCCTGCGCCAGCCCCACGCGCTGCAACATCCCCTTGGAATACTTGCGCAGTTGAATCTTTCGCGCCGTTTCCAGTCCCACCTTCTTCAGCATCCTCTCGACACGTTCCTTGCGGTCCGCTGCCGTCAAGTCATGAAATCTCGCGAAATAGTCCAGCACTTCCGCTGCCGTCAAATAGTCATAAAAGTACGGCTGCTCCGGCAGGTACCCAATGTCTTTGTGCATTTCCACGTCGCTGATCGGCCTGCCCAGGATTCGCGCAGTTCCCGCCGTAGGAAAAATCAGCCCCATCAGCAGCTTGATCGTAGTGGACTTCCCCGCCCCGTTGGGCCCGATGAAGCCAAACACTTCGCCCGTCTCCACCTGCATATTCAGCCCTTCGAGTGAAGTTTTCTTCTTCAGGTGCAGGAATCCAAACGGGTATTCCTTCGTCAGATTTTCAATTTCAATCGCGAATCCGCTCATGAGCATAGTTTTGGCGAGCTAAGAGGCGCGCGTCAATACCAGCAGTTCGAAAATGTGCGCTGTCGAAAAACAGGGATCCGGAATACGGCCTGAAAGAAGTGATGTGGAACTAAGAATCGCCGCGCCCCTGCCCAATTTGCACTAGTTGCGGCTGCGCAGGCGGCGTCATCGGCATCGGCTTCAAATTCTGCGGGTCGCGCCAGTTATCCAAAATCCCCACCTGCTGCACGCAGGAAACTGTGCACCGCGCCGCGCAGAATTTCTCCGTGAAGTATTCGCGGTGCCGCATCTCCGGCGTGTATTCCGCCAGCGGAATCCCCGGATACCCGCGCTGCTGCGAGCACCAGTGCACCAGTCCGTCCTCGCAAATGTACAAATACCGCGAGCCCGATCGGCATCGCCAGTTGTGTTCCCGCCCCCGCGCCACGTTGTGCTGAAATTCATTGAATCTCGAAAACGACCGCTTTCCCAACTCCATGATCTCTTCAAAAATTTCCTGCTCGCGCGCTCCCAGCGGCTTCAACTGCCCGTTGTTGTCGTGAATAATTCCCACCGTGCTCGTGAATCCCAGCTCCACGGCCCGCCGCGCGATCTTCAGCGCATCCTCCGGGTCTTTCACGCCGCTTCCCAGCACCGAATTGATGTTCACCTGGAACACCGCCCACTGTGACAGCATCTCCAGCCGTCCATCCAGCGTCTTCAAACTTTTCTTCGACACATCGTCCGGCACCACGTTATCAATACTGATCTGCAGGT
>WNFR01018684.1_pt1 | contig 11927 bp, 9 predicted proteins | sample 5400221 | NCBI WGS metagenome assembly WNFR01 (sample SAMN13153357, study PRJNA577476) | soil metagenome | isolation source: 40 cm soil under Madrone tree | place: USA:California | collected 2016-06-14 | reverse complement strand
GCACTGATTTTCGCTTGATTATCCGACGAATATTGTTTCGCCATTGATGATTTCTCCTCTTGCGCATCGACGTGCGCGGTTGTTGTTATTCTCAAATACCGCTTAAGCCCGCCAGCGGCATGTAAGTCGCTGGAGAGCGCTACCTGAACCCGACCGAAGGGGCTGGGTCGCGACCTACAGGCCTTGCCCCAGGCTCTTGTTCACCAGAACTTTGACATCCACACGGCGGTTAAGCTCGCGGCCCTCAGCGTCCTTATTGCTGGCGAGCCGATGGGTAGTGCCATAGCCGACCGGGACAAGCATGCGTCGCATTGGGATGTCCTTGACTTCATGGAAATAGCGGGCCACAGCGGCGGCACGTTCTTCGCTTAGCTTCTGGTCGGTCTCTTTGCTTAAGGTGTTGGAAGCGTAGCCTGAGATCTCGATCAAGTAGCCATCAAGCGACTTCGCGGTATCAGCGATACTGGCGAGAGCTGGTTTGGCGGCATCTTTCAGGACGGCCGAACCCCTGTCAAACCAAACATCCACCTCAGCCTCGATCTTGTAGTCGTCCAAGTCCGAGACGCGCTGATTGACTGTCGCGACCGCGGCGGCGTCCGCAATTGCCAGATCGCCGGCAGCTTGCGCCTGCAGGCTGGCTTGACCTGCCGAGGTTTGGGCCTGCCTAGCGGAAGATTGGGCCTCGTTGGCAGCGGCTACACCCTGGTCTGCGGTGGATTGTGCATTTTGGGCGGCCGCCTTGTTGGCCAAGACTTGTTGCTCTTGGGCTACTTCGACGGCGAATGCGTCCGGAGTGAAGGAGATCTTGTCGGCGTCGAGTTGTCCTTTTGAATTGCCGGCGCCTTCTGTCTCTATCGTCAAGCCTGGCACCATGGCGGTGACGTCCATGTCGGTGTGGCGAGGGAACAGAACTCGATGCTTCTTACGCTCGATCCTGGTGTTGTCGGTGATATTCACAACGACGACTTGATTTTCGCCCGCTGCGAGATGGCGTGTCGGGTTTGTGGCTGCGTAGGTGAGGCTTGCGAGCAGGATGGCCGCGCTCGCACAAAACAACACACTCAGTTTCCACTCACGAATATTAGATTTCACTCCAATTCCTCCAAAGTTGGTATCTTGTTGACTCTCTCGGGCGCGTCTGCGGAACGCCGCCTTCCACGATTCGTTGTTCATTTTCCTTGTGTGGTCTTGATTGGATCCCTTGCACCACATAGTTCTAGGAAGGAGCATGCAAGACTCGTGCCAGTCAGCAACTCCTTAAGACACAGGCAAGTGATTGAGATTGAGGCGGTACAGATTGCAACTCGAGAGCTCAGCGATCAGTCCGCGTCATCATTTGGACATGCGTCAGTCAATGGTCACTTCGCGGATGTCAGAAAAGACGTGCTTTGGGCCTCGAGGGAATCGGGGCAAGGTACAAGCCAGAGCCGTACTCATTTCTTGCCCGCGACTCAAGAACGGTCGGCCCGGTGCTCCTCAGTTGTAAAGCTGACCTGCCAGGCTTATCATTTTCACTACGCGTCTGCGCGATCCAAGCGAGGCAAAACCATGCCGCAGCGGATCTCTTCATCGCCGACCTCCCTACCTCGCGATTCTGCGCTACGGCGTTGCACTTCTGTGTGTAGGTCGGCCACTGACTGAAATTGAGGTGATATATGGCTACCCAGACTCAATCCGTGCAGTTTGCCGGGGGCAATCTCGGCGGGCAACGTCACATTTGCGCTTTCTTCAACAGCACCGACGAGGAGCACAGAGTGCTTGGCTCGTTCATCAAAGATGGCTTCGCGCGAGGGGATAAAGCGTTCCATCTCGTCAACCCCGAGCTACGGGAAGAACATCTCAAGCGGCTCGCTGATGCAGGTATCAATGTGCAAGAGGCGATGGGCACCGGCCAATTGGAGGTGCGGCCGTGGCAAGACGGTCCGCTCCACGGAGGCCGGTTTGACCAGGACACCTGGCTGCTGTCGTTCGAACAAGTGCTCCAGTCCGGGCCGGCAGCAGGATACGCACAGACAAGATTCCTGGGGCACATGGAATGGGCGCTGGTCGACTTACCAGGCGTCGAAGACCTGATCGAGTTCGAGACGCGGGTCAACTACGTGGTTCCCAAGTACGACGATACAGTGATCTGTGCGTATGATCTGTCGAAATTTGGCGCGAGCGTGGTGATGGACGCCCTGCGGACGCATCCAGTCGTGATTGTCGGTGGGTTACTGCAGGAGAACCCCTTCTTCGTTCCTCCCGACCAGTTCCTCCATGAGATACGGGAGCAACGGTTAGCTCGCAAGAGTGCAGCATAGCGATAAATGGCGAGACCCAGATCTGGCATCCCGCAGACGGCCACGCGGAACTTGCGCACGACCGACTGGTGCGTGCACCTGTCCAGGAAGGAGGAAAACGCTCGGGCAGAAAATTACGAGGTGCAGATGGCTTCGACGCAGATTGTGAAGTCTGAGCCCAAATTTAGTGATTCGTACATCTACTATTCACGTGAGGTGAAATATGGCAACCAACGGCCATTCTGTTAAGTTTGCCGGGGGCATTCTCGGCCGGCAACGTCACATTTGCGCTTTCTTCAACAGCATCGACGAGGAGCACAGAGTGCTTCGCTCGTTCATCAAAGATGGCTTTGAGCAAGGGGAAAAAGCTTTCCACATCGTTGATCCCGAGCTCTGGGAACAACATCTCAAGCGACTCGCCGAAGCAGGTATCAATGTGCACGAGGCGATGAACACAGGCCAGCTGGAAGTGCGGCCTTGGCAGGACGCTTACCTGCGCGGGGACCACTTCGACCAGAATGCGATGTTGGCATTGATCGAAGAGGTGCTCCAGTCGGCCGATACGGCCGGGTATCCGCTCACCAGACTGTTGGCGCACATGGAATGGGCGCTGCTCGGCAAACCCGGCGTCGATAACCTAGTGGAATACGAGACACGCCTCAACTACGTGCTTCCCAAGTACGATGATCCGGTGGTGTGTACCTACGATCTGTCAAGATTTGGTTCCAGTGTAGCAATGGACATCATGCGTACCCATCCGGTTGTGATTATCGGTGGAGTGCTGCAGGAGAACCCATTCTTTGTTCCTCCGGACCAGTTCCTCGATGAGATACGGGAGCGACGGTCGGTTCGCAAGAGCGCAGCATAGCGGACTAAATGCCCACAGAATCACATGCTGGGACTGTGGCGCTGCGAACAGCGCTCCGCGAGCTGGTAGCGCTTTCTACAATCCCGGCGGCGTGGGTGGGGAGAGAACCGCCTATCATTGCCGCCGGGCTTGCCGATGTGCTGGTCGGATCGCTGCACCTGGATTTCGCTTTTGTGCGTTTGTGCGATCCCAAAGGGGGCGCCGCAATCGAAGTGACGCGGGGGGACGCGTGGAAAGGATTCCCCGAATGGCTGCAAATCCACGTGGGCGGCGTGCGCCAATTTTCTAGTAAGGAAATCGTTTCTGACCTTGGCGGCGCGGAGCCATGCCGCGGTATTGTCATTCCCATTGGCGTCAATGCCGAGGGTGGTCTGGTCGCTGCGGCGTGCGCTCGCGCCGACTTTCCCAGCGAGATTGACCAGTTGCAGCTTTCCGTGGCTGCCAACCACGCTGCGGCAGCGTTTCAGAACGCGCGTCTGCGCAACGAGCTCGACGCGAAGGTGGCGGAACTCCGTCAGGCCCGCAACGAACTCGAGATGAAGGTGGCGCAAAGGACTGCCGATTTGCGGCGGAGCGAGGCCTATCTAGCTGAAGGGCAGAGACTGAGCCACTGCGGCAGTTTCGCCTGGAATGTGGACAGAGAGGGAATCTACTGGTCCGACGAAACCTACCGGATCTTTGAATGCGATCAGGCGAACAAACCCACGCTGGACTTCATACTACAACGAACGCATCCCGAAGACAGAGCACTCGTCCAGCAAGTCAGCAATCAGGTGCAACAGGAGAGAAGGGATTTTCATTTTGAACATCGACTGTTGATGCCCAGCGGCTCAGTCAAACATATCGAGATTGTGGCTCATGCGGTAGAAGGACACGAATCGAACAATTTTGGATTTGTTGGTGCGGTGCTGGACGTCACCGGGCGCAAGCAAGCCGAGCAAAAATTCCGTGGGCTTCTGGAATCCGCTCCGGATGCGATGATCGTGATGAATCGGCAAGGGAAGATCGTGTTGGTCAATGCACAGGTGGAGAAGCTGTTTGGGTATCAGCGGGAAGAGCTCTTGGGGCAGGAGATTGAGATTTTGGTGCCGGAACGGTTTCGGGGCCGACACCCCGAACACCGCATGGGGTTCTTCGCCCAGCCTCGGGTCCGGTCGATGGGTGCGGGTCTGGAGCTGTATGGACGGCGGAAAGACGGAGCGGAGTTTCCCGTGGAGATCAGCCTCAGTCCGCTGGAGACGGAGGAGGGTACGCTTGTCTCCGGCGCCGTCCGCGACATCACCGAGCGCAAGCGGGCAGAGGAGGCGCTGCGTAGGAGCGAGGGTTATTTAGCGGAAGCGCAGAAGCTCACCCATACGGGCAGCTGGGCGGGCAATATCCTGAAGAGAGAGATCCTCCACTCGTCCGAGGAACACACCCGCTTGTATGGCTTCGATCCGAATAGGGGGGAACCTTCCTTCGAAGAACTTCATCAGCGTATTCATCCAGACGATCGAGCCCTGGTCGTGGAAGCTTTCGAGAGCGCAACCCACGCGGGCACGGATGTCGACGTGCATTACCGAGTGGTCCTTCCGGGCGGTACAACGAGATACGTGCAGGCAGTGGGTCATCCTGTTTTCAAACCGTCCGGCGATCTCGGCGAATTCGTGGGTTTCTTGATCGACGTGACCGAACGCAGGCGGACGGATGAAGAGCGCGAGAGATTGCGGCAGGTACAGGCTGATCTTGCGCACGTCACACGAGTGACCACGATGGGCGAGTTGGCTGCTTCCCTGGCGCACGAGATCAAGCAGCCGATTTCCGCAGCAGTAACCGACGCTAAAACCTGTTTGCGGTGGCTTGGGCGCGATGACCCCGACATGGCAGAGGCGCGCGAAGCAGCCTCCAGAGTCGTCAAAGACGTAATGCGATTCAATTTCGATCCGCGGCGAACTTGCCAACGATCTTCCCAAGATCATGGCGGACCGTGTGCAATTGCAACAGGTATTGATGAACCTCATGCTCAATGGCATCGAAGCCATGAAGGACATGGGCACTGGAGGTGAACTTACGATCAAGTCGCAGCAAGACGACAATCGTCAACTCCTGATCTCGGTCGGCGATACGGGAGTGGGACTAGAGCCAGAACAGGCGCAGCAAATCTTCAATGCCTTCTTCTCCACCAAACCTCAGGGCACCGGCATGGGATTGCCCATCAGCCGTTCCATCATCGAATCGCATGGCGGCCGCTTGTGGGCCGTCGCACACTCCGGTCGGGGCGCAACGTTTCAGTTCACCTTGCCCAGCGAAGCCACCGCGCATCGGGCTGCGTAGCCAGACGTACTCCGGAAAACAGCAAGATTTCGTTCTCAGACGAAGAACTATTTGGCTTTACCCAGAGTGCGAACGTACTTCACCAAAGCGTCGACTTGGCCCGTACTCAGCCGAGTCCCGAAAGCAGGCATATTTCCTCGTCCTTCAGCGATGACGTTAGCCAGGTGCGCGTCAGACTGCTGTTGAACTTGTGCCGAGTGAAAATCCGCGGCGTGTAAGCTCTTGCCCACTGCGCTGCCACGGCCGTCCTGGCCGTGGCAGGAGACGCAGTTAGTCTTGTATGTGCTTGCCGCGGAGTTGTTCGCCGGCTGTCCGAACCCAAGCGATGCGGCGGCTCCCAAGAAAATTGCAATTGCCAAGGCCGCCGCGACTCATATCACCTCGTCCCACGAATTGTTGAGGGAACAAGAGATTTGCTCCGAAAATTTCGAGCAACGGATCAACATATTTACCGCTAGCGATGCTGCCGAGCAGCACAATCTGGGAACCAGCCGGTAGCACGCGAGCCAACGCACGCGCATCCCGGCAAAGGGGCTTCCGATATCGAGCATCGCCCGGATCAATTGGAACCGCAGACATTTCCAGAAGGTCGTCCAACGTGATGATGGTCTCGGGCGGCAGAAGCCCACGCGACGTCGTCATGACAAGCGTCGCACGAAAGCCAGTCGGCGAATTCGAAAAAGCTTCCGCATAGGCAAGCTTGCCGCGAAAATACAGGCTGCTGATGAAGCTGAAGAGTTCCCCGAGCGAGGCGCCGTGTCGCCGGATGCGCTGGGCGAGTTCGAATTCGGAATTCCTGTTCAACAGCAGCTGTCCGCGAATGGCCGAAGTATTGGCAGGAGAAAGTAGTCCTACGTTATGGCCGCTCCCACGGTTGGAGATGAGTTCAAGCCAGGCGACCAATGTCAGAGGTCGGGCATATACCGCGTCATTCATGACCCTTACCATTCCGAGGAGCATGCGTGACGTGCGTGTATGCGCAAGAAATTCCCGCGATGCAATCATTGCGGTCACCATGTCCGCTTTGTCCTCGTGCGCGGGGCCATTCACATCGACTCACACGAGCACTTTAAGAAATAATCTCGTCTGTGGGCACGCAGTTCAACGACATATTGTCCGGCAGACCTATGCACGATTAGCTCTGCCTTTTGTAGTTTGCTGGCATTCTGTTCAAGAAAACACTTCACTTTCTCCAGTTCACTCGTTTCTAGCTTTGCCATACGCGACCCTGTCACGGCGCTCCTGAAGGAACCATAAATTTTTCACATCTCCTCCGATGTTCTGGAGGACAGCTAAGAGAGATTTTCCTTGAGTAAATCCGGACCCGGTTTTCAACCCGGTTTCGTTTCGGCTACTGCGCATTTTCAAGTGCTTAGGCAGTCCCTAGCAGCCTCTTAAGTTGTTGGATTTACTCGCGAGAGGAAGATTGACACGTTAGAGGTCCGGACTCGGGTCCCAACTTGCCTACTATCTCACTCATCTCATTTCAGTTTGCGGGTTTCTTAGCCAATTTGTCTCCTCCAAAACTGTGGCCATTTTGTGGCCAGAACAGCCATAAATTACCGTTGCTGGCCACAATTTCCTGCGTTCACAAACTGACCCTGCGCGTCTCTTAGCGAAAGCGAATTGATTTGGTTTCAGTTACTTACAAATCGGCAGCTCTAACAGAAATTTCCCGGCCTACAGATTCTCAATCTTCAAACCCGGGTTCGATTCCCGGTAGCGCTACCAACTACATCCGCCAAAGCCCGCTAATTCAGCGGGTTCTGTTTTTGCCCAAAAAAGTTGGTGGCGCTCTTTGCCGGCAAAAAGGGCTCCCCGTGGTACACAAAATGGTACACAGAGATTTCGATCCGAAAAAGGCAGGTTTTTCGATTCCGAAAAGCACCCTACTTTTGGCTTAAAGCGGAGAGCCAAAAGAGCCAGCCGTTGGCGCCGAGTCCTCGATTCAGGAACTCCACTAGGTCACACTTTCGGCACCGACGGGGATAATTCAGTCGGCGTTCTGCTTATCCAGGACTGAGCTTCGTTTGGGATCACTTCAGTCCTTCAACCAGATATAGGTCAGAGAGGGTCCGAATGTAACCGTACACGTAGGCCTTGGCGTCGGCAGATATGGTTATGCCGCGGATAGTGTCAATTCCAGCAGCATCGGCCGGCGCAAGTTCCTTCCACGGCCTCCTTTGCCCGGTGGACAGGTCGAGCTGAACCACGCTCGCGGGAATCTGGCCAAAACGAAAAACATACAAGGCCCGCCCATCCGGCGACCAGCCGGTCGGCGCCTCATCCGGTTGTGTGGCGGAGACCAGAATTGGCTCGCCACCCGCAACGGGAAAAAGATAGACCTTGTGGTCCGGGCCAACGCCGGCAACCTGGTCACCCTTGGGGGAGATCACAAATGTCGGATTCACTCCTTCCGGACTGATCGCGCGTGGCTTGCCCTCGTCCGGAGATTCCACATAGAGACGAAACCCGTGCCCTGCCTCGTTGCCGGAGAAAACCAGCCGCTTCCCGTCGGGAAGCCACCGCGCCCTGAGGTGGTTGGTCGAATCGTGGGTGAGCCGCTTCGCCTCCCCCACCCCGGTCGGCAACAGCACGAGCGGGGACGGTGTGATGTTGGGGCGCGCGATCGCCCATTTTCCATCGGGCGACAGTCCGAGACCGATCCCTTCCCCGAGTCGAATGGCCGGCGAACCATCTGTCTTGCGAAGATAGACCGCGTACTTTGGTCCCCCGCCTTCCCCGGTCTCCCCGAATAGGACGGATCGACCATCGGCTGACAAATCGCCCGGCACTGACCAATCGAGCCAGGACAAGTCGCGTTCCTTGGCCTCGCCGGGCGCAAGCCCGATCATTCCGGCCCGGTCATTGTTACGAGTCAGCAGTACATTTCCGTCCCGGCCGACATCGAGCAACATCAATTCTCCCGGAACCCGCGCCAGCAGCCGGACTGTTCCCGCGAGATTGACCGCATAAAGAGACCGATCTCCGCCGGTTCGGGTTGCGCTGAACCAGACTTCATCGCCGCCCGGCGACCACGCCAGCCCCTGAATACTGTCCCAGCCGGTGGAAAGAGTAGTTTTCTTTCCCGCCATATCGACTACCGCAACGGCACCGCCGTCATCACCAAGCTGAAGGTGGTCAATAAAAGCGATCATGTCCGCCTTTGGTGAAATGCGAAGATGACCGATCCATCCATCCGCTTGGTAGAGCACTTTGTCCGGTGGAAACTCCAGGCGCTCACGGCCTTCCACCTCCCGGACAATCGCTAGAGTGTTTCCGTCGGGAGACCAATCGGCCCATTCGACGTTTTCCCGGATCTCGCGCGGAGCGCCGCCGACCAAGGGTACCCGCGCGAGCGTGCCGGCATAAAGGAATTGCGCTCTGGGGTGACTTCCAAGCGAAAGCGCCATTTCGCCCGAAGCGGAGATGGCCAGAACGTCGGCTCCCGCCGGTCTCAACTCCTGCGACTCAGGGCTCTCGGGTCGAGTCGTGAACAGTTCGAGTGGCTTTCCTTCCCAAGCCGCGCTGTAAATGATTGTCTTCCCGTCGGGAGCAAAACGCGCGGAGTGGACAATGCCACGACGGAAGGTGAGCGGGTGGTAGACCGGAAGAGAAGTCTGCGCTGGACGCTGAAGCAAGAACATTCCCACGGCAATACCGGCAATGAGCGCAAGTCCGGCAGCCACCAACGCCGGTAGGAAAACGCGTTTCCTCGGCACCGTGCTCTCGCCCAGCCGATCGAGTGCCGATATCTTTCCCGAGGAAGCCGCTGTGAGGACCGCATCCGCAGACCGCACTCGCGAGGTATCTAAGGCCCGTTTCAGACGCTTCAGGTCCCCCCGCAGCTCGGCAGCCGTCTGATAGCGGAACTCGCGGTCCTTCTCGAGAGATTTGGAGATCAATTCTTCGAGTTTCGCCGGAATCTTCGGGTTCGCACTCGACGCTGGCGCGGGCGTGCGATTCAGGATCGACTCAAAGATCACCCCTGTGCTGTTGCCCGAAAACGCGACCTCCCCAGTTGCCATTTCGTAGAGCACAGCGCCGAAAGCGAACAAATCGGTGCGCGGATCAAGCTCCTCCGCGCGAACTTGCTCTGGCGACATGTATGCCACGGTTCCGACCGTCGAACCAGGGCTGGTCATCTGTGCCCCATTTGTGGCCGTCAGCATTCCCGAACCCTCGAGGCCTCCGCCGTATCCGGGGGCTAGCTTCGCCAGGCCGAAGTCCAGCAACTTGGCTTGCCCGCGTTTGGTGACGAAGATGTTCGCCGGCTTGATGTCGCGGTGAATGATTCCTTTAGCATGGGCGGCATCCAGGGCGTCGGCAACCTCGATGGCGAGACTTAATAGCGCTTCCGTGTCCATCGGTCGCCCCGCGATGCGATGCTTCAACGTCTGCCCGTCCAGGTATTCCATGACAATGAAAGCCTGGCCATCCTGCTCGTCAACCTCGTGGATGGTGCAGATGTTGGAATGGTTCAGAGCTGATGCGGCGCGCGCCTCGCGCTGGAAACGCTCCAGAGCCTGGCGGTCTTTGGCGACTTCCTCGGGAAGGAACTTCAGCGCGACAAAGCGCCCGAGCTTGCTGTCCTCAGCCTTATAGACGACGCCCATCCCACCGCCGCCCAACCTTTCAACGATGCGATAGTGGGATATGATCTGGGCAATCATGAGCGAAGAAAACCAGACAATACAGAGGTTGCCATCTTAGGCGGGATTCGTTGGGCAGTCAAACGCCACTGTCGTAGTCGACAAATCATGCTCGTGTAACCGCTCCAGCGATCTCGAAACCCAGCTAGAAGGAGCTGTTGCGGTGAGAGCATGCGGTGGAAGCAAGAACGAAAAACAGAATGAACGACTACGAACTAATGAACGCGCCTGAACAGACACACACAGCAGCACTATGTTTCACGGTTTCTGTTGCGCGGGTTTCATAGTGGACCGGAAAGAAAGTGTATGTCTTCGACAAATTGACCGATGAGTCCTCCCGCTTCTGGATTTCAGATAACCCCAGTCGTGCTGAACAACACCATCAATCCAGGTGACGGGATTCACGGAACTTTGGGCGTCGGGGTCAGCGGTATCGAAAGCTTCTTGACAAATTCCTCCGCGCAGTAGCAAAATCTTAATTGGCGAATAAAAAGCGAATATACTCTGATTCGCCTTGTGGCAATCCTTCCGGATGGCCCGAAAGTTCCCTGAAATTCTAAGGTCCATATGTCTTCTTCCCCTTTGTTTTGCGCCGAAATGGCCTTGGGCCGTCTACCTGGCTTTTTACCGAAGTCTGGGCCGGCGCTGGTTCTAGAACGGCTATCGCAGATGCCGAGGCTGGTCGCTGTTACTCCCGCGTCGCGGCTGGAGGTAAGGCCCGCGCCGGAGATGGTTTCCATTGGAATTCGAGAACTGGATTCGCTCACCGGAGGACTACCACGCGGATGTCTAACTGAAATTTGCGGTCCGGATTCTTCGGGGCGAACCAGCGTGCTGCTGGCGGCGCTCGCGGCGGCTACCCGGCGCGAGGAATCTTGTGCTCTTGTAGATGCCAGTGACGCTCTGGATCCTGCCTCGGCCGCCGCGTCGGGAATTGAATTCGGGAGATTGCTGTGGGTGCGATGCGGAGGAGCGGACGTCGGATCTCAGCCGTTAGCCGTCAGCCGTTACCCATCAGCTTTCAGACATCAGAATTCACCCTCTGGATTTGATCCTCCAGGGGCGAGGCCCGAACGCCGAAGTCCGGGGTCTGCATTTCCAGTCGAGCAGGCGTTACGAGTTACCGACTTGCTGCTGCAAAGCGGCGGATTTGGCATGGTGGCTGTAGATTTGGGAGACGTTCCGTTTCGCATCGCGCGGCGCATTCCTCTTACTTCCTGGTTTCGCTTTCGGCGTGCGGTAGAGCATACGCCTACGGTGTTGCTTGCGATTACGCAAGCTCCGTGTGCGCAGAGTTGCGCGGCGCTGTCGCTGAAAATGCGGTTCTCGGCCATCGGTCGTAACTCTTCGGGGAAGCTTTCAAACATCAGCTCTCAGTTTTCGGCTTCTTCACACACGCATCTTTTTGAAGGACTGAAGATCGAAGGAGAAATTTTGCGATCGCGGCTGGAGCGCAAGCCGCCGCAATCGGTGAGGACCGGATTTAGGACGGAAGCCATGCCAGCTGGATAGCTCGCGCTACGTTTTGGCTGACGACTGAAGACCGACTACTGATGACTGCCTTTGCCTGCATTTTCGTTCCCGATTTTCCTGTGCAAGCGCTGCTGCGCGTGGAACCGGATTTGCGATCGCAAGCCGTGGCCGTGCTCGAAGGCAAAGCGCCTCTCGAAAAAGTTTTTGCCGTCAGTGAACAAGCGCGGTGCGCCGGAGTCGAGAAGGGAATGACGAAATTACAGGTGGAAGCTTGCCCTGAGCTTGTGCTGAGAACGCGCTCACCTTTGCAGGAAAACTCCGCTCATGCTGCGTTGCTGGATT
>WNFR01024218.1_pt1 | contig 11928 bp, 14 predicted proteins | sample 5400221 | NCBI WGS metagenome assembly WNFR01 (sample SAMN13153357, study PRJNA577476) | soil metagenome | isolation source: 40 cm soil under Madrone tree | place: USA:California | collected 2016-06-14 | reverse complement strand
CGCGATCTCCTTGCCCACGACCTGAAGGCCGTTCAAGACGGCGGCCGCAGCGACGATAGCGGTGCCGTGCTGATCGTCATGAAACACTGGAATATTCATCCGCTCGCGCAGCTTCGTCTCAACAATAAAGCATTCGGGCGCCTTGATGTCCTCGAGCGTGATTCCACCAAAGGTCGGCTCAAGGCTCGCAATAATGTCGACCAGACGATCAGGGTCCGTCTCATTGATTTCGATATCAAAAACGTCGATCCCGGCAAATTTCTTGAAGAGGCAACCTTTTCCCTCCATGACGGGCTTGCTGGCGAGTGCGCCAATATTGCCCAGACCCAAGACGGCCGTCCCGTTAGAAATCACTGCGACCAGATTGGCGCGCGAGGTAAGGGTCGATGCTTCGAGTGGATTTTCCTTGATCGCAAGGCAGGGGGCCGCAACCCCAGGAGACTAGGCCAACGCTAGGTCGCGTTGAATTGTCATGTCCTTGGTGGGAAGGATCGAAATTTTTCCCGGCGTCGGAAATCGATGGTATTCCAGAGCGGCTTTTATGAGATCTTCTTCCATTTCGCGTCCTCCTCTATAGCTTGTGCACGTGCTATTTCGTTTCAGCAAAGCTCATATTTCTGAGCCGAGCCCGCGCGCTTCGGTCTGACGGGCCTGCACCGCGGCATCTGCCGTCCTGTAGAGATGATCGGTGATGCATTGATCGACTGCCTGGTTGTCCTTCCCGAGGTTACTCTCGGCTGCTTGGCACAACGGTTGTAACGCCCTCATGACGTTCAGCTCTTGCTGTCGGGCAATGATGCCGCTTCCGATGCTGATTGATGTCGCTAGTGTGTACCTCAGTGAGCTCTTGACTTCTTGGATATATACAAGTCGGTAATCGTGCCTTCGAGCGGCTTAATCTCTGCCGCCTAGTTGGCCGGAACTAGCCAAGCGCGATAGCGACTGGGATCGGAGACAAAATTACGTCTGTCGATCCTTCTCCTCGGATTCTTCATGTCAGCAGGTTCAGCCACGCTCGTCGGCCGAAAGCGGCATCACCAGAAGGACCGTCACCGGCGATTTTGTCCTGTTGGTGAGACGGCGGTCCTCGCCGGCGGCGATGCGGCAGGAAGCCCACCGTTCGAGCGAGATCTCACTCTCGCCATTCGATACGTGGAGCGTGCCGTCCAGGACAAAATACATCTTCTCCTCAGGAGAAGAGGATAACGTCGTCCCGCCACCTGGCGCTATCACCGAAACGCCGATCCAAAGATCGGAAGAGGGGCCGGCCTCCCTTCCTTGCAGGCGCACCATCGTCATATCATGGTGTCCGGGCGCGGTGTACTCCGGCGCCTCGGCGAAACGAACGACATGCATGATCAGGCTCTGGGGCGTAGCACAACGCGGTTGCCCGACGATCCGCTCACTGCGGCATAGGCCGCCTTCGCTTCACTAAGCGCATAGATTGATGATGCAGCGATAGGGAACGGCCGAAGGAGACCGCCGGCGAAACCGGGCAGGATGCTGCGCAGAACGTCGGCACTTTCGACGGACGAGAGAGCGAGGGTGTCAATGCCGACGTAGGTGTGTCGGCCACGATAAAACTCCAGGATATTGAACTCCACGACCGGATTTATGGCTGCGATCAGAATCTGGCGCCCGCCCGCCGCCAGCGATCGGTGCGCGGCGTTGAAGTAGGGATCACCGACCGTGTTGAAGATGATATCGGCGCCTCTGCCTCCGGTCAGGTCGCGCACGCTTTTGGCGACGTCGGCAGTGGCAGAATTGATGATCTCGACCCGCGAATTGGCATGGCCTTCGTAAGGTTCGTCCTTCCGCACCACGCCGATAACGCTAGCTCCCTTCCACGTCGCCAATTGGGCGGCGGCTTGGCCAACCTTGCCGTTGACGCCCAGGATCAGAACGTGCTCGCCGGGCGTTGGCATGCCTGACCTGCGGAATCCCTCAATGGCCGTTACGAACGGAACCCCAATTCCCGCAGCCTCTTCCATGGAAATTCCCGGCGGCTTTTCGACCAGCGCCGTCGCTTCTACGACAAGATGCGACGCGTGGGTGCCGTCGCGCCGAATGCCGAGATCGCCGGACGTGCCGAATACTGCCTTCCCGCTCCATTCCGGTGGGCCATCAACGACCACTCCGGAGAAGTCGCGGCCTGGAGTGCGTGGAAACACGGCGTAGGGCATCAGGCCCGTCGCCGCTTTCACGTCCGAGGGGTTGACGCCGGCGGCCTCGATTGCGACCACGACTTCGTCCGCTCGGCGTGAAAGTGAATGCCGCTCGATGACCGGAGTCATCGATGCCGCGTTGGGCGCCTTGGAGTGGAGTCGCACGCAAATCGCCTCGACAATACCGCACGTCTTCGAGTCGGCCGCCGCACTGGTGATCGCATTCATGGCGCTCTCCTAAACCGCGATCTTCATCGTGTGCGGGCGCAGGCCGATGATTCCCCGAGCCTCTTCGACGGTTGCGATCGTGCCGCCGAGATCCTCGACCATACGCCGCGCTTTCACCACCATTTCCGCATTGGACGTCGCGAGTTGCCCGCGAGAGAGATATACCGCATCCTCAAGGCCAACGCGCACGTGGCCGCCGGCAAGGTAGGATTGCGCGACCGTCGCGAACGCCGCCTTGCCGATGCCGATTGCGGTGAATTCGGCATCTGACGGCAGCGGGTCGCGCGCATACAGGACAGTCTCGGGGGCGGGCTGGAAGCCATAGCGAACGCCCATGACGAATGAGCACAAGACTGGTCCTTCCAGCGTTCCGTCGGCGAGCAGGTCGCGCATCAGCGCGATGTCGCCCGAATCAAACAGCTCGATCTCCGCCTTGGCGCCCGCTTCAGCGATGACCCTTGCCATGCGGCGCACATTCGCCGGCGTGTTGATCACCACCTCGTTGCCGGAGTTCATGGTGTTGAGATCGAGGGTGCAGATGTCCGGCCGTAGCACGGCGATATGCTCGACCCTCTTCTCCGGAGCCAACAAGGTCGTGCCTTCTGCAGCGACTTTCGGATCCTCCTTGGAAGGCACGAAGCGTCCTCCAGGCCCCGTCGTGATGTTGAGGATGAGCTCGGAATTGCAGGCGCGGATGCGCTGAACGACATCGACATAGTGGTCAAGCAGCATCGACGGGCGCCCGGTCACCGGATCTCGCACGTGGATGTGCACGATGGTGGCGCCTGTATCCGCAGCGCTCAGACAGGCGTCCGCGATCTGTTCCGGGGTGATCGGCAGATACGGCGTCTGTTCTGGCGTCGTCAGATTGCCCGTCACCGCGCAGGTGATAATGACCTTGTCTCGAGGCAATCGCATGGGATGCTCCTTCAGAGCGAACGGCCGCCGTCGACCACGAAGGTCGTTCCAGTGGCGAAGCCAAGTTGCGTGGCGCAGGCGAGGATCGCTGAGGCGATGTCCTCAGGGGTAGCGATCCGTCTCAGAGGTGTGGTGGACGCCGTCTTCTCATTGAAGTCAGAGCCGCGACCGGGGACAAAATTGGTATCGACAACACCGGGGGCGACAGCAAGTACACGCACTTCCGGCGCCAGCACGCGAGCCAGCGATTTCGTCATCACGTCGATACCGGCCTTGGCCGCGCAATAAGCGATGGACGAGCCGATTCCGTTCGTGCCCGCGATCGACGATATCGAAACGATCAGGCCGTCTCCGGAGACCTTCAGAAGGGAGGCGAAGATGCGTATGGTCGCGAACTGTCCGCGCCAGTTGACGGCGAATATTCTGTCGATGAGATCGTCGTCCAAGGCGTCTAGATCAGCATGAGGCACTGGCTTCGTGAAGCCGGCAGCGTTCACCAGCACGTCCAGACGCCCGAATTGCCGCTCGATTTCGACGCGCAGCGCCGTCAACGTATCCGTCCGCGCCACGTCCGCGACCAACGCCGCGTGCCCTTTTCCGAGAAGGGACTGCACCACTTTCGCCGCCGCTGCGGCTTCTTCGGGGACATCGCGGTGAGTGATCGCGACACGCGCGCCGAGCTCGGCAAACCGCCTGGCGGTAACTGCTCCGATGCTGCCCGCTCCGCCGACGACGAGGACAACCTTGCCATCCATAGACTTATTCATTGTCGGACTCACTTGATGGGTGGTTTGGGAAGGATCGCTTCGCCGGCTTCCATCGCGAATCGATAGTCCAGCGTGTACCAAGGCGCGCGAACACCGGCGGCAGGCGGCTCGCCCTGATCATGCCGGCGATAGTTGCCGACGAGCGCGCGCGTCACCCCGAACACCACGTCGGTTTCGAGGTATTTATCGTCGTCGACAAACACTTGCGTGATGAGCGTTTTGTAGCCCGGCTTGAAGCCGAGGAAGTGGACGTGTGCGGGCCGATAGGGATGCCTGTTCTGAGCGCGCAGCATCTCGCCGACGGGACCATCAGTTGGCACTGGGTAACCCGCGGGCTTGACCGATCTGAACGAGAAGCGCCCGTCAGCGTTGGTCGTGAACTTACCGCGGAGGTTCATGTTCGCCTGCGTGTCATCCTGGTTCTCGTAGAGGCCGACCGGTGAGGACTGCCAAACGTCGACCTCGACGCCCGTTAGTGGCTTCCCTGCCACATCCACTATCTCACACTCCACGAACAGTTCGGGCCCGGGGGTCGGAGAGCGGACGATCGATCCTCCGTTCGGTGTGCGAGGTGAGTTGGCCCGCCAGAAGGGGCCGAGGAGTGCCGCAGCTGTTTCGGTCGCGCCGGCGTTTCCGTTGTTGAGCAGACAGACCAGCGTGGAAAATCCGATTGCGTCCGCAAAGAGGATTCCCTCGTTGTGGCTGTCGTGGGTGGCCTGTCCGATCCGGTTGAGGAAATCGATCCCGAAATCGTACTCCGCTTCAGTGAGGCTCACCTCGCGGGCGAAGGCGTGCATGTGACGGACAAATGCCTCCACTACGGTTCGCAGCCTGCCGTCTGGCGTGTTAGACATTGCGCGCAACACAGTCGGCGTCACGTCGTCGGACGTCCTGATGATGCCCGGAGGTGTCGCCTGCTGTGGTTGAGCTTGTCCCATCTGATAACCCATTTACAATCGATTGCAACCTAATGCAATCGATTGTAAGAATCAAGGGCCCACAAACATAACGCTATTTAGGGCTTGCTTTACCAACAATAGGACTGCGCGGAACTTCTCCGCACTGCGCATGTCTTTGCTCTGGGAGGGCGCGGGGGAAAGCTTTGTGCCATATGACCTCCTCGACTCTGTTGAACAGGAAGATTCGAATTGTGTTCGTTGGAGGGCGCGTGATTGCTCGTCGGGCTGCGGAGTTGCTGTCAGGGCTAGCGTCGTCGATTGTCCAATCCTCAATATCGGAAGCAACAGAAGGCCATAAGAACGCCAGCAGAACTTTCCCTGAGATCAGATCATGAGTGCCGAAGAACTTCCCCCTCCCGAGTCCATGGAATTCGACGTCGTCATCGTCGGCGCCGGTCCGTCGGGCCTGTCGGCCGCGATCCGGCTCAAACAGCTCAATCCCGAGCTCTCGATCGTCGTAGTGGAGAAGGGTTCCGAGGTGGGCGCGCACATCCTCTCCGGTGCGGTGATCGATCCGGTGTCGCTGGACAAGTTGATCCCGGACTGGCGCGAGGACGCCGATTGTCCGCTGAAGACCCAGGTCAAGGACGATCGCTTCTACTGGATGATCGCGGGCAGCGCGATCCGGCTGCCGAACTTCATGATGCCGCCGCTCATGAACAACCATCACTGCTACATCGGCTCACTCGGCAATGTCTGCCGCTGGCTGGCGCCGAAGGCGGAGGCGCTCGGCGTCGAGATCTATCCGGGATTTGCCGCCACCGAAGTGCTCTATGACGACAAGGGCGCAGTGAAGGGCATCGCCACCGGCGACACGGCATGGAGCTGCTCGGCAAGTACACGCTGTTCGCCGAAGGCGCGCGGGGCTCGCTCTCCAAGCAGCTGATCGCGAAATACCAGCTCGATGCCAAGAGCGAGCCGCCGAAATTCGGCATCGGGCTGAAGGAGGTCTGGGAGATCGATCCTTCAAAACACCAGAAGGGCCTGATCCAGCACTCGTTCGGCTGGCCACTGAACAATTCCACCGGCGGCGGCTCGTTCCTCTATCACTATGACGACAACCGCGTCGCGGTCGGCTTCGTGGTGCATCTGAACTACGACGATCCCTATCTGTCGCCGTTCGACGAATTCCAGCGCTTCAAGACCCATCCCTCGATCCGCGGCGTGTTCGAGGGCGGCAAGCGGCTCGCCTATGGCGCGCGCGCGATCACCGAAGGCGGCTACCAGTCGGTGCCGCGGCTGAGCTTCCCGGGCGGCGCGCTGATCGGCTGCGCGGCCGGCTTCGTCAACGTGCCGCGCATCAAGGGCGTGCACAACGCGATGGGCAGCGGCATGCTGGCCGCAGAGCAAGTCGCAGCCGCGCTTGGCGCCGACCGCGCCAATGACGAGCTCGTCGAATATGAGAATGCCTGGCGCGAGTCCGCGATCGGCAAGGACCTGCACAAGGTCCGCAACGTCAAGCCGCTGTGGTCGAAATTCGGCACCGTCGTCGGCGTCGTGCTCGGCGGCTTCGACATGTGGTGCAACACGCTGGGCTTCTCGCTGTTCGGAACCCAGTCGCACGTCAAGCCAGACCGCAAGACGCTCGATCCGGCGAAGCAACACCAGCCGATCGCCTATCCGAAGCCGGACGGCAAGATCTCCTTCGACAAGCTGTCGTCGGTGTTCCTGTCCAACACCAACCATGAAGAGGACCAGCCGTTCCACCTCAAGGTCGCCGACATGAGCCTGCAGAAGACCTCGGAGCACGACGTCTACGCCGGCCCGTCCAACCGCTATTGTCCGGCCGGCGTTTACGAATGGGTCGAGGAGGCGTCGGGCCCGCGCTTCCAGATCAACGCGCAGAACTGCGTCCACTGCAAAACCTGCGATGTGAAGGACCCCAACGGCAACATCACCTGGGTTCCCCCGGAGGGCGGCGGCGGCCCGAACTACGAGGCGATGTAATAAACGATGGCGTGAGCCGAGCGGAGGCCTTGACCTGGCACGATCAGGCGAACTTAAGAATCCTCTTTCGGTTGCACCAGTCTCACTGGTAAGCGGCCACTTTGGCGATCTAGGCCATCATTGCTTCAATGACCCGATCACGCGTTAGCGGCAGCGTGCGCAGTCGAATGCCCAAGGCGTTGGCAACGGCGTTTCCAATGGCCCCAGTGGTAGGCCCCAAAGAGGCCTCACCCACTCCTGTCGGCGCATGTTCGATGGCTTGTATCACATCGACTTCGACAGTCGGAACTTCCGCGAAGCTCAAGATCGGATATTCTTTCCACGACTCAGCTGTGAGCAGCGACCCCCTAGTCGGGGCCTCTTCTTTCAGCGTCCAACTTGCCGCCTGCAACATACCCCCTTCTATTTGAGCGCGTATTCCCCCCGGGTTGATCGGCAGTCCAGCGTCCACACACGCCCACAATTCCCGCAGGTTCACCTGTTCGGTGACCTCGACTATTGCCACAACTGCGCAATAAGTGCCTGTGTTCTTGAACCGAGCGAAGCCGACACCGCGACCCAGGCCTTCTCCCATTTCTCGGGACCAATTTGAGCGCTCGGCGACACGCCGAATTACCATCTGCGCCCGATGATCGGATAAATGAGCCAACCGAAAGTCAACGGGGTCCACGCCAGCTGCCTCAGCCATTTCATCCATGAATCCCTCTATCGCAAATACATTAGCGAACGCTCCGAGAGAGCGTAGAGCGGACAAGCGGAAGGGAAGATCCGGGACAAATTGGTACGTCACATGCTGCGGAAAATCGTACAGTGCTACCGCATTTTTTGATCCGCCGTTGTGAAGCGGCAGGTCCACGGCTTTTCCCATGGTCCATCGCGAGCTTGCGGCCGCAGGCGCCAGCAAATTGACGTCGTCGTTCCAGCCGGGACGTTGAATATGTGTCCCAGATCTCGTGGTGAGCATCCACGCGACGATTCTACCACTGGAGACCTTCGCCGAGATGTCGACTTGCATTGGCGAACCCAAAGGTTCGGAGGTCAGTTCGTCCTTTCTTGTCCATTGCACACGGACCGGCGTGCCGAGAACATTTCGGGCGAGCATAATGGCGTCCATCGCCGCGTCGTCGGCGCCATTGTGGCCATAGCATCCCGCACCCGGAACGTGTCGAACACGGACATGGTCGCTAGGCAGCGAGAGCACGCGCGCGACTTGATCGCGCAGTGCAAATACGTTTTGCGAATGTGTCCAAACCTCCGCTCTGTCATCATGAACGATCGCCAACCCGCACGAGGGGCCGATCGAACCGTGTCCAATAAGCGGCTTCGTGTAGGTCGCGCGCATAAGGGACTCGTCGACGGAAATTTCGAACTGATCCGACCTCATCACGGTATCTACGCTCCGAAGTCGCCTGAGTAGATCGAGCGGGCCGTCGCCCTCATCAAGTCCTTGTCCTAAGGACCACGTACATCGACGTTCTAATCTCGCTATCGTTACATTTAAGATATGCTCATTCGTTGCGATAACCCCGATAAGGTCGTTTTCGTGAACAAGGCTAACCACACCCGGCATTCCAGCTAATTTTCCGAAATCGATTGCCTCGAGCGTCGCCTGCAGATGGGGCTTCCGTATCACTCGGCCGTACAACATCCCATCGAATGACAGGTCGTTGATGAATGCTTGCCCGCTCAGAGCACTCATTGCATTTTTCGGTATGCTCGAACCAACGATCCGGTAGTGTTCTGGCGCCCGGAACTCTACTTCATCGCCGAGTGGCGTTTCGAGATCGGCGTCAGCGACAACGGTCCAGAATGTTTCTTCGGTCGCGCAGCCATCACGATAGAACAGCCCGTCCTGGCTGGAGATTGCGGACCGTCCAACCTGCAACCGCATGCTCGCGGCTGCGATGAGACGATGATTAAGTTCGGCAGCCATTCGACGGAATGCGATTCCGGAGGTCTCGATGGACATGCTGCCTACGGTTCCCGCTTCCAAAGGCGATTCCTGCGTGTCACCGGAGCGCACTTCGACCCGGTATAAAGACAAATTTAGTTCTTCCGCGACGATCTGTCGAAGCGCGAGGAGTATTCCTTGACCAAGCTCCACCTTGGCGGTTTTGAGGAGAATAGTTCCGTTGGGACATACTTCGAGCCAAGCGTCTAGACGTTGGTAGCGGTCTGAAGCCGAAGGGGTCGTACCACGGGAGCTCATGATGAAACCCCGCCCGAAGGAGGGGCGTCAATTGATCTTGCTATCGCGCGTAGTATGCTCGCGTGAGCACCGCACCTGCATAGATTACGGGATAGCGCAGCCTTCACCTGTTCATCTGCGGGATTCGGTATTCGTCGCAATAGGTCGTAGGTAGTAACGAATATCCCGCTAAGACAATAGCCACATTGCGTGGCTCCTCCAACCGCGAGCTCCTCACGCAGAATCTCGGCCAATTTGCCGTGTAGTCCCTCGACCGTCTCTATGGATTTTCCTGCGACCTCCGACACCAGGAGAGTACAAGAGAATTTCAAGGCTTCGGTGCCCTTAAGGCCTTGTTCGTTCCGTAGGAAGTAGATGAGAGGCATAGAAGGATCGACGTTGCTTTCCGTCTGAATGCCGTTCAGTGAAAATTTAGTGGTCAACTGCTCTACTCCTGCACGCTTCCTATGCCATAGTGCGATTACTAAGACGGCAGATCCGCGCGGCAGAGGACATGGCGGCAAGTGTCTTAAAACGGAGCTTGACCCATCTTGCAATCGGTTGCAAGAACTTTTGATTTCGTGCGAGGCATCGGTTTGCGGTCATTTTCGGCCAAACCTAGATGTTCGAAGCGATGAGCTTACCGATGCTAGGGCTAAAGTTGATCGCGTTCGCCGATGCTCTTGAGCATGGGCATCGATCGTGCCTCAAGCTGACCATCCAGTTGCTGCACGAACAGCCGAGGAAATCTGGCTGGTGTCGACCGACCGTGCTGCTGCGTGGGCCCGGATGGGGAATTGCTCTCGACAAGCGCAGTCAATCCCTTCGCCTTTTACCGTTCTTGACGAGGCAGTCTAAACAATCTGCGGATTAAGGGCGGAAAGGCGCTGCATGGATTACTCCTTTAGACTGAAGGTCTTTGCTTGATGGTGGGGCGAGCTTTTTGTGATCGCCCAGGCTGACTTGAGCCTTGTCTCTTGTGCTCAAACTTGCGAGGCGCTGACGTCGACCCACGAACAATGAGTTTCGATGGCAGCACCACCGTACGTGGTTCCTTCGTGGGGGTCTCGATCGCCTGCTGGAGGAGTTCTGCGGCCTCTCTGCCCATCTCTTTGGGATTAATCCGGACAGTCGTCAGAGGAGGATCAACCATATCGACCAGTGGCATATCATTATGCCCCACAATCGAGATGTCGACCGGACATTGTATTCCACGCTCTCGCACCACGTCGTAGGCGCCGAGGGCCAACAGGTCGTTGGCGGCCACGATCGCAGTGATTTCCTGGTGCTCCTTTAATATCTTTGACGCTGCGTGTGCTCCTGCCTCACGTGTGTAGCTGGTGGCTACTTCGCATGGTGGGGTCGTCCGCGATAGGCCGTGTGAAGCCATCGCCTGCATGAAGCCGTGACGTCTCAGGAACCCAGTCATATGTCCGGTTGGGCCTGCGACGTGAGCGATACGTTCATGTCCCAACTGAACCAAATGATCGACTGCGAGCTGCATCCCGCGTGCATCGTCGGAGACCACCGCGGACAGCCGTGTCTCCTTTTCGGCGCGATTGACCAGCACGGTTGGGAGTCGTTCCTTAATGCAGAAGCTGACAAGTGGATCTTCGCGCGTTACAGTAGCGAGGATCAACCCGTCGACACGCCTTGCGATTAATCCTGCGACGAAGTCTTGCTGAATCTTAATATCACTAGTCACATACCCAACAATGGCCGAGTATCCCAGCCCTGACAACCGCTCAGTGGCGCCCGTAAGTATTGGTGCAAATACGTTCGTCGCAATATCCGGAAGCAGGATTCCAACTAGCCGAGACCGACCAGTTCGCAAGCTCGCTGCAACAGGATCGAAGCGATAGCCGAGGGTCTGTGCCGCCTTGACGACTTTCGCAACCGCCTCGGGAACGACCATCGCTTCGGTTACGGGATTGAGGGCCCTAGAAACGGTCGAGACGTGGACGCCCGCTAACTCGGCCACTTGCTTCATGGTAACCGGTCGTCGACCGTCAGGCACGTTGGATTTTTTCTTTCTCACTGAACGTCCGATTGCTCGTGGCTAGCGTGTTCTCTCAGAACACACGGGAAAATTCAACGAATTACAATCGGTTATTTGCAATCCGATGTCCGGTAATCGTAGGGGCGGGCTGCCATAGACGCGCGCCTCATAGCGCTCGCCAAAAATCCGAGTCCAAAATCCCCTTGACTGCACGCCTAAAATCCCCTTGACTGCGCGCCACCAATCTGCAATCGATTGCAGGATACCTTACGATGAAAACACTTATGTCCTCGGCGTCTGCCGGTAGTCTCGCGCCTTTTCGCCCACCTTCCGCCCGGAGGGCGGAAAGATTGTCTGGATCTCCGGCCACGCCGGCAAGAAGGATGATCAGGCAAACTCGTTTGCGCGAGACTTTGAGGCCCAACCGCATCAGACATTCCGCAAGTTCGAGATGCCGCGGAACGAGGTCGGTGCCACCCTTGAGCGGCAACAAAAGCCGTGTGGTCGCGATGATCGCAAAACGTGCTGACAATATGATTCTCGGCGTTCCGGTCTCTTCTACTAAGCCCGACGCACTTTTAGGAGCGGCTATCGTCCAGCCAAAGAGGAGGTGGAAGTGGAAAGGAAATCAGAAATGCCGATCTCGTTTGCTGACGCCGCTCGAGAATTTGCGCAAGCGTGGTCCAATCCGGCATTCACTCGCTTCGAGTTGCCCCAGCTCGCGGTCAACCGGGTCTTGCGCGATCGGTACATCACC
>WNFR01021484.1_pt1 | contig 11929 bp, 8 predicted proteins | sample 5400221 | NCBI WGS metagenome assembly WNFR01 (sample SAMN13153357, study PRJNA577476) | soil metagenome | isolation source: 40 cm soil under Madrone tree | place: USA:California | collected 2016-06-14 | reverse complement strand
CAGGGCAACGGTAAACGGCTTCTGCGCATTTTCGAAAAACGCGATGTCCTGCTCGACTCCGTTTTCGAAGAGATGGAATTGCGATTGAGTCAGATCGGGAATGAACCGTCCTTGACGATCCAGCACGCTGATGGGAACCGTGACCAGGTTCGTTGCTACGCGGACAACGTCGATGTCCTGAGAATCCGGCTGCTGTGTCTGCGCATCACCGACCGCTGATGCTGCTAGAAGGAGAGTCGTGAAAATACAGGCACGAAATAAAACGAAGCGCGAGTTCATCCGGGTATAGATGCATTCGCGCTCCATTTAGTTCCAGCCCGTACGCCGGCGCAACCGCGGGTGTAGAAGAAATAACTACTGCGCCACCATGAAATCCATGCTGCGTGCCTGGGTCGCAATCTTCTTGTCGGCCATCGCGTCGGTGACGACGAGTGTCAGCACGTAATGTCCCGGCGCAACTCCTGACAGCGCGAGTTGGCCAATCTTGGTTACCGGTCCGCTGCCTGAGGCTTCGATTGCCTGCTCAGGTTCGCGGAACAGAACCTTGTTGCCTTGAGAAATGATCAGTTGCGAACGAAGTTGCGGCTTGCCGTCCTTTACTTTGCCGTTATAGATCATCGCCACGTACCGAAGATCCTGTTGCCGCGTCAGTCTTCTCGATGCCAGCAACGGAACTGGTTTTGCTCCCTTGGGGTCCGTGGCAAACAGGAACAGACTGCTCATCGCCAGTTTGCCTTTGCTTAGATCGGGAACCTCGAGGTACTTCGAGAAAGAGCCAACGTTGCCGGAGCTGTCTTCGCGCACGACGACGCGCACTTGATAGTAGTCGGGTTGCACGTTTGTGCTGGCGGTGTAAGTCAGACCTTCGGTGAGTGCCTTCTGATAATCTTCCTTAGTTAAATTCAGATTTATCGTCTCGCTAAATCCGCCGCGGTTCCGGCCCATCTGGTCGAAAATGAAACCAACCAGATCCAGTGAGTCCTGATAATGGCCGTCGGCCTCGTTGAAGTTCAGCTTCTTTGCATCAATCAACACGTGCAAATCGAACGGGCCGCCGCCGCTATTGCCTCTTCTTTTGTGCGCGGCACGCTGCGAGTATCAGCCCGGGCCAGGTAGCGCGTGTGGCTGTAAACCTTAGTGCCGCTCCTCTTCACTTTTATTTCGAGCTTGTGGTCTTTGTTGTCTAAGTCAGCGGTGCGAAAAGCGAGCTTGTAATAACCATTGCCCCGCGAGAGTATCTTATCCAAACCCTTATCGAAATCGTTTGTGTTATAGACCGCGTGGCCGCCCGTGTACTTCGATACAGTACTCAGCGCCAGATGATCTTCACCCGCGGTCAATCCAACCGAGATTGCTGCATTCGCTCCGGGGTCTCCTTTACCGAAAGTTGCATCTGTCGGATCGTTTCCGCCCAAGGCGCTTTTTGCTGGCGTGGACTGAAAACCTTTAACACCGGGCGTTGCCGCCAAACCGCGCGGGTCGAATGTGTTAACTACTACGCCGGCGCGGAAAGCATTCTCGGAAAACTGATTCAGAATCTGGCTTGTGTTGGAAGCCGTGGTCGTCAGTTCAAAAATCGGAATGCCACCGGTGATCAAAATCAGGTCTTTTCGTCCGGGGATTTGCTTCAAGCTGTCGATTACATAATTCGAAGTAGAAATCAAAGCGATACTGCGGTTATAGCGGACCACATCGTCGGTCGAGCTAAAAATATCAGGCGTCTCGAGACTTGATTCCGCCGCCGTTGGCGAGTCGACAGCGGGAACGGCGTTAGGGTTTACATTTGGTGAAAAGCCAGGATCATCGGACGCGCCTAGCGGATGGACCACCGGCGTAATCGAAGCGACAGCCCGGCGCAAGAGCTGCCGATCAGTAGTGAACTGTTGCAGCAAGCCCTTGCCCCCGACGACGCGGATTATCGCCACCAGATCGCCATCGCGCATCTTGTTGTTCACATAATCAAGAATCATCTTCCGAATATAAGGAAGATCCTGAAACCGCACGTTCAGATCGTCGATTACAAAGGCAATAACGCGCTTCAGGTCCTTGGTCGAGATTCCGTTGACTGCCGGAGTTTCGACGTATGAAGGCAAGCCGGCGCGATCGCCTTCAGAGCGCCGTGGACCTTCGGTGCCGACGAACTCCATGAACTTGAGGTCTTGTTTCTTCCCGTTGTCGTAAAGCTCAAAATCTTCCAGCTTAAGATCGGGAATGATCTGATCGTTCTTATCGGTGACTACGACATCAGTTTGAACGAGACTGGTGCTAACGCGGATGATGTCATCGGGAGCAATCTCTTGCGGCGGTTTTTGCGGGTTTTGGCCCAGACAAGTACTCGCGACAAAGCCGCATAAGAGCGCAAGGGTTAAAAAGTTCTTCATGATTCCTCCTGAGATCGATCCGTCGGGCCCAGATCTTCGATTGGTTAGACGCAGATTATATTGGTCGCGACAATAATTTGCTAACCAATTACCGGATCTGGGACAATTTTTTTCACACCGGCTCTGAAACTAACAGTTGATCCGCTGCGCTGAAATCGTCATTATTCGAAGCAGATGAGTACCGTAACCGGTGATCTTTCGCTTGCGCCTTTGGGCGCCGGCGATTTAATCGATCGCGCAGTGCGGCTGTATCGTCAGCACTTCCTGACGCTGATCAGAATTGCGGCGCCGCCGGTGCTCATCTCTGCGCTCGGATCGACAATCACCACGATTGCCTTTCGCGAACTCAGCTCGACTTCAAGTGACGTTCGCGTAGCTTTGTATGTCCTGATCCTCATGGCCGGTGGTCTCGTGATCGCTTGCGGCTCGCTGTTCAGTCTAATAGTCATGGGCGGGGCGACGCGCAACCTGGTTTCGCATCTCATCTGGAATGAACCCGTGAGCGCGCGCACAACTTACCGCGCGGTGAAATCGCGCTTTTGGGGACTGCTCGGCGCCAGCATCCTGGTTGCGATGTGGTTAGCGTTCGCGGCGATGGTGGCGTTCCTGGCCTACCTGTTTTTTTCGGTCGTGTTGTTTGCGGCGATCGGCTTCGCGTCGATGATCTCGCCATGGATCACCGCGATCATTGGCGGCATCGGAATGATCGCCGGAATCACTGCCGGCTTGATTCTTTTTTTCATGCTGGCGGGCCGAATGGCCTACGTGCCTCAGGCGATGCTGGTGGAAGGCCGAGGCGTCTTGAGCGCGATTGGCCGCAGCTTTGCACTTGCCAGCGGTAATGTGAAGCGTCTGATGGCGATGGCGCTTTTTACTTTTCTCGCGACGTATGCGGCGCTGATGCTTTTGATGATCCCTCTGGGATGGTATGGATATTTGAGCGGGATCGATCTCTCGCCATTCGGCTCAAACTCGCCGACTTGGTACGCGATCGGCTACGAAGTGATTCTGCAATGCAGTCACATCATGCTGGCGCCGATTTGGATGCTCGGGCTGTCTCTTCTCTATGTTGATGAGCGCGTGCGACACGAAGGTTATGACATGAATCTGCCAAACGTCGTTTCGCCGTTCGCGCCCGCCTTGGTCACCGGCCGGGCGCCAAAATTTGTTCCGCCACCGCCGATGCAAATGCCCGTCGGAAGCGTGCTCGGCTTGAATTACCCAACAACGAATCGCCAGTAGCACTCGTCTCACTTGTCGTTAACGGTTCTAATAAATTGGATCGTAATGACGACCGATTGCGACTTTCGCCTCCAGATCGAAATCCAAGATTCCGAATATTCAACAGAATTTCGTTTGCGAGTCGATCGGTGCGTTACTCATCGCTGCAGCACTCCAGCATTTAGGGCGCTTTCGTTCCACAAACTTCAGGAGAGTGATAGGGAACATTGGTTGCTTAATGCAAAGCCAAAGTTTTTCTCTGAATTCTGCCGATCCCCAGACTCGGCATTGACCCAACAGGTTTTCGATCGAAAAGGAGGAAGCAGCGATGTGTAGTGTCATTCGCTTTTTAGCAAGCGGTTTACTTTTAGGGACGTTGTGTTTGGTCGCCGCAGCACAGGCGAATCAAACCGGCGGCATCACCGGGCTTGTGACGGATAAAAACGGCGCGTTGGTCAGCGGCGCGACGGTAGTCGTTGTAAGTGACGCCACCGGCAAAGCCGAGCGCACCGTCAACACCAGCGATGACGGTGGATATTCAGTCACGCTGCTGCCCCCGGGCCGTTACCGGCTGGAGATCTCGGCCGCGAATTTTAAGAAGGCGATCATTGCTGACGTGCAGGTGCGAATCACCGAAACGGCTCGTCAGGATGTTTCCCTCGAGCCAGGCAACATCTCTGAGACTGTGAATGTTGAAGCGACCCCGACCCTGATCAATCCGTCGAGCGCAACCACCGGTCAGGCCCTGGATGCGCAGACTCTTCGCTCGCTTCCGCTCGCATCACCGAACTTCTTGTTCCTGCTGAATCTTTCAACCGGCGTGACTGGCGAGCCGACTGATGTTCGCAGCGCCGGCCGCGGCACCGCTGATGTCACTGTCAATGGACAGCGCACGAGCAACAACAGCGTGAGCTTGCAGGGCATCAACGTGAATGACTTTAACCTCGCGCACTTTGACACCGTGCCGTTGCCGAATCCAAACGCTTTGCAGGAGATGAAAGTCGCCACGTCGCTTTACGATGCTTCGCAGGGAAGCAAGGGCGGCGGCGCTTTAGGCCTGGTGATCAAATCCGGCGAAAAGAATTTTCATTGGGAAGGATATTGGCAGCATCGCAATGATGCGCTGAATGCGAACGAGTGGTTTCGCAATGCTAATGGTCTGAGCAAACGGCCGCGTCTGCTCCAGAACGTTTTTGGCGGCAGCGGCAGTGGTCCAATACCAAAGCTGGGCGGGTTTTGGTTCTTCAATTATCAGGGCGTGCGTGCTCGTAACGGGGTTGACCCCGCCGGCTCAACGCTCTCGCCGATTATCCAGGCTTTTCCGACCAACACTGACGGCTCGACTTCTGCGGCTTTGCTCGCCACGTCATTTAACTTGGCGCCGGCGCAGATCGATCCGGTCGCCCTCAGCATTCTCAACGTACAGAGCGCGCGCTTCGGCGGAAAATATTTCATTCCGCGTCTGGGCCAAACCGGCTGCGGCGGTGTAACGGGCGGCGCCATTGGGACTTTCACTTGTCAGTTTTCGGCGATTGCGCCGATTAAGGACAACCAGTACGTCGTTAGCTATGACCGCAGCATGCGCCATGGCAAGGACACCATCTCAGGTCGTTGGTTCTGGGACGAAGGTTCGGTGGCCAAGCCTTACGGCACCGATACAAGTCTCGCCAATCCGCGCACTGATACCCAGTGGAATCGATTCCTGGCGATCACTGAGACTCACCAATTCAATAGTAATATCGTAAACGAATTGCGGTTGGGCTTCAGTCGTTTTCTGTTCGCGAATATTCCGACGGACACGATTAATCTCGCTGACGTTGGCGCCTCGCGCGGCAACAGTGCGCAATTCTCGGGCTTGTATCGGGTCGCGATTACTGGCTCGATGTCGCTGGGTACGGGTGTCAACGACGATCGCGGAACGGTTTCCAATCAATACAACATCGTCGAGACCTTGTCGTTCGCTTCTCTCCGCGACTGACTGTCAATCTAGGCCTGCGCTGGGAAGGCATGAGTTTCGGCCATGACAAGTTGTTCCGCGCCGGCATCTACGATCCTGTGCTCGCCGCACAAGGTCGCAATCCTTTCCTGATTCCCGAGAAGGTGAATCTTGCAGGCTTCGTAGGAACGCCGGGTGTCTCCGATTGTGCTTTGAAGAGCTGCTTCGATGGCAACAATTTCGCGCCGCGCGTTGGATTTGCTTATGACATCAACGGCAATCAGAAAACTGTGTTTCGGGCTGGATACGGACTCTATTATCAGCGGCTCTCCAACCAGAACATTCTTCAGAACTCGTTGGCCGCGCCTTTCACGGTGCAGCCACTTTCAAGCAACGCCAACCCGACGGCGTTGCAGTTGGCGAATCCATTGGGAACGATTCCGCCACCATCGGCAGTCGCGACTGCGTTCATTCCGCAGGCCACACGGTTTGCCGGATTGCGTCGCATATCGGGATCGGGACCACTCGACATTAACGATCCGGGAGTTGGACCAATCTTTGTGAATGAAGCGGGTCAGGCTTGCACGAACTACGGCGGCACGGCTACTAACTGCTCGATCAACCTGGCGTCGTTTACGACAGTGCCGGTGAATCCGTACACGCCGTACACGCAGCAATGGAACGCGACATTGCAACGAGAGATCGGCAAAGGTTGGGCTGTTGAAATGGGTTACGTGGGCTCGCACTACATCGGCGGTCTCGGTATCTGGGATCCGTACATCGCTCGCGTAGTCAGCACCTCAAGTCCACTTACCGTTCGAGACATGAATGGCAACAGCTACACGATCACGAACAACACGGTGAACAACGAAGAGTTGCGGCACCAGATTATCGGCTTGTCGCGCAAGCGTGGCGCGCGTTACTCCGGCAACATCGGGTTCGCGATCTACAACTCGTTCCAGGCCACCGTGTCGCGAAGGCTGACGCATGGAATGTATTTCCAGGCGGCTTATACATTCTCGCGCACCTATGACAACGTCAGTGGTTCGCTCAGCACAGACGAGCTGAATGCGACTCGCAACGGTCAGAACGGCGCGAACATCTACAACGATCAATCGAACCCGCAGCAGAACAAAACTCGCGGTGACTTTGATCGTCCGCATCGTTTGGTCGTCAGCTACACTTACGACCTCCCGCGCGCGCACAGCGGTTTTCTCAATAACGTTGTGCTCCGCGATTGGGCCATCAGCGGAATCGTTACGTATCAAAGCGGCTTGCCGTTCTCAATCACCGACTCGAGTACCGGCGGCATCTATGGCACAACACTTGGAACCGCTCAATTCCTCTGCTCGAGCATTGCGTCGGCATACACGACGGGCAGCACGAACGACAAAGTTGCGCACTACCTGAATCCCGCCTGCTTCGGCACGGCGCCGATCATTCCGCTGAACACGATTCCACCGAGCGGCATCACAACCAACGCCGGCGCGACCGGCTGGGGTACGACACCGCGTAATGCGTTCCGTGGTCCAATGCAACAGAACTGGGACTTCTCGCTGATTCGGCGTTTCACCGTCCGCGAGAAAGAACATTTCCAAGTGCGCATGGACGTTTTCAATCTGTTCAATCACCCCGTGTTCCGTATTCCGTCGGGCAGCACGTCCGTGAATATCAACGGCGGCACCTCGTCGTTTACGCGACTTCTGGAGACTGCCGTTCCCGCGCGGCTAATTCAATTCGGGGTCTCGTACACGCACTGATCGGCTGACGATCAGCGGCATATCGGATACAATTTCCCGCCGGGCGATCCCGAACGATCGCCCGGCAGTTTTCTTTGATTCATTGCGTTCACGCCATCGCCGAAGTTCTGCTCTACAGCTCGGTACTGAACTGACCATCGAATTATGCGGCGCCTGCTTTCTGCATCGGTAGCTCTGCTGGTCTTCGCGATCTGCATCTATGCCCAGCGCGATCGCGACACTTACAATCCCGGCAACCAAACCTTTGAGGTTACCGGCCAGGTCAACGTCGCCGGCGAGAACGTTCCGGTCCGCGACATTCAGGTGCGTCTGGAAAGATTCAGCGGGGGCGTCGTCGATCAGATGACCACTGACGCGCGCGGCCGCTTCCGCTTTGCGAATCTCCAACGCGGCTATTACAAAGTCGTCATCAGCGCAGCGGGTTTCGGTCCCGCGCAGCAAGATGCCGATCTCACCCTGCTGTTTAAGGCTTACCTCCTCTTCAATCTGGTGAAGACGGATCGAACGTCGACGAACAGCGCTCCTTCGCTGGTCGTGATTGATGCTCGTGTTCCCGCGGCCGCGCAAGAAGAATACTTACGTGGTCGTGATTCGTTGGCAAAGAAAAATCAGAACGACGCCGTCGCGCATTTCCGTAAAGCCTTATCGATCTATGCCGAATTGTTCGACGCACATCTGCTGATGGGAATGGCATTCATGGATCTGCGTGGCTGGCCCAACGCTGAGATTGCATTCAATCACGCCCTCGAAATCAAACCCGACTGTGCGACCGCGCTCTTCGCCTCGGGTGAAGTTTATTGGCGCGAGAAACGGCACAAAGAAGCCGAGAGTTCATTGCTCGCGGGGCTGCAGCTCGACGAAAAAAATTGGCACGGATACTTCACGCTGGGCCGTTTGTACTGGGACAACGGCGAGACGACGAAGGCCGCCGTCTCCATCGGTCATACACTGCAACTGAAGCCCGATTTCGCTGAGGCGCATCTGCTGGCCGGAAACATTCTCCTCAAATTGGGCGAGCCGCAACGCGCGCGGGTCGAATACGAAGAATATCTTCGCCTCGCGCCGAAAGGTGATTACGCCATCGAAGCGCGCGAACTAGTGAAGAAACTCCGCAATCACTGACCTGTCCCAAACCCGCTCGTACTAAATTCGCTTGATTCAGTCCGGAAAAACAACGATCATTCCGCGCTGATTTGTCGATGATTGTGTCCACGAATGAATCGTTCAGATTTGGGCTTGCTGCCTGCGCGTGCGCGGTAATGTTGATGTGTGTCGCGCGCGCGAACGCGACGACATTGAGCGAGTATCAGCATCGAGTTTCCGCCGCGGCGAATTTGATCGAAGAACTGCATGGCGCAGGCGAGGACGAAAGCCGCACCGAGCCGAGTGTGTTCATCTCAACGGGCTTGAAGCGAGTTCGAGAGCTGCTCCCGCCCAAAGAATTCGTTCTGATGAATGGTCAAACAATCACCGTCGACAATTCATGGCTACACAAAGATCTCGCTGACTTTGAAAAATCAAACGCGGGCACTGAGAGAACCGAGATGCTGTCGCGCATTGCCGAACGTCTGCGGGCGATCGACGATCGCCTCAAGGAGATGCAAGGCAGCGGCGAGAATTCGTCCGACAAAGATGCGAACAAAGGCAGGCTCGCCGAAATCCTGCGTCGGCCTGAATACATTCAGACCACTCCCCAAGGCAGCGCACTGGAGCGTCTGCTCGAGAGATTCGTTCGCTGGCTTGGCAGTCTCTTTCCGAAAACGAAGCCAATTCAGCCTGGTGGTTCTCCGATTATCTCAATGCTTGCGCAAATTCTGATCGTAGGAATTTGCGTGGCCGCGATTGCGCTTCTTATTTGGCGATATGGGCCACGGTTGATGAGTGGACGTCGCAAGAAGAAAGCAAAACGCGAAGCGCGAATTGTTTTGGGCGAACGGCTCGAACCAGATCAAAGCGCGGCGGATTTGCTGGCGCAAGCTGAAGCACTGGCGCGCGAAGGAAATTTGCGCGCGGCAATTCGCAAAGCTTATATCGCTCTGCTCTGCGAACTCGGCGATCGAAAAATCATCAGCCTCGCGCAATCCAAAACGAATCGCGACTATCTTAATTCAGTCAGAGATCAGGCAGGTTTGTACGGCTCGATGCGCAAGCTCACGCAGAGTTTCGAGCTTCATTGGTATGGCCTCGTTCCCGTCGGCGAAAACGATTGGAATGAGTTTCGGAATGGATACCGAAGCATCGTGACAAGTGACGGGTGACAAGCGGACTTTCCGAATTAGCCAATTTGTAACTACTCATTCATACGTGTCACTTGTAACTTGTAACTGCTCTTATGCGGCAACGAGTCATCGTCATCATCACCTTAATCGCAGTCGTCCTTGTGTTGGTGCTGCTCAACGCGGCCTCGTATGTGAAGGTCGAACCGACTGCCGACTCGGAAGCCGCGCCCGATCGTTCGACGTTTAATGGCGGGACTACCGGCACCCGCGCGCTGTACGATTTCCTGCACGAATCGGGTTATCAAGTCGCGCACTGGCGCGATTCGACCGCCTCGCTGTTGAGTCATACAGGACCAAAGCCTGCGACTGTGGTGGTAATTGGCGACACCAGAATCCCATTTTCAAAAACTGAAACGAAAGAAATGCTTCAATGGGTTGAAAGTGGCGGCCGCCTGGTGCTGATCGATCGCAGTCCCGATCGAAATCTTCTGCCTGATTCCGGCGAGTGGACAATTAACACGCACATGATCAGTTTTCCCTGGCCTGAGCTGGATCCAACCGATTTCCAGGCCATGACAAACGGGGCCAAGCCGCTTGCTCCTTCGCAAGCTACATTCTTTGCGCGCGACGTTGAGAAGATCATGCCATCGCGATTCGCCGGCGCGATCACAATCGTCGCTCGCGAGAAAAAGAATGAAAAGCCAGGCCATTCAAACGCGTCGGGTGAAGACGAAGATGAAGATTCTTTCAGTGAGCCTCCACCGGCTTCGGAAGACTCAACCGCCGACAACACTCCCAAACTTTCGCCCGCTCCGGTCGTCAGTGTGGCTGATGAACGCGGCGCGCTGCTGATTGATTATCCGCATGGCAAAGGCCGGATCGTCTTGCTTTCAGATCCTTACATTGTCGCGAACAACGGCATCAATCGCGCGGATAATTTGCAACTCGCGATTAACGTCGTGGCGGGCAGTGGCGGCTTGATCGCATTCGACGAGTTCCATCAAGGACGGGCGTCAACCCACAATGCCTTGATTCAATATTTCGAAGGCACGCCGGTATTGGCGATTTGCGCACAGCTCGCGCTAATTGGTTTAGCGATCGTTTGGTCGCGCGGTACCCGGTTCGCGCGACCCTTGCCGTTGGCGCACGTCGATCGAAGATCAAGCCTGGAGTTCGTTGCGTCGATGGCCGAATTGCAGCAACGGGCAAGAGCGCATGATCTAGCGCTGGAGAATATCTACACGCGCGTGCGGCGCGTGCTTGTACGCCGCGCCGGATTGAATAACAACGCCCCGCGCGCTGAGATCGCGACGCGCGTTGCATTGCGTTCGAAGCTCGATCGAAACCAGCTTGAATCATTGATGCGAAGCTGTGAAGATATCATCAACGGCGCACCGACTAACGCGAAAGAAACGTTGCGACTTGTCAGACAACTGCGACAGATCGAGGCCTCGCTTGGATTACAAGGCCGCGCGCGCGATACACGACAAAGGGAACAAAATTGAATTTAGTCAGTACCGCCTGCGGTAACGGCGGTTGACGTTAATTTCTTGAAATGGATCAATCTCAAAGACTAGCCGCCCGCTACCGCAGGCGGTACTGACAAACCTATGCCTGAATACGTCTCCTCGACAATTGCTCACATTCAAAACGAGCTACGCAAAATAATCGTTGGCCAGGAAGGACCAATCGAACAAATTCTGGTCGCGTTGCTGGCCGAAGGTCATGCGCTGATCGAAGGCGTTCCCGGAACCGCAAAGACGCTCACGGTAAAGACGCTCGCACGGATCGTCAACGCAGGGTTCGGCCGCATTCAATTCACACCTGACCTGATGCCTTCGGACATTACGGGCACGAATGTTTTCAACATGGCCTCGTCGAGTTTCAGTCTGCGACGCGGGCCGGTCTTCACCGACATTCTGCTGGCCGATGAGATCAACCGCACACCGCCCAAAACCCAAGCCGCGTTGCTGGAGGCGATGGAAGAACGGCAGGTGACGATCGACGGCGAGCTTTACCGGTTGTCGCCGATGTTCACGGTGCTGGCGACTGAGAACCCGATCGAATACGAAGGAACTTATCCGTTGCCCGAAGCGCAACTTGATCGTTTCCTGTTGAAGATTCTGTTGACCTATCCATCCGCGGATGAAGAGCAACAAGTGATTGCGCGTTGGGACGCCGGATTCAATGCGCGTCGGTTGGATGAGATTGATATTCAACCGCTGGCCGACGCGAGCGCGATTCAGCGCTGCCGTGCTGAAGTACAAAATATGAGGGTCGAACCCGGGGTGCAGCGCTATATCGTGGATATCGTCCGGCGCACCCGCGATCATGCGGCAGCCCACTACGGCGCTAGTCCGCGTGCGGCTGTGGCGCTGCTGCTGTGCTCGAAAGCTCTCTCTGCGATTCGGG
>WNFR01008482.1_pt1 | contig 11929 bp, 11 predicted proteins | sample 5400221 | NCBI WGS metagenome assembly WNFR01 (sample SAMN13153357, study PRJNA577476) | soil metagenome | isolation source: 40 cm soil under Madrone tree | place: USA:California | collected 2016-06-14 | reverse complement strand
GAATCAGGAGTACGAAGTCGTGGACCGGGAAAAGCAGGTTTATTTTCGCCCTGCCGCGCAGTAATCCGTCTCTAAAGCAATATTAGCCACAGAAAACACAGAGAACACAGAGAACACAGAGGGAACAAAACAGGTTCAAGAGCGTTGACGCACAGGGCGCGGAGGAGAAGTAAGAAAGGACGCGAAGAGACGGTCGCTCACCAACACACGGACTCCGGTCTGCTCGGTGAACTTACGCGTGCTTGCCAGCCACGGGTCCTCATCGCCCTGTTATCTGGACGGCCGCTCCATCTGGCACTTCATGGGTGGAATATTGTCCTTGGCCGCGATGAGCGTATCTGTCTTCCAGCCGTAACCCGACTTCTCTTCGTCAAGCTCGACGCCCGGCTGTCCCGCCTTGGCGAAGCTCAGGATGTAAATGGGTGAGATCATCTGGTGATCTTCGGCGCGCATCCAGGACGCTCCGCTCGGCCCTGCAAACTTCATTCCTTCGAGGGCATAGGCGACCTTTACGGGATCAGTGGAGCCCGCTTTATTCATCGCGCTCGCAAGCATTTCCATCACACGATGCGCCGGCAAGTAGGTCAGGTTGGTGACCGCATTGTATTTGGTCTTGTACTCGAGCAACGTCTTTTGCCTGGCACCGTCCGCGGCATTGATGTTCCACGCATAGAGTGTCTTGACCCGATCTGCCCCGGCGGACCCGATTGCCCCCGGAGTGCCAAAGAATGCAGCAAGCAGGGTGTAATACGTCGACTTCAAGCCCGCCTCGTTGCTCGACTTGATGAGCAGGGAGAGATCATTGCCCCAGTTCCCGGTCAGGACGCTGTCGGCCTCGGAAGCGTGGATCTTGGCCACATAGGGCGCGAAGTCTTTCACTTTGCCAAGCGGCATCAAATCGTCTCCCACTATCTGAATGTCCGGGCGTTTGACTGCCAGCATTTCCTTGGCCGCCTGCCTGACCGCTTGGCCGTAGGCGTAGTCCTGGTTGATCAGATATATCTTGTGGACTGAGGTCTGCCTTGCGATGTAGTCGGTCAGGACATTCACTTGCATGTCGGCGTGGGCCTCGAACCGGAAATGCCAGAAACTGCACTTGGATTCCGTCAGCGCGGGATCCAATGCTCCGTAATCGAGGAACAGGACCGCGCGATCGGGATTCCTGGCGTTGTGCTTTCCCACGGCGTCCGTGATCGCATGAGCGATATTTGACACGCCCGAGATGACGTGGCGCATATCCTGATCGATGGCCTGTTTGAGCACGATCAACGATTCCTGTGGATTGCCTTTGTTGTCAAAGGGCACAACCTCAAATTTTTTACCACCCAGCACACCTCCCCTTGAATTAACGATGTCGGCGGCCGCCTGGACATTCTTCAAGGTTTCTTCGCCTTGCAGTGCGAACGGACCGCTCAGGGACCCAAGAAAGGCAATTTTGATCGTATCGGCGGCGAGTGCGCCGGAGAGCGTAACGGCGAGAATTGCCGCAACGACAGTGCGTACCAGACCGGATAACATGGCTGTCTCCTTCCGAGCTCTCTCACCGTAAAAATGATTCAGATCTTGTAGCCGCCGCCTATACGTGTGACGACCAACGCAACCAAACGAATTGTGCTCATGGCTTCCTCTGGGACGTTATTTGTATGCGACGGCGAATGCTCAAGAAATGCTGCCCAAGCCTGTATTCGCCGTCCAACACTGACTCGATCTCGTTATAGACCCGCGGTCACTCCAAAACAAGCGCATCTTTGTCGCATACCCGCCCTTCAAGCAGCTCCTTTTAATCGATGTCGCGCAAGGTGCAGAGCTTCCGACTATGGATCGCGTCCGGCCAGTCGTTGCACTTAAACAATCTCAATCCAGCGCCGAGATGTGTCCGGTCGACGCGCCAGATTCACAAACACTTTACGGGTGAAAACCCTGTCCTACTATTCTCTTCCTAAGGCGATCTCATGATCGCCAATGCAATGAAGAAGAATGTTCAGCTTGGCATGCGGACCGCTTGGTGCTACGTTGATCAACAGGCGAGGAAGAACCTGCCTTCCAGAAGATCATCTTCCCTGTGCTGGCCTTTCGTGGTCGCCAGCCCTCTTACCCGGCGAAATAGTCATATCCGGGTTCCTTTAAGGTGGTGGTACGGCCCGCAATCGTGATCAAGCGATGCGCGTATGCATCTCTTCGCTCTATCGTATGGAGAAAAATCTATACGAGCTCAGCAGGCCTGCATGATCGGAAGACTCTCCAACGAAAAGGAAGTCTCAGTGCACTGCATAATTGAAAGGAAGAGGGCATGAGAGCGCTGAATCGTCATTTGATCGGCCTGGTAGCTGTAACAACAATTGCGTGCGGCTTCTCGGTCGGAAATGCCCACGAGGCGGACAAACCCGTCGAACGCGCCGAGAAGCTCGGCACTGTCCAGTTTTCCACATCGTGTCTGCTGCAAGCTCAACCGCGCTTCGAACGCGCGGTGGCAACGCTCCACTCGTTTTGGTATCCCGAAACGCTCAGGGCTTTTGGTGAGGTGCTTGAGGCCGATCCCGCCTGTGCCATCGCCTACTGGGGACTCGCTATGAGCAACCGCCCCAACCCATTCGTTCCGCCGGACCAAAAATCGCTGGCCCGGGGCTGGGAGGCCGTGCAAAAGGGACAAGCGCTCGGAACCGGGACCTCCCGCGAAAAGGCTTATCTCGATGCGCTAGCCCCGTACTTCAAGGATTACGAGACCATCGAACAGCGTACTCGAACGCTCAACTACGAACAGGCCATGCGCGCGCTCGCCGGGACTCATCCGGAGGATGACGAAGCACAGATCTTCTTTGCGCTCGCCCTCACCGAAACAGCGCTCATGAATGCCGTAATGACGGGGGATACGAGCCTCGATAGGCAGATCGAGGCGGGGGAAATCCTGGAGCGCCTCTGGCGCACCCACCCCGATCATCCGGGGATCCCGCATTACATCATCCATGCGTACGACGATCCGCGTCTGGCGCGTCGTGCGCTGGAAGCCGCCAATCGCTACGGCGACATCGCCCCGTCCGCACCGCACGCCCTGCACATGCCATCTCATACCTACGCAACGTTGGGCATGTGGGAGGAGTCGATCCACGCCAATGTGGCCTCGATGGCTGCCGCCAGGGCGTTAACACAGAAAACCGCACCCGGCAGCCACGACCCGGCATGGCTTCACGCCATGGACTTCCTGACTTTCGACTATTTGCAATTCGGGCAGGACCACAAGGCAGCCGAGATGGTCGACGAGCGCTATCGCGTGACCAAGCTTTCGGCAGAGCGGGTCAGCGTAGGGATCATGCTGTCCATCATTCCGGCGCGATATGTAATCGAACGCCAGGCTTGGAGCGAGGCATTGAAGCTCGAAGTGACGGGCCCGATTCCTGACAAATATCCACAAGCCGAAGCCATCACGTGGTTCGCTAAAGGATTGGGGGCTGCTCGCCTGAGGGACCTGGACACTGCCCGCGCGTCGCTCAACAGGCTGGAGGAACTGAAGGCCGCCTTGCAGAAAACACAGCAGACTTTTTGGGTTGCGCAGACCGAAATGCAAATCGACGCGATCGCGGCTTGGGTCGCACTTGGGGAAGAGCGAATCGATGACGCGCTCCGGCTCATGCACTCCTCGGTTGAGATCCAGCATCGAGCCGGGCGCCATCCCGCGCTCGAGAACCGTCTCGTGCCCGTGCGTGAGCTGCTCGGCGACATGTTGTTCCAACTCCAGCGATATGGTGAGGCTGCCGCGGAATTCGAGCGCTCACTCGAAGAGGATCCCAATCGCTTCCGCGCCTACTACGGTGCCGCAAAGAGTCACCAGCTTGCGGGCGACACGACAAGGTCGCAGTACTATTTTGATCGGCTCCTTACTCTCGCCCAAAACGCCGACACGGATCGCACTGAGCTGCGCGAGGCCAAGTTGGCGGTTTCTCAGAGGGCAAAGATGTCCCAATAAGCACGCCAGTTGATGCTATAGACGGAAGGTCAATCATGCTGCGGTCTGCCTTCTGGCTTTGCTTCGGTGCGACATGTCTTTTCTCTTGGTCTGAATGGCCGCTTCGGGCCGCTCTCTACCTTGTCGCGAATCGGCCGCCATGGGTTAGCCAAGAGTGCAGAAACGGGTCAAACTAACGCCCCAATTAACAGCTCATCGAACGGAGGCTTAATTGAGTCACACTAAAATGCTGCACGCAAGGCGAAGGAAGCAAAGAACCAAGAAGGACATCGCGGGGGCAGCCAAGCGGGCGAAGAAGCTGAGGAAGACGGTCAGTGCCGACGCTCCGAAAAAAGGACCTGCCTAGCCATGCTCAAGGATTTGCGAAAACAGGTTCAAAGGCGTTGACGCAAAGGACGCAAAGGGAAAAGAAAGTTACGCAAGGGAACACACAAAAAATGGAGAGGGAAACTGAACGCGTTCGTTGAGGCGATAGCTAGGCAATCGAGATAGTGAAGAAGATTCACCCTGGCAGGTACGCCGAAAACTCCTTCTCCACCGCTTTCGGATTGGCGGCAAGTCCCGCAGACACTCCTCCCGCCATCTGCCCGGGATACGCGTCTTCTGTTCCGTTCGCTACCGCGTCGAGCGCAGCCATCGCCACGTCGTAGGGATTTTCCTTGTGACCCTTGTAGTCGCGTTCGAGGTCGGTATCGGTAGCACCCGGCATCACCCCCACCACCAGCGTACCCTGCTTCGCCAGTTCGGCGCGCATACCCTGGGTCATCAGCAGGCAGGCCGCCTTCGAGGCGCAGTAGGAGCCGTAAGCAGGCAAGCTCACCCGGCTGAGGATGGACAACATGTTGACGATCGCACCGCCGCCGTTGGCCCCGAGGATCGGTGCGAAAGCGCGGCTCACGGCGAAAGTGCCGAAGAAATTGGTGTTGAACTCGGCGCGTGCGTTGTCCGCGCTCCTTCCAGCGATGATGCCGGTCTTGAGATTGATGCCGGCGTTGTTAACCAGCAGTGTCACGTCCTTGCATGCCTTCGCGGCGGCCGCGACCTGCGCGTCGTTGATAATGTCGAGTTGCAGTGCCACGACCTTGCCGGGATGTGCCGCGACCAGGTCTGCCACTTTGGATGGATCGCGCGCGGATGCGTAAACCTTCTTCGCACCTCTGGCGATCAGCGCCTTGACGAAATTCCTGCCGATGCCCCGGCTGCTGCCGGTCACCAGCGCCACCGTTCCTTCGATCTTCATTCCCACCGTCTCCTTTCCCTATTCATGTTGTTCGCTTTCCGCGCCGCGGCCGATCCAGTCCGGATCGAGGCCGGGCAGCGGGATGGCGTCGAGCAGACTGCGAGTGTAATCGTGTGCGGGAGCGGCGAAAAGCTCGGCGCCAAGCAGCGGCTTGGCGCGATGCCTGCGGTTTGACATCGCGCGCCCGGGCGGGTTAAAAGGTCGCTCCGGCGCAAGCCACGCCGAAGTCGACAAGCCAGTGGATCGGGAGGAGCGGAGATGGCTGGGCCAAACGTCGCAGGACAGTGGATCGAGATCAAGGCCGCGGACGGCGGCAAGTTCAGGGGTTACTTCGCCGTGCCCGCGGCGGGCAAGGGGCCCGGCATCGTGCTGTGCCAGGAAATTTTCGGCATCAACGCCTACATCCGCGAGGTCGCCGATTACTACGCCGAGGAGGGCTACGTGGTGCTGGCGCCCGATCTGTTCTGGCGCCTCGACAAGAACGTCGAGCTGGGCTACACCGAGGATGACTGGAAGAAGGCCTTCGATTATTTCCAGCGCTTCGACACCGACAAGGGCATGGAAGACATCACGGCCGCGGTGCGCGTGTTGCGCACCCGGACGGAAGTCACGGGCAAGGTCGGCGCGCTCGGCTTCTGTCTCGGCGGACGCCTGGCATATCTCGCGGCGGCTCGCTCAGGTGTGGACTGCGCGGTCGGCTATTACGGCGTGACCATCGACCAGTACCTGAAGGAAGCTCCCAAGATCAAGGTGCCGATGGTGCTGCACTTCGCCGCCAACGACAAGTACGGGCCACCGGAAACCGTCGAGAGGATCAAGGCTGCGTTCAAGGGCCGTCCGGAGATAGAGATCTACGTTTATCCGGGAGTGGACCACGCGTTCGCGCGCACCGGCGGAATGCATTACGACCGCCCGGCCTCGATGATGGCGCACTCGCGCTCGATCGCGCTGTTCCGCAAAGTGATGGGCCCGCATTACGATCTCTCCGCGCTGTGGGAACAGCACACCCTGCACGAGTTCGGCACCCGCGACGTGGACGCGACCATGAAGACCATGGTGGCCGAGCCCTACGTCAACCACATCCCGACCCTCACCGGCGGCGTCGGCCACGAGCAGCTGAAGCGCTTCTACAAGTATCACTTCATCCCGAAGACCCCCAAGGACACCAAGCTCATCCCGATCTCGCGCACCATCGGCGCAGACCGGCTGGTGGACGAGATGCTGTTCTGTTTCACCCACGACATCGAGATCGACTGGATGCTGCCGGGCCTCGCGCCCACCGGCAAGTACGTGGAGATCCCACTGGTGGCGATCGTCAATTTCCGCGGCGACAAGCTCTACCACGAGCACATCTACTGGGACCAGGCCTCGGTGCTGGTGCAGATCGGCGTGCTCGACCCGGAGGGATTGCCGGTAGTGGGCGCAGAAACCGCGAGGAAGCTGGTGGACGAGAATTTCCCGTCCAACATGCTGATGAAGAACTGGGCGTCCAGCGAAGGCAAGAGCTGACCCCCTCTCCCCAGCCCTCTCCCGCAAGGGGAGAGGGAGTAACGTCAAGATCAAGGCAGCGCCCCAGATGCGCGGGAAAACGAGTTTCAGAAAGAATGGGGTAACAGTCGGGCGTGTATCACCGGTTTGTCTTCAGAACTCCCTCTCCCCTCGCGGGAGAGGGCTGGGGAGAGGGGGAGAAGGGGAAACATGACGCAAGTCGAAGAGAAAGCGCTGGTGCGCAAGATGGCATGGCGCGTCCTGCCGTTTCTGCTGCTGACGTACCTGGTCTGCCTCATCGACCGGCTCAACGTGGGGTTTGCCGCGCTCACGATGAACCAGGAACTTGGATTCACCGCCACGGTCTACGGCTGGGGCGCGGGCCTGTTCTTCTTCGGCTATTTCCTCGGCGAAGTGCCGAGCAACCTGATCATGTCGAAGGTCGGTGCGCGCATCTGGTTCGCCCGCATCATGATCAGTTGGGGGATTTTCGCCGTCGTCATGGGCTTAATTAGCGGCGATGTCAGCTTCTTCGTGATCCGCTTCCTGCTCGGTGTCGCCGAAGCGGGATTCTTCCCGGGCGTGATCTATTACCTGACGTTGTGGTTTCCGGCGCAGTACCGCGGCCGCATCTTCGGACTGTTCCTGATCATCAGCCCGCTCAACAATACCATCGCCGCGCCGCTCGCCGGGCTCATCCTCAACACTTTCGATGGCGCGATGGGTTACCCGGGCTGGCGCTGGCTGTTCATCGTCGAAGGTATTCCGGCGATTCTGCTCGCGTTCGTGACACTGCGGGTGGTGATCGACAGGCCCGACAATGCGGCCTGGCTCACGCCGGAGGAAAAAGAGCATCTTAGGGAAACACTCGCGCGCGAAGCGGCGTCGCGCATCGAGACCAAACACCTGTCACTGTGGCAGACGCTCGGACACCCGAAGGTGCTGCTGTTCGCGGTGGTCTACACGGCGCTTGCCATCGGAATCTACGGCATCGCGCTGTGGATGCCGCAGATCATCAAAGGCATGGGTCTGCAGAATCCGCTCAAAATCGGATTGGTCATGGCCGTGCCCTACCTGATCGCGACCATTTGCATGGTCCTGTGGTCGCGCCATTCGGACCGGACCGGCGAACGCGTCTGGCATTGCGCCGGGCCTCTCGCGCTGGCCAGCACCGGACTGGCGTGCAGCGCTTATGCCGGTTCGCCGCTGCTGGCGATGATTTCCCTGACATTTGCCGCGATAGGTTTGTACTGCTCGCAACCGGTTTTCTGGGCCATGCCGACCGGCTATCTCACCGGCGTCGCCGCCGCTGGCGGGATTGCATTCATCAACTCGATCGGCAACCTCGGCGGCTTTGTCGGACCGTTCGCAGTGGGCTGGCTCAAGGACCACTTCGGCGGCTTCCAGGCCGGGCTCATTTTCCTTGCGCTGTGCCTGCTCGCCGGCTCCGTGGTGGCGGTAATCGTCGGCCGCAGCGTCCCCCGGCTGGTTGCGCAACCGGCCTAGCGCTTACTTAACGTCTGCGTCGCCCTTCTGCCGGCAGTGTGGAGGGATATTGACGTGCGCCTTCCGGTAGTCCGGGTGATGTCGCGTTCGAATGCGTGAACGATTCGTTCTTCCTGCAGCTCGCGCGTTCGAGGCACTCTGTCGTCGTTCACTTTCTTTTCCCGCTACGTTCCTGCGCGTGATGGGCCTTGCATTCAGCCGACAACTCTGCCTCGTGCTGCTTCAGGCATTGGGCGACGCGTCCCTCGCCCGGCTCCACACCCTTGCACAAGGTCTCTACATCCTTCATGCACGGATGCCGGCTTTCCGCTCGCGCGACCTTTTCGCGACAGCCGGCGGAGAGTTGATCCTTATGCTCCGCCAGGCAGCGCATAATGCGTCCTTGTCCCGGCTGCACGCCTTTGCACAATTTCTCCGCATCCGGCTTGCACGCTTCTGCGAATTCGTTGATTCGCTCTTTCGCCTCGGCGATGGCTTCACGGCACCCCGGCGAGAGTTCCGCCCCGTGTTGTTTCAGGCACATTGCGATGCGGCCGCCCCCGGGTTGAATACCTTTGCACAGCTTTTCCACATCCGCACGACACGCGCCGGGCTTGTCCTTGTCTTCGGCCTGCGCAGCCGACACATTGAGCAGCATGGAAAGGACGACAAGATACGTGATTGTGGACAGCTTTATCATCGATGCCTCCATAAGTTAGTCAGACAACCGCCGACGCTGCTTCAACGGCCGTGGGCCCGGCAAAGTTGACGAAAAAATGCAGCTGAGGATTGCGACTGTCTCGCCCGCAAGAGGATTTCGATGATCGGCTCCGACGCCTGGGGACTCGAGCCCTACGATTTTACCCAGGGTGCACCGGCTGGCCCGGCAACCCGGTCGCTGCGTACTGATCAGCCGTTGCTGAAACCAAGCGGGCAGGGTTCACACCCTGCCCGTTTTCTTTAACTTACGCGTGGACCCTCATTACGCACAGGAGCTGCCAGGCCAGCGTCATCTGCGCAACGAATCCTACTGTGAAGGCGATAGTGCGCACCCAGGGCACCTTGAATGTATAGGCCAGAAGATGGACCACCCGCGCCCAGAAGTATGCCATGCACGCCATGAGCGTCGCCTGATTGCTAACGCCCAGATCCTGCGCCACCAACACCAGGGCGGCAAAAACAACGAGATTCTCGATCGCGTTTTCGTGCGCCTTCATCATGCGTCGTGCCCACGGCGACTGCAGCTTCGGATTCTCCGGATAGCCCACCGTGTCCAGCAGACCCCACACCATGATCCGGTCGAGGATGTAGGGAATCCAGATCAAGGCCGTCAGCACCGTCACCCACACGAGGTACATCAGTTCTGTTTTCATCGCTTCCTCCGTTTCGCACGTTGATGCATCGTTACAGAAAGTTGGATCACGGCTAGCGCAGCTCGAATGTCTTCTCGGCGATCACCTGATCCGCCGCCAGAAGCCTGACCGTCCACTTGCCCGGCACCGCTTCCGCTTCGGTCTCGATGGCGTGTCCAAGGCAAGCCGTAGCCTCGCCATTCTTGGCGACAAGCTCGATCTCCTGCCCGTAACCGGTCGAGATCTGGCCGTCGGCGCCGAACACCGGCGGATGCAAAATCACTTTCTCGAGATCGAGATCGCCGTCTTCGAGCGCGCCGGTGACGCTGACGCAGAAGCCGAACCGCAACCCCGGCTGTGCCGCCAGGATGGTTGTCTGTTCGACCAGTTCGATCCCGGCGGGACCACCCGGAGCGTGCGCGGTGCGCTGCAGGAACGCCCCGGAACCGCTGGAGTATATTCCGTAACTGAGTATCGTCCCGCGTAACAAATGGTCCTGCAGGCGGCCGTGATGCGCGAGCGCCAGTCCGCTCGCGAGCGCCAACAGCGTGACAACCGCGATGCTCGTACTCGATTTCATATACACCTCCGATTGACTCAACCCGCAAGAAAATCAGGACTGAGGATTGAGTGAGTGCCCAGATAAAGTCTAGGTCACTTTACTTCATCCTTCATCTTTCCGCCTTCATCCTTGCCCTTTCATTTCCGGCAACGTGAAGAACGGAGCAGGCTGGAGGATCTTGTTCTCCATGCTATCCAGAAGCGGCTGCGCCTTGGCAAGGTAGGGCGCGAATCCGGCCGAGATACTTGAGCTGCAGCGGCAACATCTCCTTTTCATAGAGCTTCACGAATTCGTTCAGCTTGCCCGGCTTTATTGCGTAAGTGCGGTGATCGACGATCATTTTTTCTCCCCTCCAGTGAAAATCTTCAACGCAAAGGACGCAAAGGTACGCGAAGGAAGACCAAAAGGAGAAGGAAATTATGACGCAGAATAGTCCGGGAGTTGCCACGATGCACAGGGGCCCGTCATTTCCCGGACTCTGGCCACCGCACCCGATATTCCTTTGATATCCCGTATGGCATTCCCTTGCGTGCCTTTGCGTCCTTTGCGTTGACGCCTTCTCTAGTCTTTCAGAAATTCACCGATGACGCGATTCAGGAACGCCGCGTCTTCTGCCCTAGTGCTGGTGGCGGCCTGGTGCCCCTGCACCGAGGGAATCTCGACGAACCGGGCGCCGGGGATCGCTACGGCGGCATCGCGCGCCGATTGTGCCGGATTGAACAGGTCGAGCGGCGGCGCCAGTAACAGCGCCTTTGCGCCGATCGAGGCGAGCGCGCCCGCAGTATCGGCGAAACCCGCCGTCGTGCCGACATCGTGCGCCTCGTAGGCCCAGGATTGATAGAGATAGTCGTGGGCATCGAAGCCCAACGTACGATTCTGCGCAAACAAGCGCTCGAACCATAGGTGCGCTTCGGCGCAGTCCGGAAGAATTTCGGCGAGGGCCATCGGCGTGCGCGACAGCAGCGCGGTCATCAGTCCAGTGTAGGCGCGCCAGCCGCGCTCGGGTACCGCGCTGAATCCATCGCCGGTCCACGCCGGGTCGGCCATCAGGCAAGAGCGCGCTGTTTCGGTGATCAACGCGGCCCATGGGGCGGTCTTCGCCATCGGCGTCATCGCCACTACTGCGCGCATGAAATCGGGATGGCTCACCGCCCATTGCAACGCCTGCATCCCGCCCATCGAGGCTCCGACCACCGCGTGCAGCCGAAAGATGCCTAGTTGCCCCGACAACAACTGGTGCTGGGCATTCACCATGTCGCGAACGGTAAAGCGGGGAAATTGCGTCCCGGGCTGCCGGACACTGGTCGAGGGTGAAGTGGACAGGCCGTTACCGATCGGGTCGGTGGCCACGATGAAGTAGCGCGACGGATCGAGCGCTTTGCTCTCGCCGATCAAAAAATCCAGACGGTGATGATTGCCGGTCAGCGAAGCGCAGATCAGCACTGCGTTCGACCTGTCGCCATCTAGCTCACCGTGCGTGACGTACGACTGGCGGAAATCCCGGATCACCTCGCCCGATTCGAGCTTCAGATCCCCAAGCTCCGCCATCCGGTGCGGCGCGTCGATCCAGCCCGGTTGCATCGGCGGATGCGAATAGCTCGGCTTACTCATTCGAAATACCACCACTAACCGCGGAGGACGCGGAGGACGCGGAGGACGCAGAGGGAAGAATGCGGGACAAGATAGCCATACGGTTAATTTGTCGAGCCTTAACCCAGTTAGGTGGCATCAGCAAACCAGTCATTGTGCTTGTTCGTTAATTGCTGTTCGGTCTCCCGATCCTTTCCCGCACGGTCTTCCTCTGCGTCCTCCGCGTCCTCTGCGGTAAGCGCTCCGATCTT
>WNFR01006522.1_pt1 | contig 11930 bp, 6 predicted proteins | sample 5400221 | NCBI WGS metagenome assembly WNFR01 (sample SAMN13153357, study PRJNA577476) | soil metagenome | isolation source: 40 cm soil under Madrone tree | place: USA:California | collected 2016-06-14 | reverse complement strand
CGGACCGGATCGTTCAAGTTTCGGGGCGCCTTCAACAAGCTGTCGTCGATCCCGCAAGCCGCCCGCGGCGGCGGCGTGGTCGCGTTCTCGTCCGGCAACCACGCCCAGGGCGTGGCGGCGGCGGCGCAAATCCTGAACATGCAGGCGACCATCGTGATGCCTGCCGACGCACCGCTTTCCAAGCGTGAACGCACCAAGGCCTATGGCGCGGAGGTGGTGCTGTACGATCGCGACCGCGAGGATCGCGAAGCCATCGCCCGCGACATCGCCGGCAAACGTGGCGCCACGCTGGTGCGGCCTTACGACGATCCGATGGTGATCGCCGGCCAGGGTACTGTGGGGCGGGAGATCGCGGAGGATATGGCTGCGCTTGGCGTGACGCCGGATATCGTGGTTGCGCCGGCTTCTGGCGGCGGCCTGATCGCGGGTGTCGCAACGGCGGTCAAGGCGCGCTTTCCGCAGGCCATGCTGATGTCGGGCGAACCGGAAGCATTTGACGATCATGCGCGCTCGCTGCGCGCCGGAAAACGCGAACCGCATCGCGCCGAAGGCCGGACCATCTGCGATGCGCTGATGGCATCGATCCCCGGCGAAATCACTTTCGCCATCAATAGCCGGCTGCTCACGCAAGGCATCACCGCTTCCGATACGGAAGTCGGGATGGCGGTCGGATTTGCATTTCGGGAGTTGAAACTCGTAGTCGAGCCGGGCGGCGCGGTTGGCCTCGCCGCACTTCTGGCCGGCCGCATCGATGCGCGCGGCAAGAACGTCGTCATCGTTCTGTCGGGAGGCAACGTCGATGCGGATTTGTTCGCGAAATTAATCCGTTGATCTTATTGGTTTATGCGTATTCTACCGCAGCCAAGTCTACGCAATCTGCGTAAACTTGATTGCGAAGCGAAACCGGTGCCCACTTTTGCGGAATACGCGCCAGATCATGAGAAGAAAGCGACCTTCTCGGCGTGGCTCATGCGTCGGATCGGCGCCAGCGGATCGGACTGCGATGCACTGGGCCTTCGCACGATTCCGTTGGCGATCAGCGTCGAGCCAAGAGAAGGTTGAAGTGAAGATTGAAGAGATGGTCGAATCGCCAGCGGCTGCGCCGGCGCGGCCGTCGGCTTGGGCTTCTCGGCGACCATGATGGGACCGGCAGACTCCAACTCGGCGACGTGACCTTCGTCGAGATCGGCACCGTAAGCATCATCGGTTTCGGAAGGGTCCGGCGCAGCCATTTCAAGCGCGACCATGTCCAGCAACGCTTCGTCGTAAGTGTCAGCATCATCAGCGCTTTTGTCAGCGGCTTCGGACGTCGCATCAAGAGTTTCGGCCGCCACATCCACGGCTTCAGCCGCTTCCACAACGTCTTCGGCCGGCACACTCATCGCGGCTTTGGCGTCGTCGATCGCGGCCGCCAGCTGGTCCGTCTCCGCAGCGGCAGTGGCGGGCGTTTCATCTGATGCAGCCGGGGAGGGTGACGGAATGGCTTCGTCAGCGTCCTGCGGGGACGCTGTGTCGGTGTCGCCAAATTCACCGATCCGCTCCTTGAGCAGATCGAATGCTGCGCTCAATGCGGCTCGCGGGCCGCTCGATGAGATTTTTCCGAAGCTCGCTTCAATGGCGCTGACTTGGGAATCGATCAAATCGCAAATCCGGCCGTCGGCGCCGATTTCCCTTAATCTCCAGGAGATTTCCCTGATAACCCGGGCACCCTTGCGAACCGGCGCAAGATTTTCCTCCAGCGCGAGACTATCAAGTGCCGCCGATGCGGCGGCTTTGGCCTCATCGACCGCGCTCCCGATGGCGGCCAACGCCTTGGCGAGCCCGTCGTTTTCGGGAGCCGGTTGTCTTTGGGCGGCAAGACCTTCTTCGATCCGTGCCACCGCATCGAGCACCATGCGAGTGTCCGAATTGCGGTTGCGCTTGGCATATTCGCCGAGAAACCAGCGGCCCCGCGTGGTCTCCATGAACGCTTCGCTGATCGCGTCATAGTCCTGTTCGCTCGGCTGCGCTGCGCGAGCGGAGATCGGCGATAGGGCGAATGCTTCGTCGGCCATGGTAGACTCATCGCGCAAATCTTCGCGCGTTACGCTAACGATCATCACGATATCAAGCGAATCGCAATTGAATTGATGCCGCCCGAATCACCAATCCCCAACATATCTCATGAGACGTCCAGACGATTCGCGACGAGGCTGGCGCTGTTTTACGGTGCCATATTCGGATTGCTCGGTGCCTATTTGCCGTTCTTCCCGGTCTGGCTGAAGGCGGTCGGGATCGAAGCGTCGTGGATAGGGATCATCACGGCGGTGCCAGCCGTCACCCGCTTTACGGTGCTCCCCTTCGTGACTGGTCTGGCCGAACGGCGGCAGTCGTTGCGGACCGCCATCATCATGACGGCGTTCGCAACGGCGTTGGGATTGACGGTTGTCGGCACCCAGCATCAGGCAGTTCTGGTGTTTGTGGCCTTCGCCGCCACCTGCTGCCTGTGGACGCCGATGGCGCCACTGACGGACGCCTACGCGTTGCGAGGCGTGTCGCATTACGGTCTCAACTACGGGCCGCTACGGCTCTGGGGCTCGGCCGCATTCGTGGTGGGCGCGTTGGCGTGCGGACTACTGATCGATGTAATCGCGACCCGCCACCTGATTTGGGTCATCGCGGCGGTGGCCGGGCTCAGCGCATTGGCAAGTCTCGGGCTCAGGCCGATCGATGGTCTCAAAAAGGCCGATGTGATGCAGCGCGGCGCGGGCGCGTTGCTCCGTGACCCCGGCTTCCTCGCCATCATCCTGGCATCGGCGCTGATTCAGGGCAGCCACGCCGCCTATTATATTTTCGCATCCATAGTCTGGAAGCAATCCGGCCTGGGCGGGCTCACCATCGCCGGGCTGTGGTCGCTCGGCGTGCTTGCCGAGATCGTGCTGTTTGCGCTGTCGCCGCGGTTCACGCTGCCATACGCCGTGCTTGTCGTCATTGGCGCGCTCAGCGCCGTGGCGCGCTGGATCATCACCGCGCAAGATCCGCCGATCGCCATGCTCGCGGTCGTGCAATTGGCACACGGCCTCACCTTCGGGCTTACGCAGGTCGGCACCATGGGACTTCTGGTCCATCACGTGCCCGGCCATGTGATGGCGCGGGGGCAGGGCTATCTTGCCGCCTGCAGCGGCATCGTCGCCAGCAGCACATCGATCCTGTGCGGCATCGTTTATGCCCGCTACGGGCAGGGCGTCTACTACGTCATGGCTGCAATGGCGCTGTCAGGCGCTGTCCTGATGTGGCTTGCGCGGCATCGGCTGGCGGATCAACCCCAAAGTGCTGCCTCCGGCGGATAAACCAGGCTGCCGTCGTAGCGCAACCCGCCGTCGCGGTCGCGCGCCAGCAACAAGGGGCCATCGAGATCGACAAAGCGGGCCTGTTGCGCGAGCAGCATCGCCGGCGCCATCGCCAGCGAGGTCGCGACCATGCAGCCGATCATGATCTGAAATCCCAGCGCCTGCGCTGCATCAGCCATCGCCAGCGCCTCCGTCAGTCCGCCCGTCTTGTCGAGCTTGATATTGACGGCATCGTAGCGCTCGCGCAGTCCAGCCAGCGACGCCCGGTCGTGCACGCTTTCATCGGCGCAGACGGCGAGCGGCCGCCGGATGCGCTTAAGCGCCTCATCCTGGCCGGCAGGAAGCGGCTGTTCGACAAGCGTGACGCGGGCTTCCGCGCATTCCCTGAGATTTTGCTCGAGATTATCCGACGTCCATGCCTCGTTGGCATCGACGATGAGTTCGGAGTCGGGAGCAGCCTTGCGCACCGCAGCGATCCGCCTCCCGTCATCGTCGCCGCCGAGCTTGATCTTCAGCAATGGCCGGTGCGCGGCCTTGGCGGTCGCCGCCGCCATCACCTCCGGGGACCCAAGCGAGATCGTGTAGGCGGTGATGCAGGCTTGAGGCGCAGGGCGCCCGAGCAGGTTCCAGACGCGCTGTCCGCTGGTCTTGGCCTCCAGGTCCAGCAGGGCGCAATCCAGCGCGTTGCGGGCGGCGCCGGGAGGCATCGCGGCCTGCAGGGCCTGCCGGTCAAGTCCTCGTGACAGGGGCTCCTGCATCGCCTGCAGGGCGGCCAGCGTCGCTTCCGGCGTCTCGCCATAGCGCGGATAGGGGACGCATTCGCCGCGCCCGGTCAGGCCGCCACGGCCGACTTCGGCCACCACCGTCACCGCTTCCGTCTTGGCGCCGCGGCTGATGGTGAAGGAGCCTGCGATCGGCCAGCGTTCGATGCTGGCGGCAAGGGTTGGCGATTTGCTGGAACTCATTTTAAAATCTGGCTGGAAGTCATTTTAAAATCTGGCAATTTCTGAACCGCGGGGTTGCCCGGCGCAACCAAGTATGGCTGGTTAGGGACGTGTTTTACAAGGCGATGGCAGCGGGTTGGATCTTTCCTTTCGATGAATAGCGGAGAATCGGCACCGGAGTCGGCGTCGTGAACGGCGATCCGACATTGGAACGGATTGCACGGGGCAATGGACTTGCACTGTGCGCCGCGGGTTCGTGGACCGCCCGCTTTGCGCCGGTGCTGGAGCAGATTGTTGCCGACGCCGAAAAGCTGACCGGAAGCCGGCCCAACATTTTCATCGATGTGTCGCAGGTCTCGAAACTCGACACCTTCGGGGCCTGGTTGATCGAGCGGCTTCGCCGCAGCCTGACGCATGGTGGCGTCGAGGCGAAGATCGCCGGGCTTTCGGCCAACTATTCAAGCCTGGTCGACGAGGTGCGTCGTGTGAAAGCCGCGCCCGCGGTCGACGCCCCATCGGTAACGATCACGGGGATGCTGGATCAGGTCGGCCGCAGCATGGTCGGCATCGGCGCGACCATCGTCGGACTGATCGACATGCTCGGCGCGGTGCTGGCTGCGAGCGGGAGGGTGCTTATTCATCCCCGGGGCTTCCGCCTGACCTCGACCGTGCATCATCTCGAGCAGGTGTGCTGGCGCGCGGTGCCGATCGTCGTGCTCATCACCTTCCTGATCGGCTGCATCATCTCCCAGCAGGGCATCTTTCATTTCCGCAAATTCGGTGCGGATATCTTCGTGGTCGACATGCTGGGCGTGCTGGTGCTGCGCGAAATCGGCGTGCTGCTGGTGGCGATCATGGTGGCGGGCCGGTCGGGCAGCGCTTACACCGCCGAACTCGGTTCGATGAAAATGCGCGAGGAGATCGACGCCCTGCGTACCATGGGGTTCGACCCGATCGAGGTTCTGATCCTGCCGCGGATGCTGGCGCTGATCATCGCGCTGCCGATTCTCGCCTTTCTCGGCGCCATCGCGGCGCTCTATGGCGGCGGGCTGGTGGCGTGGCTGTACGGCGGCGTCGATCCCGAGGCGTTCCTGCTTCGCCTGCGCGACGCCATCTCGATCAATCATTTTACCGTCGGCATCATCAAGGCGCCGGTGATGGCGGCGGTAATCGGCATCGTTGCCTGCGTTGAGGGACTCGCGGTGCAGGGTAGCGCCGAATCGCTCGGCCAACACACTACCTCCTCGGTGGTGAAGGGGATTTTCTTCGTCATCGTGATGGATGGCGTATTCGCGATCTTTTTCGCGTCGATCGGAATGTGACGATGGCGCCTGAAGTGCAAAACGCCATCATCCGGGTCCGCGACATCTCGGTGCAGTTCGGCTCGACCAAGGTCCTCGACGGGCTCAATCTCGACGTGAAGCGGGGCGAAATCCTCGGCTTCGTCGGTCCTTCCGGCGCGGGCAAGTCGGTGCTGACGCGCACCATCATCGGCCTCGTCCCCAAGATCAGCGGGCGTATCGAGGTGTTCGGGATCGATCTCGACGCCGCCAGCGCGGCGGAGCGGCGCGGGGTCGAACGGCGCTGGGGCATCCTGTTCCAGCAGGGCGCGCTGTTTTCCTCGCTGAGCGTGCGACAGAACATCCAGTTTCCGGTACGCGAATATCTCAACGTCTCGCAGCGGCTGCTCGACGAGATCACGGTCGCCAAGCTCGGTATGGTGGGATTGCGCCCCGAAGTGGCCGACCGTTTTCCCTCGGAGCTCTCGGGCGGCATGATCAAGCGCGTGGCGCTGGCCCGCGCGCTCGCGCTCGATCCCGAACTGGTCTTCCTCGACGAGCCGACCTCGGGCCTTGATCCGATCGGCGCCGGCGACTTCGACGAGCTGGTCAGGACCCTGCAGCGCACTTTGGGCCTGACCGTTTTCATGGTAACCCACGATTTGGACAGCCTTTATACGGCTTGTGACCGCATTGCGGTTTTAGGAGACGGCAAGATCATTGCGGCAGGTTCCATGGCCGACATGCAGGCCTCGCAGCATCCCTGGTTGAGAGCCTATTTCCACGGCAAGCGCGCCCGCGCTGTCATGGGTTAGGGCATGTTCCCAACCTGAAGGGCCGCGTTAGCGCAAAGTGGGTAGCGGTTTTCGGAAAGGGTCATGCTTAAGCAAAAGATTGAAGAGAAAGGCTGTGATGATTCCGCGAAGCTGAAATCGCAGCTTCGTCTAGCAAGTATCGGAGTTGATTAATGGAAACCCGGGCGAACTTCGTCCTAATCGGATCGTTCACGTTGGCGGTGATCGCCGCGGCGTTCGGCTTCGTGCTGTGGTTTCAGTCTCTCCATACTACCAAGGCCCGCAGTCCCTTGCGCATCGTCTTCGAAGGCCCGGCCTCGGGTTTGCGCAATGGCGGCAGCGTGAACTTCAACGGCATCCGCATCGGAGAGGTGATATCGGTCAAGCTGGACAACCCGCGTCGCGTCGTCGCGCTCGCCATGGTCGGAAACGATGCCCCGATCCGGAGGGACACCCTCGTCGGGCTCGAATTCCAGGGGCTGACGGGGGTGGCCGCAATATCGCTGAAGGGCGGCGAGGAGACCGCGCCCGCGGTTCCCCTGGATCAGGACGGCATCCCCGTGCTGACGGCCGACCCGAACGCGCTGCAGGACGTCACCGAGGCGATACGCGGCACGCTGCAGAACATCAACAGGGTGGTCGCCGATAATCAGGAGGCGGTGAAAAATTCCCTGCGAAACCTCGAGACGTTCACGTCGTCGCTGGCGCGCAATTCCGAGAAGATCGACAACGTCATGCTGAAAGTCGACGGCGTGATGGCGAAGGCCGACCACCTCATGCTCGGCCTGAATACGCTGGCCGGCGGCAAGGAGGGCGGCGAGCTGTTCCAGGCGGTGAAATCGATCCGCGAACTGGCGGAAGATTTCGACAAGCGATCGGGCGCCTTGATGGCGGACGGCCGCCGGACGCTGGGTGATATCAGCCGCGCCGTAAATAATCTCGACCGCAACCCGACGCGGCTTTTGTTCGGCGCGGGAAACAGCAGTGCGCCGGCTGCGGCGCCCGCGCCCGCGGCGGCGACTGAGAAGAGGCGGCCGTAGGGTTTCTCGAACCGTTGGATCCTGAGCCAGTTCGATCATCGCAGTAGCATACCCGCCCAAACAAAAACGGAGGCAGCGATGCCTCCGTTTTATTGTCCGATCAGGCTGAACGCTACCCGAGCCGTCCCGCCGCGTGCGCAAGCAGGGTATAGACCATCCCGGTCTCGGAGGTGAGGTGGCCGCGCAGCACCGCTGGCCCGCGTTCGTCGCGCGCGACCTCATCGAGCAATCGCTCGAACTCGGTGATGTAGCGGTCGACCGTCTGCTTGAAGTTGCGGTCGGCGCGATATTTGCGGGCAACTTCATCAAAGGCCTTCTGGCCGGCCGGCGTATAAAGCCGCTTGCTGAATGCCTTGCTCTCGCCGCGCTGATAACGATCCCACATCTCGGCTGCGAGATTGCGATCCATCAGGCGTCCGATATCGAGCGCCAGCGACTCCAGCGAGTTGGCGCCGGCGCCCTGCGGGGTGGGGCGGCCGCGCGGGACGTCACGGTTGCCGCCGCCGCTGTCGGCGCGGTTCAGCAGGTCGGAAAGCCATCCATCGCGTCCCTGATCGGAACTGGCGGGGCTGACCGGGGGCGCTTCCGTGCGGTGCGAAGCCGGCGTGCCGAGGTCCGGCGGCGGCAAATTCGATGCGCTGGCGCCGTCGCGCACGCGCGGCGGCGCGGACCGCGATTGCCCGCCGGCGGCTGCCATCATTGGCTCTTCCTCGCGCTGCGAGCTCGAGCGGCCGGCGGTCACGACGTCAAGCCCACGGCCATGACGTGAGACGATCCGGTTCAGTTCGGCCAGCGCCTCGATTTGGTCGACGATGACCTTGCGCATCTGCGCGGTACTCTCCGCGGCTTCCTGCGGCATCTCCAGCACGCCACGGCGAAGTTCGTTGCGTGTGGCTTCCAGCTCGTGATGCATTTCCGAAGCCATCTGCTTCATGCTCGAGACCATTGTGGCGAACTTGTCGGTGGACTGCTTGAACATCGCGTCCGCCTCTTGCGTGCCCTGCTGATAGATTTCGTTCATGGTCTCGGCTGTAAGCCGGCGTTCCTCTTCGGCCGCCGTGCGGACCGCCTCGAATTGCCGGCTGATCGCGGCAGAACCTGCACCCGCCGTTTCCGCCACCACCCTTGCGATATCGCGCGCGCGCTCTTCGGCGGCCGCCAGCGATTCGTCCAGCAAGCCGGTGAAACGCGACAACCGCAGATCGAGATCGGTGGTTCGCAAATCGATCGTGGTGACCAGCGATTCAAGCGCCGATTTGCGTTCGGCGACGGAGGCGGTGGTGTTGTGGTTGCTTTGCTCGACCACAGCCGCGGCATCGACCAGTGCCTTGCCGTGAGCCTCGAATTGGCCGGAAAGCGAGCCGAGATCTTCCAGCGCCTTCGAGGTTTTCGCGTTGAAGACACTCAGCTGGTCTTCCAGCGTCTGGGTAGCCACGCCGTTGCGCGAGGTGACGTCATTCATGGCGGACACGAAGTCGGCCACACGCGTGACCAGGGCGCGCTCCAGCGAATTGAGATTGTCGTGCGCCCCCGTCAGCACTTCCTGCAGCAGGATATTGCCTTCGCGCAGCCGCTCGAACAGCGCGACCGTGTCGGTTCGCAGGATCTTGCTGGTTTCCTGCATCTCGGTGACCGCCGCGATCGAGACCTGACGCGACTGGTCGATCGCCGCGCGCGACGCCTGCTCCAGATCTTTCAGCGACTTGCTCACGGCGCCGGTGGCCAACTCGCCGGCGGAAGTAATCGTGCGCGCGACGTCGGAACCGTTGCTCAGCAAAGATTGCGAGAAGGTCTGTCCGCTGGTTTCGATCGATTTCAGGGCATCTGATGTGACGCGGTCGATATCGACCGTGAGTTGGTTGGTCTTCGCGCCTATTGCCTCGACCAGCGATCCGCGCTTGCCGTCGATCATCTGCGCGAGACGATCCGTCTGCTGTTGCACATAAGTGACGATTTCGTCGGTCTTGCCGCTCATGGTCGAGCCGAAAGCGCCGCTGGCAGCGAGAACCGTGCGTTCGACTTCCGCCGAGGTCGACTTGACCTTGGAACTGACTTCGTTCGATGCGGCCACCAGAGCGTTTTGCGCATTTTGGGCGCTGGTCGCAATATTGTCCGTGGTGTTGGCGGTGACCGTGCTGAGCGAACGCTCGATATCCGTCGAGATAGCCCTGATCTGGCTGGCGGCGTCGGCGGACGTCGCCGTCAGCGAATTCTGTGCTTCACGCGCGCTGTTCAGAATGGAAGCGGCAGTGTCCGCCCCGACCGCTGTCAACGTACGTTCGACATCGATCGCCAGCGACTTGACGTGGTTGGCAGCATCCGAGGATGCGGTTACCAGCGAGGTTTGGACTTCACGCGCGCCAGAGAGAATCGAGGCGGCGGTTGCCGTACCCGCAGCCGAGAGAGTGCGTTCGACGTCGGCGGACAACGACTTGATCTGGGTCGCCGCATCGCCGGAGGCTGTCAACAGGGTGGCCTGCGCATCGCGGGCGCTGGTCAAAACCGAGTTCGCTGCCCCAGTGCCGACGGCGGTGATGGCGCGCTCGACTTCTGCTGAAGTAAGCTTCAGCTGCGCGCCGACGTCGGAAGAAACCAAAAGCAACGACTGTTGCGCGGTGCGCGCGCCAGTCTGAATGGTCTCGCTAGTATTGACCACAAGGTTGGTCAGCGAGCGTTCCGCATCCTCAACGTGGGACTTGATCCCAAGCGACAATTCCTCGGCGCGTGCCATGAGCCCGTCGCTGGCTTGCCGCCCGCTGCTCTCGATGCGACCCGCCGCGGCTTCGACGCGCGAACCCAGAAGGTCTTCGAACTGCGCGACGCGTGTATCGATATCGGCGGCGACTGCGCCGACCCGGGTCTCGATGCCCTGATGAATTTCCTGGAACCGCGCCGTAATGGCGTCGGTCAGGTACGCCGTGCGGCCATCGATGGATTCGGTCACGTTGGAGATGCGCTGGTCGACGGCTTCGATCGCCTGGGCAGTTCCGTCCGTCAGCGAAGTGGTGAGATGGCTGAGACGCGAGTCGATCGATTGGATCGCCTGTGCGGCGCCATCGGTCAGCGACGACGCCAGCGTGCCAAGACGGCTATCGATGGTTTCGGTTACCGATTTCGCCCGCGTATCGAAGGTCTGTTCGAGCGATTTGAGGCGGCCATCGACGGACTCGTCGAATGATTTGATCTTGCTGTCGAGCGAGGCATCGAGGTGGGCTACGCGGGTTCCGAGCGTGGTCTCGAATTGCACCAGCCGCTGGTCCAGCGAAGCGGTGATTTCGCCGCCGTTCGAAGTCAAGCGGGTGTCGAACGTGTCGACGTAGGTTTTCAAGGTTTCCGCGATATCCTGCGTGCGCTGACCCATGCGATCGACGATCTCGCCGCCGAAGGTTTTGACGGTGCGATCGAATTCCGAGATCTGGCGGGTAATCACGGCGCCGAGCGTGCCGCTGTCGCGCGCGAATTTTTCCGCGAGTTCGCCGCCCTGGTTCTTTACCAATTCATCGAAGGCGCTCATCTGCAGGCTGAGCGTGTCGTGCGCGTTTTCGGTCTGGCTGACGACCTTCGCCACCAGCGAGTTCACGGTCACATCAAACGCATCGCTGGCCCTGTCGCCGCTGGTGAGGATCTGGGTCGCCAGGCGATTGCCGGCTTCATCGATCTTGCTCACCAGATCGCCGCTGCGCAGTTCGAGTTCCAGCAACAAGGAGTCGCTGGAATTCTTCAGCGAGTCATGAACCTGTTCGGTTCGGTCGGAAATTCCGTCGACGATGGTGGAAGAGCGTTGCTCGAATTCGCTGGTGATGCGGTCGATCCGCTCGTTCAGCATCTCGTGGACGCGGTCGGCCAAGTCGACGAACTCGTCATGCACGTGACCAGTCTTGAAGTTAAGACTGGTGGTGAGACGTTCGCTGGCGTCGAGCACGGCGCGCGTGGTCTCGGCGCTGGCTTCCTCAAGGCGATCGAGCAGGTCGCCGCCGCGCTCGCCGAGTGCGAGGATCATGTTGTCGCCGGCATTGCTGAGCGCACTGGTGATGTGGGCGCCGCGTTCTTCCAGCGCGCCGGTGATGCTCTTGGCAACTTCATCGACCCGGGAGGCGATCGCGTCGCTGATCAGCGCGATATCGTGGCGCAGGTCGATTTGCACGCCGGAGATGGCGCTGCGCACCTGCTCGGCCTGTCCGACGAGATTGTCGCGCTGATGCGCGATATCCTGCAGCAAAGCCCGGATCCGCACCTCGTTGTCGCTGTAAGCGCGTTCAAGCGCCGAAACTTCATTGGCAACGAGGGTTTCGAGTTCGCCGGCGCGCGCGATGGCGCGTTCGACGCCGTCGCCCATGGCCGCGACCTCGCGGCGGATCGCCTGACCGACGGTGACCATCGAGTCGCTTGCCGCGGTCTCAGGTTCCGAAAAACGAATGGCGACCTCCGCCATCGACTGCGCGATCATGCGCAATTCCTGGCCGCGCCACGACAGGCTCGCCAGGAAATAGAACAGCAGCACCGGCGCGAAGAACAATGCCGCAAGGCCGGCCAGCACCAGGGT
>WNFR01006517.1_pt1 | contig 11935 bp, 7 predicted proteins | sample 5400221 | NCBI WGS metagenome assembly WNFR01 (sample SAMN13153357, study PRJNA577476) | soil metagenome | isolation source: 40 cm soil under Madrone tree | place: USA:California | collected 2016-06-14 | reverse complement strand
AGATTGGTTTCGGACAGACTGTGTAGATCGATAACGAAATCGAATTTAGCTTTGCGAACCTGGCTAACGAATTTGAGAATGCGAGCGGCGGAAACGAGTTTCGGCCCGTCGCGCAACGCCACTCGGTCTACCTCCATGGTGGCATCGCTGTAGCCGGAAAGCTTTATCACTTCCGCCCCGGGCTTTCCTACGGCAACTGTTATACGCGCGTTGGGAAAGCGCTCACGTAGACCACGCAAGGCGGGCAAACTCAGAACAACATCTCCGAGTTGCCCAAAATCGATGACCAGCATGTTTCGAGGATCGAACTGCATTACAAATGACTATCATCCTTCGGTTTAATGAACCATCCTCGCGGGTTTTTTGACACTTCAGTAACGGTTTGCTTCCTAACTCTCGCGCAGGTCGCGTCCCGTCATTTCTTCCGGTTTTTCTATTCCGAGCAACCCCAAGATCGTCGGAGCCACGTCTTCCAGCGCACCACCCTCCCGCAGTTTCATTCCGCGCGAGCTTTCATCGATTAAATGAAGTGGCACTGGATTATTGGTGTGTGCAGTGTGTGGGTTTCCCGTCAGAAGATCGACCATCTGTTCAGCGTTGCCATGATCAGCAGTGATGATAGTAGTGCCTCGCATCCGACGCATACTTTTTGTTATCCAGCCAAGGCAGGTATCGACGTACTGGCACGCCTCGATAGTTTTATCGAGCTTGCCCGTATGGCCCACCATGTCCGGGTTTGCGAAGTTGATAACGAAGACATCCGTGTCGCCGGCTTCAATTGCGCGCAGAACTTTGTCAGTCACGCTGAAAGCCGACATCTCCGGCTGCAAATCATAGGTAGCAATTTGAGGCGAAGGAACTAACAGTCGTTTTTCGCAAGGGTATTCCTTTTCCACGCCACCATTAAAAAAATAGGTAACGTGCGCGTATTTTTCCGTTTCGGCCATGCGATAGTTGCGCACACAGACACCGCCAAAAACTTCAGCAAGGACATTGCGATGATGGCGTGGCGGAAATGCTACCGGAAGCGGAAAGGTCGTGTCGTACATTGTGAAACAGACAAACTGGATCTGGGGCCGATCGTTTACGGGAAACGCATCGAAATCCGGCACGGCGAGGGCCCGTGTTATCTGCCGAGCGCGGTCCGGACGAAAGTTGAAAAATATAACGGCATCGGCATCCAGGATCGTCGCCACGGGTTCGCCGCTTTCACGAGTTATTACAATAGGGGCGACAAACTCATCGGTAACACCAAGCTCGTAGGAATGTTTTATCGCGGCGAGTGGATCAGTCGCGCGTTCGCCTTCGGCATGTACGAGCAGATCATAGGCGCGTTTGGTTCTTTCCCAACGTTTGTCGCGATCCATGGCATAGTAGCGACCGACGATCGTCGCGATTTCTCCGCAACCGATTTCGGCCATCTTTCGCTGCAAGGCGGCAATATATGTTGCCGCGGAGGCAGGCGGTGTGTCGCGACCGTCAAGGAAGCAATGAAGAAAGACGCGTTGTAAGTCATGCGCTTTCGCCATTCGCAATAGCGCGTACAAGTGTTCCTGGGACGAATGGACCTGACCATCGGATACTAGGCCCATCAGATGCAACGCCTTCCCACGTTTCTTCGCACCCTCAATGGCCTCTACAAGAACCCGGTTGTTGAAAAAACTTCCTGTCGCTATCTCGTGGTCGACGAGTGACACGTCCATTCGGATCACGCGTCCCGAGCCAATATTCAAGTGTCCAACTTCTGAGTTTCCCATTACGCCGGCGGGCAACCCGACGCGCGTGCCGTGTGCTTCTAACAATGTGTGCGGATAGTTCTCGGTAAGTTCGTCGTAGTATGGTGTTGCAGCCTGCGCTATAGCATTGCCATCGCGCGTTGGGGAGTAGCCCCAACCGTCAATGATGATCAGCGCCAGCGGACTCCGTTTCTGATCCAAAGTCGTCACCTCAAAAAAATCTTATCGTGTGGTAGTGTTGAGAGACCAACGTTTTTGTGCCGAACCAGGCGTTACGCTATTCTTATTCCTTCAGCGTCTTGCCGCCCGGGCCTTCTTCGGGCGATTGTTGGATGCGCGAGACGTTTCCTGAATTTGATAGAAGGCTTTCCTTCCGGGATAACGGGCCGCACCGCGCAAGTCTTCCTCAATACGCAATAGTTGATTGTATTTGGCCGTTCGATCAGTGCGGGACAAAGATCCCGTCTTTATCTGACCTGCGTTAGTTGCCACAGCCAGATCGGCGATAAAAGGATCTTCCGTTTCGCCAGAGCGATGGGAGATTACCGCGGTGCGACCGTTCTTCTGCGCGAGTTCGATGCAATCCAGAGTCTCAGTAAGGGTGCCGATCTGATTGACCTTGATGAGAATCGAATTTGCCACTTCGAGCTCGATGCCCTTTTGCAGAAACGCGGTATTTGTAACAAAGAGATCGTCGCCCACGAGTTGCACGGTGCGACCGATTTCATCTGTGAGGAGTTTCCAACCGGTCCAATCGTTTTCCGCCATGCCGTCTTCGATTGAAACAATCGGATACTGTTCACACCAGGCTTTCCAGAAGGCAACCATCTCCGCGCTTGAAAGCCTTCGTTTGTCACTTTTCTTGAAGACATAGTTTTTGCCGTCGTAAAACTCGCTGGCTGCGGGGTCGAGCGCCAGCAAGCAATCAGAACCCGCCGAGTACCCGGCCTTTGTGATCGACTCAAGAATGGTCTCGACAGCTTCCTCATTGGAGCGCAAGTTTGGTGCAAATCCACCTTCATCTCCCACGCTGGTTGCGTAACCTTTCTTCTTCAAAACCGACTTGAGTTCGTGAAAAACCTCAGCACCCATGCGCAACGCTTCGCTAAAACTTTCGGCGCCTACGGGGATAATCATGAACTCCTGAAAATCAACATTATTATCGGCATGTGCGCCACCGTTAATTATGTTCATCATGGGAACAGGTAAAGTGCGCGCGTTTGGACCACCGAGATATTTGTAGAGTGGAATCTCCAGGTAGGTTGCGGCAGCGCGTGCGTTCGCCAACGAAACCGCAAGCAGAGCATTTGCTCCGAGTTTAGCTTTTGTCTGTGTGCCATCGAGGTCTATGAGGGTTTTATCAACCTCGGCCTGATCCAGAGCGTCAAAGCCTTCTATGGCCGGGGCTATTAGCTCGTTTACGTTGCGAACAGCCTTCAAAACTCCTTTACCGCCATAGCGTTTCTTGTTGCCGTCGCGCAGTTCGACGGCTTCATGTTCGCCTGTGGAAGCGCCTGACGGTACGGCCGCCCTGCCAACTTCACCGCCTGCCAGTGTGACTTCGGCTTCGACTGTGGGGTTACCACGCGAATCCAGAATTTCGCGGGCCAAGACATGCTCGATCCAGCTCATGATCGTTAGCTCCTAAAGAAGATATAAAGGTCTAATTATTGCCTGGCAACTTTAACATGTTGTCCGACAAACTTCAGTTTGTCGGACGATGGGTTTTGTTGTGGGCCAGATTCAATCTTGATTCGGATGTTTGTGGGAAGCGAGTTAATGGATCAGCTTCTGCTGGCGCTGTTCGCAAAGTTCACCTGTTCCTCGGTTTTTGCCGTATCGAGAATCTCGAGCTTTACACGCATTACCCGGCGCCGTTCGACGCGTTCGACCTGGAATAGAAGTCCGTCATATTTCACAATTTCTCCCGGCTTGAGCACGTGACCCGCCTCAGTCATCAGGAAACCGCCCACTGTCGTGTAGGTCTCCGATTCCGGTACAGCGAGTTTTAGACGCCGGTTAAGATCACGCACTGCCAGAGCACCCGCCAAAATAAACTTGGTTTCTCCGATCGGGGTTATCTGCTCATTAACCTCTTCGTCATGCTCGTCGGATATTTCTCCCACAATCTCTTCGAGCAGATCCTCGAGAGTGATGATCCCTTCGAGACCACCATGTTCATCTACGACAAAACCAAAATGGACCTTGGCTTTCTGCATTTGTCGCAAAACGTCGTCAAGACGCGCTGTGTCGACCACGTAAAGAGGAGGCTGTAGTACGTCTTCAAGTCGAAACTTTTCGGGAGACAGCAGGTATGGCATCACATCTTTGCTGTGAATGAACCCAATCACGTTGTCGAGCGACTCACGATAGACAGGCAGGCGTGAGTAACGATATTGCTCGAAGGCTTTTGTGATTTGCGGAAGAGAACAATTACTTGAGATGGCCGCCATCTCAGTACGAGGGACCATCGCTTCACGCACGACCGTATCTGAGAACTCGAAGACGCGATGGATCAAGCGCCGTTCCTCCGCGCGCAGAAAGCCGCTCTCACGAGCAATATCAACCAACTGTCGCAGCTCAGTTTCCGTATAAACGGAAGTCCGATCAAGATTTGACTTAAGACCTATCAAACGTGCGACTGCAGCGCCACACTTGTTGAGCGCCCACAGCGGCGCTCGAAACACCCGCGCAAACAACTCAAGGGGCCGCGAAGCGACGAGCGCTACGGCTTCAGCTCGTTCGAGAGCCATCATCTTGGGCACTAATTCGCCTAGCAGAATGTGCAGGAAACTAATCGTGGAAAAGGCAACTACGAATGCAAGAACGTGTCCCACATAGTTGGCGCGCCCCACAGGAGCGATAGCGAAAGCCAAGGGCTCCAGGAACATGGCAATAGTTGGCTCGCCGATCCAACCGAGTGCCAGGGAAGCTAGCGTGACTCCCAGCTGCACCGCCGAAATGAAGATAGTTGGCTCATCGAGCAGCCGAAGTGCGGCCCGTGCGCCCCGGCTGCCGTTATTCGCGCGAGTTTCAAGCCTGGTACGGCGAACAGAAACCAGCGCAAACTCGGAGGCGACAAAAAACGCGTTAGCCCCGATCAGGAATGCCACGCCGATGAGCTTGATGATGGCGGTCATATGAGGTAGCCGCCAATCGTGGCTTGAATCAAAAATGCCGTTTGGAAATAACTGCCAGGTTCGTCCATTTCTCTTTAGGGAGGGAGGATTATACCACGTGGCCTGGAAACGCTGGTTAGAAGCTGCTGGTATTGTCCTGTTCTTGCGCTTCTAACCTCGCAGATTGCCGGCGATCTAGAAACACGAGGCAAGGGTATGCAGCGGCTCCAGTCGCCACATCGTGTCTTTTAGCCTACCGTTCGGCCCTACGAGCGCCGGCACAGACGTTCGCCTGGGTAGGAAAGTGCTGCGGAGATTACCCTGGGAATTGTTGGGCGAAGAGCTGGACCTTAGTGACCTGCAGCGGCTCCCGCTGCTCGCACGCGGGCTGGTCGGCGCTCGTGCTTTGTGCAGGCCTTAGCCAACGCTTGTTCGACGCGTGGTTCGATATTGCATTCAGGCTGGCGGCAAACGGCGGCTAATTCCGAAACCACCAGATAGCGAGAACGCTCCAGCATTCGCTGTTCGCGAAATGAGAGCGGCTTAATATTACTCAGATAGGTTAAATGCTTTAGGACTTCAGCCACTTCAAAGATGTCACCGGTGCGCATCTTTTCTGAGAATTCCTTGAAACGATCCTTCCAATCGTTAGCGGGAGACGAGAAATCATCTGCTAATGCCTTAAAAAGCATTTCACACTCGCCCGATGAGATTGGGGCTCGCAGGCCAACTTCTGCAGCATTGGGTACAGGAACTAAGACCAGGGAGTTGTTAGCAGCAAGACGAAGCGTGTAGAAAGGCAATAACGTTGCGCCTATTTGCTTCTGTTCGATTTGCTCGATGGTCCCGATTCCATGATTTGGGTAAACGACTTTCTGGCCGACTTTAAAGCCCACCACAGCACCTCCATCGATTTTTGAAAAATCAGACTGCGCCGCACGCGCGGGTCTGGGGGAAAATCCGAGCGACGCAGATTGCGTCGGGCCTATTTGGCAAGTGAACGAAGTCTAACAAGGCATCTTGATCAGCGTCAAGCCTCTAGCTTGCCTACGATTTAGTGAAAAGATGGACAAACTAGCGAAACCAGATCGTTTCATCAACGCGAGGTCGGACCACACCATCCGAAGAGTTAGCGGTTAAGTGTATTAGCCTAAGCTACAGAAGGCTAAAGCGCTCTGATCCATAAACTGTTAGTGTGATCTAAATGGCACTTGATAATCCGTAACGTTGACACAAGGCTTCAATTCGGTCTCCAGCTTCGTAGTCTCTGCTTCGCGACGAAGCTTCAGCCGCGAGTCCTCAGCGCTTGGTAGACGTAGCTTGCTCGTGGTTGCCTCGTCAACCGTGGCAGGCTTCGCAATCGACCAATAGAGACCGGGCGGTATATTAGTCAGCACAAAGCTGCCATCAGGGCCAACGGTAGCAAGAAAGAACCGTAAGGCGTCGCCGGCCTTTTCGCGCTCCGCAGGAACTAGATAGACAGAAAGGCCAGGAGGCAGCTTTGAACCTTCGGGCGCCGTAACTCGCCCGCGCAAGGTTGCGGCTCCCTCAGCTAATATGATGGTGAGGCCTGCAATGCGATCTCCGAACTTCACAGTGGTCCAATTTCGCGCAGCGTCGACTCGCTGGTTTGTCTGCGCTGATTTTGCTGCCGCACCGACTGGTGGATTCGCCAGGGATATTGACTGGAGATACCAGTAATGCGCGAAAAATCGCAGATTGAATGTGTATTGGTCTCTTAGAACATTACGAAACACAAAGGCGCCCTCTTTGTCGGGCGAGGCCGGGGTCGCATATAGCCGCAAGTACTGGGATTGATCTTTCTCTGGAGCCGTGTCGTTGCGCTGCAAGGTTACGAGCGTTTCGGAAAACAACGGCTGCCGCTTCCCTTTGCACTCAGGAGCCTTGGAGGGTTCGAGCGCAATGCGTCCACGGATCGAGGCCAGTGGTTTCGTTGTTAACTCGAGTCCTGCGATGTCAGCGCCTTTAACTGTGATCCGCTGCGGTTCGGAGAACGCCATTTCTGGAAAAGAAACTGCTTGAGGTGAGAGTGCTCGAGGTGAGACTGATTCTCGAGCTACCAGCTCATAGTCCCCATCAGCAACGCCTGAAAACGAAAAGCTACGACTCCCCGGAGGAATATAAGCACTTCCCCCAGGTATGAATCCGCTTCCCACAGGCACTAAGCCGAGAGTGCCGCCGGTTGTACCCTGAAATCCAACTGTTCCACTCACAGTGTGACCCGATTCGCCACGATATCTTATGTCCACGCCGCTTTCTTCTCCGGCACGGACCGTTATCTCCCCAGCAGTGTTGCGAGTTGACGAAGGTGCGTAAGTAGGCGAATCGGAACCATAGGCGTCCAGCCAATATCCTGGTGAACTTCCGCCACCTGCATAGACGAGGTAAGTTCCGGGAACCAAGCCGTAGATTCTGTAGACACCCCGATCATCGGTTGATTCTTCACCGAATGAAGTTATAGCACCCCTTGGCGTCTGCCCCTGCGTATCGCGGATAAGGTAAACGCGAACTCGAATAGCGACCACTGGCTCGCCGGCAACAGTCGTGACAGTGCCAGTTATAACGCCGCCTCTTATCAACTCCAGCCTGACTGAGTCGCCCGGGCGGTAGTAATTGGCAGGGTCGTCGGGATCTCGAGGTATTGTTGTATAAGCTGGAAGCGCGGCCGAAACTCTATAGACAGCTGAGTCCAGATTGCTGACTTTGAAATTTCCTTCGCTGTCAGTGACAGAAGTACGCGGCTGAGTTGCTGAGCCAGCGGAGCGAACATAAACAGTGGCGCCCAACAATGGCTGACCACTTTCACTGACGACCCTGCCGTTGATCGTGCCAGTCGGGGACTCATCGGATCCTGGAGCCACTGTTAGTTGTTGCTGGGCATGTGTGGAGAAGGAGATCAAAACCAGAAGAATCGCAACGGCTGTTTTATTCAGATCCTTTGCTTTGCGCATCATCTGGTTTCTATCACTACTGTCCGATATCGATTGTTATCGTCACGTCGCCAATACTTCCGTCTTGCAGGTTAACTTGTTGTTTTACGGGAGGACGTGGTTTACCGCCCGGCCAGAAAACAGAAACAGACAGCTCATATAGGCCGCCCTGAAGACCGTCAATCAAAAAATGACCACGAGCATCTACGCTCGGTGGTCTAATGGGGTCAGACGTTTCGCCCGGTCTGACTAGTCTGACAAAGATCGAGCCATTCGCCGGCAGCGCACCATTCGCCAAAACAACTACGCCGCGCAGAGTGGCGTTTCCGTAGCTGACGATTAACCGTACGCCGGTGACCTGCTCACCCTCCTTAAGTTCAATGCCGCGCGGTTGCACAATCCCCTCGCGCTCCACCCGGATAATCGTGAAACCTCTCAATTGTTTATTATCCCGAGTTCCACTTAGCGAAATATTTGCTGTTCCTGATGACAATCCTCCGAAGTGAAAACTTCCGTCAGGACCTACGAATGAAATAGCTGAACGTCCAATGCCGGAGCCCCTTCCTGGAACAGAGACATAAGCTTGCAATTGTAGTTGAACGAGTTTGGCAAACGCGCTCTCGTTTTCTCCTTCCAACAAAACAACTCCCGCAAGACCCGCTCCTTTTGTAAGCTTAATAGTTAAGGCTTCCACATCCTGATCGACAACATCAAAACTAGTGGCGTCGATGCGAAGCTCGTTGTTCGGCTCTGGCCACTGAAATACTGAATACTTGCCAGGGATCAGACTCTCAATGATGAAGTCCCCGTGACTGTTTGAAGTCACAAGCGAATTCACGTACTCGCTATGATCTCCAATCATTCGCTGTAATCCAAACTTGACGTTGGGTATGGGCAAGCCCTTTTCATCATCGATAACTCGTCCGCTGGCCCTGAACATTTCCATAGCCCGGCCCAATGTTATATCGACGTTCGTAGCTTCGCTTCCTTCGCTTACCTCGATGACGGTGGCTTTCGCTTGATCAGTCACGTCGGGGTGAAATACCCGTTTATACGAGGCTCGCCCTATCGCGACGCTTCCGGAAAGAGCATTGTCGTCGCGTCCGAGCGCTACTTTGTAGCGGCCAGCAGCGATTCCAAACATCCGGTAGATACCGCGGTCATCAGTGTTGAGACCACTAACTGGATAAATCTGCCCGCGCTGTTGTGACTGTTGCTCAAAAGCGTCGGCGCGGTAAAGACTAACTTGCTGTTGAATTACAGGACGCCCATCCGCATCGATTACCTTTCCGGTGATGACTCCCCCGCGAACAAGAGAAAAGTCGATATTCTCAACGCTTTCACCTTCTCCCAATACGACGATCTGGTTTCTCGGATTTTTCAAGTCGGCAAGGACAAAGGCTGGGGCCACTGTCATTACTTCATAACTTCCAGCTGGTACATCAATGATGAGATAGTTTCCGTCCTGATCGGTTGTGGCCTTGTACGAAGGGTCAAAGCGACTGTTCATTTCACTCAAATGCAAGGCCACAACAACGCTCGGGGCGCCTTTGCCTTTGATCGTCACTCTCCCGGCAACCCGGCCGCTGAGTGGCTTCTTCACCGGTTTCGTTTGAGACTTTTCGCACAGAGGTGTAATAAGGAAACAGAGTGCGACTACAATTACGACTGCATAACGAGGGGTGGGGCCCATAGAGGCTGCTCCTTATGTGTGCGAGGTGGACCTATGATAGCGCAAGGTCACAGCGTTGTCCCGATATTTTGATTGCTCGTCGTGAAGTTTAGGACGCAGTCTATGCGAGGCGCGAGTTAACGCCATCTTCCTGGTTGTCAGCTTAACTTCCTGCTGTTAGGATCGGCAGGCGGGTTCCTTTATAACCATAGCCAGATTTCTTCAACCACTGGAACTGCTTCTACCCAGTCTTCGTTCCTGATATTTGTTATGGCGTTCCTTAAAATCACCGATGCAAGCGGCCGTCAATGGCAATACACTTTCCAACCGCAGGCCGTTTGTACTATTGGCCGCGCGCCCGACAATGCGGTTGTTTTAGACGATCCGCGCGCTTCCCGTTATCACGCACACATTAAATCGGCTGACAACGGATCGTTCTCAATCGTCGATGGAAACGTAGTCAACGGTCAACTGCGACGGAGCGCAAACAAAGTCTTTATCAATGGCGAACCGGAATACGAACACCAGCTAAAGAATGGCGATCGCGTAACGATCGGCGCCAGCACCCTTCGTTTTGAGCAGGCGGCTGAAGAACGGACGACGGACGTCCGCTATGACGATAAGCCCCTCGGCCACACGCAACTCCTCATCTCTGCAAACGACGTAATGAGTACGGTGCTGCGTTCCAAGGCCGACGAGGCGATCGCTCCTTCGCGAGACAAGGTGCTCGAGGCACTGCAGCGAAAAGCCAACATTCTTAGTGCCCTTTACGAGATGAGCAAGACGTTAGGTTCGGTGTTCGATCTCAATGCCATCTTCGCGAAAGCTACCGACATCATATTCAGATCAACGCCGGCGGACCGTGTGGTAGCCCTGTTGGCGGATGTTGGGGCAGATGGGAATCTAGAGGACGTAAACTTAACTCCGATTGCCGTGCGCGCGCGGGACAACAACCTCGAGGCCCATGCCCGCAAACTATCGATCGGAAGAACGATCACGCGAAAGGTTATGAAGGACCGCGTAGCACTTCTGTCGCAGGATGCCGCATCCGATGAGCAGTTTGCGGGTGTCGATTCGATAGTATCGCAAGGCGTGCGTTCCACAATCTGCGCGCCGCTGGTGTCAGAAACGCGAGTCCACGGGGCGCTCTACGCCGACCGTCTGGATCCCTTTGCGGCCTTCAAACCCGACGACCTCGAGTTGATTAGCGCGGTCGCGGCACAAACGGCAATCGCTGTTGAGAATGCCAGGGCCCACGAGCGACTCGCCCGCGAGGAAGTAGCGCGGGCAAATTACAGCCGGTTTCTTCCGGAATATGTAGTCAAGCAGATGTTGGAAAATCCGGAATCGTTCAAGCTTGGTGGCGTCAGTCAGACCATCACGATACTCTTCGCGGACATTCGCGGGTTTACGCGTATCTCCGAACATGCACCTCCGGAAAAAATTGTGAGTCTGCTTAATCGCTACTTCTCGGCCATGACAGATATCATCTTCGCTCATGGCGGAACACTGGATAAATATTTAGGAGATGGATTGATGGCGCTGTTTGGTGCGCCGACTACTACGCCCGAGGATGCTTCGAATGCGCTGAATGCGGCGGTCGCGATGCAGCGACGGATTCTTGGAATCAATCAGGAATTGCGAGAGGAAGGATTGTCGGAGATTGGCGTCGGTATGGGCCTCCACACCGGAGAAGTTATTGTCGGCTATATAGGCTCCGAACGACGTTCAGAATACACTGCGATTGGTGATACCGTGAATACTTCATCACGTCTTGAGTCAAACGCACGGGGTGGCGAGATTCTGGTTAGCGATGCCACAGCGAAGGCCGCTCACAGTCGTTACAAGCTGCAACCTCGTGAGCCGATCACGGTCAAGAATAGAGAGCAGCCCGTCGTCCTTTGGGAGGTCGATTGGCAGCGAGCCAGTGGGGCATTTTGATTCTGGCGTGAAGCCGGAATCGTTGACAGTAGTCAAGGAGGCGATAGATCGGTGAATAGACGCGGACAGTCGTAGCCGTCCGTCTCTGTTCACCATCTGTTTTTATTTATGTCGTTTATCGGCAGAACAGGAAGCTTGATGGGACTCAGTGCCCTGCGCAATCTCGTGTCTGATTCGATGGCCATCGATATGGGCTCGGCGAGCACCATAATCGCAGTGCGAGGACGAGGCGTAGTCATCGATCAGCCTTCCGTCGTCGCTATCGACAAGGTTACCGGAGAAGTCATTGCTGTCGGTGATGAAGCGCGAAAGATGCAGGGACGAGAGGCGCGCGACGTTGCGGTGATAGCGCCGCTAGTCGATGGCGTTGTGGCCGACTTCGAAAGAACGCGCACCATGCTCGACCGCTTTGTGAGTGAAGCAAGAAGTGGCATCTCGCATTTCAGCCGCCGCGCAATCATGAGCGTTCTGTCAGGAGTTACGCAGGTAGAGCAACGCGCTCTGTTGAGTGCGGCT
>WNFR01006514.1_pt1 | contig 11936 bp, 9 predicted proteins | sample 5400221 | NCBI WGS metagenome assembly WNFR01 (sample SAMN13153357, study PRJNA577476) | soil metagenome | isolation source: 40 cm soil under Madrone tree | place: USA:California | collected 2016-06-14 | reverse complement strand
TTAAGAGCTCAGGGCCGTTCATTTTACTGGCTATGGCAGCATGGTGGGTGAAAATTTACCTGCCGCAAAACTATTTTGCTATCCGTAGCGTTTGTGAGAACCGCTGGCAAATTAAATTGACGGGTTTTTCAGCAGAATCAATTGCGTAGGCTGTCCCCTGGATATCTCGCTTACTATTACGTATTGCCTGCTGCCAATCGTGCTACTTTGACTCGAGTATCTGTTTCACTCGACTCACGACGGCGGGCTCGATTTCATACAAGCCGTTCACCATCTTTTCGATGCCGGGCGCATCGATCGGCTCGATCTCGAGCTTCGCCTTTTCCGCCTCGGCCAGAAGCTGAGGATCTTTCAGAACGCTGATGAAAGCTTTTTGTAGCGTGCGCAAGCGTGGTTCCGGCACCTGCGGCGGAAGCGAATAGAGTCTTTGTTTGCCGTAAAGCTCGCTGGCGATGCGCAGGAGTTTTTTCCCGTCGTCCGTCTTGGCGTAATCGACGGCGAGAGGAACGCCCTTCAGCTCGGGATGAGGCTCGAGCATCGTCTGGAGCACGACATGCACCTGTTTGGCCTTCAGCGCGTTGGCCCACGTCACCTTCGCCGATTGCCAACCAAAAGCGCAGGTGCCGTCGACTTCGCCGGTTTCCGCTGCGATCCTGATGTCGGCGGTGCCCTTATAGCCCTCGATGAGCTGCAGGGGAAAATCCGTCGCGGCGGCGAGGATCTTGGTATCATCGGTTCCGCTGGTGCCGGGACCGATCGCACCGAGCTTGACCCGTGTTTTAGCCTTGCGCCAATCCTCTGCCGTTCTGATTCCGCTGCGTTCGGTCAGTATGCACACCAGCGCATCCGCAGTCGGCATACCGAGCCAGCCGAACTTGCGTCCGTCAAATTGCACCGCCGGGTTCCCCATCATGTGCTGTAAAATCAGCGGGCCGGACCAATTCCCAATGACCGTGCCGTCGCGGGGAGCGCTATTGTAGGTGTAGTTCGCCGCGATCAACATCGCCGCTCCAGGCATATTTTGAACGACAGTGGACGGTTTGCCCGGAACGTACTGAGGGAAGTGGCGCGCGATCAGCCTGGTGTAGGTATCATAGCCGCCGCCTGCGGTACCGCCGACGACGAACTGGATTGTCTTGCCCTTGTAGAAGTCCTCGACCGAGGCAGCACGCGCCGAGATCAGCGACACCGCGATAATGATCGGGAGCAAAAATACGCCGAGCGCTTTCGCCATACGCCACCTCCTTGTGGTTTTGCCTATCGTCGCTGGACGCTAGTTTGTCCGCGAGGCTCCTGTCAAGACTGCTGACACTTCGCCGACGTCAATACGCCGCAGGCGAAATGCCCGGTGTATGTGCTAAGATCGCAAAACAATCATATTTATTTTCGGAGAGGAAAATTTCAAGTCCTTAGGCAGAGTGCGGTCTGATTCTACCGTGCCACAAGCCTATACTGTCATGAACTACCCGCAGGAAGCTGCGGGTATCGAAGGCCAATCTGTCGCCCCCGAATGTTTTTATCGGGGGTCCAGATCCGGATTCGCCTGGATTCCCGCTTAAAGCATGCGGGAATGACGGACTTCGGATTGGCGATCTTTTTCGGCGCAGCAAGCTATCGGGAATGAACCCCGTAGAGATTCAACGGAGCAGCAATTACTACCATGAATAATTTGCCCCGCTATACCCGGGCCGGAAGCCCGGAATGATCGATACTCTTGCCATTGGGAAATCAGGAAAGCGTCAGATTTTTTTCGGCTGGTATATGGTCGCGGCGAGTGTCCTCACCAACACGATCTTCTCCGCCGCCTATTTCCAGGGCTTCGGCGTTCTCATCCTCCCGATAGAACGCGCCTTCGGCTGGGACCGCTGGGTTATTTCAGCCGCCATGTCGCTGCGCCAGTTGGAGTCCGGCATTGTCAGTCCCGCTGTTGGCTTCCTGCTGGACCGCTTCAGCGCGCGTAAATTGATTTTCTGGAGCGCTGTCATCTCTGGCGTCGGCTTCATCGGCCTCGGTTTCACCACCGGCATCGTCACGTTTTTTCTCTGCTTCGTGGTCATTTCCTTGGGAGCATCCGGCGTCAGCCACGCAGTGACCTGGCCGGTGATCATCTCGCGCTGGTTTCGCCGCAACCGCGGCCTGGCCACGGGGCTTGCGGTAACGGGTCCCATCTTCGGCTCGCCCCTCGTCATACTGAACACGCAGATCGAGGAGGCATACGGCTGGCGCGTCGTCCTGTTCGGCTACGGTGCCTTGATATTGGTCGGTGTCACCTTGCTCAGCATGCTGGTGCGCGATCGGCCGGAGCCCTACGGTTTGCGGCCCGATGGCGACCCGCCCGAGGAGAGCGGCTCCATTGAACACTCTACCGGCCTATCACATCGTCGAACGGACGCTGGGCTGACGCTCCACGCCGTGTTCCGCACCAAGGAGTTTTGGCTATTCACGAGCTACTTGTCGGGGACCTTCGCGGTAAACTCCGCCGTCCAGGGCCACATGATCCCCTACTTTCAGCAAGACATCGGACTCACCGCGGCCTGGGCGGCCGTGGTCATGTCCTTTGTCTTCGTCCTCAGCGGTATCGGACGCATCGGCGGCGGCTTTCTGCTCGACAGGATGGACTATCGAATGGTCCTGGCAATCGTCGCCGCGATGATGGCCCTTTCGCTCTTGTACCTCCAGTTGGTGGAAGTCAAAACGGTCTGGGCCACATTGCCCTTCGCGCTGGGGTTCGGCGTCGGCTTCGGCTGTCTTGTTCCCATGCGCGGCGCCGTCGGCAGCATCATGTTCGGCACGCGGGCCATCGGAAAAATCTTGGGCCTTCTGCAAGGCGGGCCGATTGCGGCGGGGGTCATCGGCCCCTTGGTCATGGGCTTGATCTTCGACCTGCACGGGAACTACTCCGCCGCCATCTGGGGACTCATCGCCATCAGCGCTCTCATGGTGCCGCTTTCCCTAGCCATGGCCTCGCCCTCTGAGTTGGACAAACGCATTGGGCAGCAACCGATCAGCGATAAGGGTAGTTGACCCTTCCTAGCTAGCACGCTGGCTGAAAAAGACCCCCATGCCGATTGCCCTGACATCGTCGAAGGGTGCGCTCAACCGCCTCATCGGAATTGGAGTAAGTAATGGAGTGACGGACTGGTGGAGTGATGGGTTTAAAACCGATACTCTAAAATTCGAATACTCCCAATACCCACTTTTTTCGCGCGCCTCGCTTCTGGATCTGTTTGAGCAGCCTGCGAAAGTTCTTTTCAGAAACAGACTCGGCGGACCCGAAGAGATCGCTGAACGGATTAAGGCGAAAGGATAAGGGAATCGTGTTCGTGTGGCGTGTTCGAGCTCGTGGAATTCACGGTCACGTTGACCGACACGATCACGCTCCACGCGCGCCTCGCCTAGCGATTGGAACGAATGGAACTTCTGGAACCTTTGGAACCGATGTTCGTATAACGTTTTGAACCCTTCGGCTCCGCTCAGGGCAGGCTACGCGAAGCGATTGAACGGCTTGAACGTTTTGAACGCCGTTCTTATTTACTGAGCCCGTAAAAGCGCGCGGTGTTATCGACGAGCAGCTTTCGCTTGCTCTCCTCGTTGATATCGTCTCGCTTGAGGAAGACATCGACCGCGCCGTAGAGGCGGTCGCCGTGCGGGATATCCGAGCCATAAACCCAGCATTGGTCGCCGAACTCTTCGATGGCGAACGGCAGCAGTTTCTCATCGACCTCGAAGCCGAAGTAAATCTGCCCGCGCTCGATGTATTCTTTGGGCATGTGCTTGCCCGTGTAACCTCTGTGAAAATCGACTCCGGCCCGCGCGCCGGGAAAGCCGCTGTACTCTTCGATCCGCTCAACTAAAGCGGGGACCCAGGAGCAACCGGCTTCGAGAAACGCAATCCGCAAATTCGGGTAGCGGTCGGCGACCCCTTTCGAGATCACCCGGTGGAAGGCGAACTGCACGGTCAGCCAAAAGGATATCGCCGTCTTGTCATGGTGCGTGTCGTTAACCTGGCCGAGGGCACGAAAGCTGTGTCCGGTATGCACCGCGACGGGAAGCCCGGTGTCGTTGGCCGCGGCCCAAATCGGCTCCATGGGCGGGTCGTCGATACGCACCTCTCCGGTGACGCCAAGAAGCATTACGGCGACGGCTCCCCTCTCCTTGCCTCGCTCGATTTCGCGGACCGATGCCTGCGGATCGACCGGGTCGATAACAGTGACCCACTTTAGGCGGTCGGGATATTGGCTGGTGAGGTCGGCGACCCAGCTATTGTAGGCGCACATCATCGCCACAGCCAACTCCCGATCGTAGGTGATCGGATAAGAGAGAAACATGGTGGGATAGATCACTTGAAGCGCGGTGTTCTCGCGATCTAATTGTTCAACGCGAGCTTTGACCGAGCGCATTTCCGCGCTTTCGACGGGATCATGAGGACTGATTCCCGGCGTGACTTTTGCCGCCATGCCATTCTTGCTGAGGGGAAAACCGGCTTGCTGATAGGGCCCGCTTCGCACGGGAAAAGAGCGGGTATCGATCATCCAGTAGAGTGGACCATCCGGGCCAGTTTCCACAATGGTCGGTCTGCGATCCTTCAATTTAGGATCCCAGTATTGGTCCGAGAATGTCACTTCGGATTCCGAGACATGCCCGTCCGCGTCCCACGCCTTAATCATCTGCGCCTCCAAACTCATCTTGTGAAAAATTCAGAGCAGAAACTTATCTATTGCAACCCGTACATCGGCTTCTATCATGTCAGACTCGCCTTAATTGCGTAAGCCTTCGCTGCTTCGAAATCGAAAACCTCCCGAGAAATGAAAATCAATAGAGTTAGGTGACTCTGGCACAACTCGCTGCACAGATTTCTCCCTAGCGCCCGAGCCTTCCTCCATTCGTCTTCTCCACTTGCTGAAATGGCAGCGTTTGCCGGATTATATCCTTGACAAGATCCTGGCAACCGGAGAATATTTCATTCGGTTTTGTTCTTGTGGAATCGAAAAGAAAGAACGTAATATACGGCCGGACATTCGGCAGTGGACTTAACAGTTATGCGTCACACGATGAGGCGACCTCATGATGGTGCCCGTGTGGATGCTGGTGGGATTCGCCACTTGGACCGTACTGTTGTTGCTCGCTACGGTTGGGGTATACCGTTGGAGTCGGATTCTGACGGGACGTATGCCGATACGCAGCTTCCGGGCTGATCAGATTGAGGGAGCAGATTGGTACATACGCGCGATGCGGGCACATGCGAACTGCGTCGAAAACCTTCGCGTTTTTGGCGCAATTGTTTTGGGGCTGTACGTTGGAAACGTGGCCAGCGCCTTCGTGAATGCGCTGGCAGTCGCGGTTCTGGTTGCCCGCATAATACAATCGGTGGTGCACGTATGTTTCGTTCAGACCAACACGGTGGCATCCGTACGCTTCGGGTTCTTTTTCGTGCAGATCGTCAGCTTTCTATGGTTGACTGCGATCCTGCTGACCAAGCTGAGTGGAAGCGCATAACGACCGGTTCCAGTGGACCGTGATGGATAAAGTGTTCGGCAACATTATTTTCCGGCAGCTGTTCGACGCTGCTTCGTCGACCTATACCTACGTGGTGGGCGATCCGCAAAGCCGGCAGGCCGTGATTATCGACACAGTCTTCGAGCAGCACTTCCGCGATCGCGCGCTGGTGGAGGAACTCGGGTTGAAGCTGCTCGCCGTGCTCGACACGCACTGCCACGCCGACCACGTGACCGGCGCGTGGTTGATGCAACAGACGACCGGCTGCCGGATCGGTATTTCGAAGCGCTGCGCTGCGGCGCAGGGGGCGGACTTGCAGTTCGATCATGGCGACCGGGTGGCCTTCGGGGAACGCTATCTTGAAGTGCGTGCCACACCCGGCCACACCGACGGATGCGTCACCTACGTGACCGACGACCACCGCATGGCGTTCACCGGCGACTGTCTGCTGATTCGGGGCGCTGGCCGCTGCGATTTCCAGCAGGGCAACGCCAGCACGCTCTACCGCTCTATCACCGAGCAGATCTTCACTCTGCCGGACGACTGCCTGATTTTTCCCGGCCACGACTACAGTGGCCGCACTACGTCTTCGGTCGGCGAGGAGCGCGCGCACAATCCGCGCATCGGTGGCCATGCCGATGAGCGCGACTTTGTCGGCTTCATGGAAAACCTGAACCTTCCGCACCCCAAGCAGATTGCTATTGCCGTGCCGGCTAATCTAGGTTGCGGCAAGCCGCAGGATGAGAAGTTACCGCGACCCGCGGATTGGGGACCGGTGCGGCGGAGCTACGCGGGGCTGCTTGAGATCGACCCGGAGTGGGTCGCCGAGCATCTCGCTGAAGTCCACGTGCTCGACGTGCGCCAACCCGAAGAACTGCAGGACAAGCTGGGCCACATCGCCGCGGCTCAATGTGTTCCGTTAAACGAACTGAAGGACCGCCTGGCGGAAATCCCCAAGGACAAGCCTGTAATTCCGGTGTGCCACGCGGGCATGCGTTCCGGCCAGGCCACGGTCATCCTACGCGATGCCGGCTTTCCTCGGGTAGCCAACCTGCATGGCGGCATGCTTTTGTGGCAGCAGATGGGGCTGCCGGTACTGCGAAGCACAAGCCCTTTACCTAAGTAGACAATTTCTCAACGGCATCAAACCAGCTAATATTCTCTTCGAGCAAGAATCACGATTCACGAACACGAACCACGTTCGCAAAAGCCAGGCAACGGCAATCTACTTGTTCGAGACTGTCGGAGTAATTTCGCCCACACTCCGCTGGACTTCTTCCTTCGTCATCGTTTCCACCTCCCGTAGCATCCGTTCTAACTCTGCGTCATTTGCCGGCTTCGCACGGTTCTGCTCCACGATAATCGCCATCCGGGCCACCGTGGGCGCATCGAATAGCGCATTGACGGGCAGTTCCAGTCCAAATGTTTGAATCGCTCGGGATATCACCCGCGAAGCCGCCAGCGAATGGCCGCCGAGATCGAAGAAATTGTCATAGATGCCGACTTGCTCGGTGGAAAGGACTTCGGCCCAGATTTTTGCCAGCTGCTTTTCGATATCAGACTGTGGAGCAGCGTAGGCCACGGCCAATTCGGGCCTCGCGTTGTCAGGCGCAGGGAGCGCCAGCCGATCGACCTTGCCGTTAGGTGTAAGCGGGAGCGATTCCAAGAATACGAAGTCCGACGGAACCATGAAGGCTGGCAGCTTCTCTCTGGCTGCTCGTCGGAGAACAGGAGTCGAAGGAAAAGGTTTTTCAAAAGGAACAATGTAAGCGATCAGGTGATCGTCATCTGCTCCCGTGGCTGCTTTCCGCGTCGCTACGAGGGCTTCCTTAACATTGTCCTGCACTAGCAATACAGCTTCGATCTCGCCAGCTTCCACTCTGTACCCTCTGATGCTTAACTGAAAGTCTTTTCGGCCCAAGTGGTAGAGGAGCCCGTCGGATCGCAGCCGACCCAAGTCGCCGGTGTAATAGATTCGTTTGTCTCCGCCGTCCGGGTCAGAGAAAAACTTTTCTCGGGTGAGGTCGGGCCGCCGCCAATATCCCGGAGAGATATAGCGGCTCTTGACCACGATTTCCCCAATCGCCTCGCATTTCTTCCCTTCCCCTTCCTCATCAAGCAAAGAAATGTCTGCATCCTCCGTTGCATACCCCACGGCACTCTTGGTTTCCCTTAGGGGACTCTCCAAGTTGAAGTACATTCTTCGCACGGTGCCGGTCTCGGTCGCGCCCAATCTGATAATCAGAATGGTCTCGGCAGAAAAGTGCTTTTGGTATTCTTCGAGTTCTCTGGGTGTAACCAAGTCCGATCCCAATTGAATAATCCGGAGATGCGGAAACTTTTCTTGTCCCGCGAGGGTACTGACAAAATGACGAAAAACGACGGGTACCGAAAAATATATAGTGATTTCTTCCTGGTTGAGCCAACGGGGCAAATCGGCCACCCCTTTTTGTCGCATATTGAACGGATAGAGCGCCGCGCCATTGAGTAAGGCGGCAAACGTAATCTTCAAGCCCTGGCTCGCACTACAGGAGTAGAGAAGCGCTATTCGGTCGACGGCGCAAATATGCAGGCCATCGCAATAGAGCAGGCTGTCGTGCAGTAGATTTCGGTGATTCTGAATGACACCTTTAGGCTGTCCGGTCGAGCCCGATGTGTAAATAAGAAAAGCAAAACGATCGGGCGAGATGAGCAGCGCCGGGTTATCAGTAGAGAACCCGGCGTCCAACTCGTTAGTATTTACAAATCCACACCTGTCATGAGCATATTCTCCGGCTAAGTAAAGATTCTCGTTGTCGGTGATGAGGAGACTTGCCTGCGAGTCCTCTAACACGAAAGCGTTTCGGTCTTTGGGAAACGACGGGTCCAGAACCACACAAATCTTGCCGGCTTTCAAAACTCCCACGATGGCGACGATCAATGGAACGTCATGATCCATCAGCAGCGCAATGGTTTCCTGCGTTTGTCCGCGTTGTGCCAGAATGGCATGTGCCAAGCGATTCGCGGCTTGGTTCAACTCCTGATACGTCAGCGTTCGATTTCTCATCGTGACGGCGATTCGGTCAGGAAATTGTCCGGCAATCTTCTCGAATCGCCTTGGGATGGACGTCTCGACATCCTGTTTAGGAAATTCAACAAACTTTCCTGAAGGATGAAAACATTTACCTCGTATTGCTTCTTGTTCCAGCGGTAGCTGCATACTGTAGGACTCTCTCACGCAAATTTTTGTATTTCTTATCGCGCTACCATTTCCTAATCACGCACACAAATCAGCAAATCAGGGGCATGTCTTACCGTTATAGCACAAGCGGATCACCTGCTATCGTTTCCCGAGTGCTCCCTCACTTCATTGCCTGGAGCAGGATCCGTCTCGCTGTGGTGAATGGATCCAACTTCCTTTGCTATTTATTGATAGCTGTAGGCCCCGGTTTCGTACGCCACCCGAATCGCATCGTCTCGATTGCGCGTCACAGATTCCTCCCTCGCATCCACGCCTTCCTCCATTCGTCTTCTCCCCTGCCCGCAAGGTGTGGTAAACGAATCGTCAACGGCTTTTTCAATCTCAGCAAATCGGATGAGGGTTGCTTGCGATGAAAAAATTCAACCTCACAGTAACTTTTGTGCTTGGCGTTGTCCTCACACCGGGACTCCTCTTCGCGGCGTCGGAAGTCGTCATCGGTTACGCCAATATCAGCGCCCGGGTTAGCCCGCTTTGGATCGCGCAAGAAAAAGGATTCTTTACCAAGTTTGGCGTGAACGTTCAGCAAGTCTACATGCCCGGCTCTCCCGTCATGATCGCCAGTATGGCGAGCGGACAAGTTCATCTCGCCAACAGCGGCGGCACTGCGGCGCTGGGCGCGGCGGCCGGCGGTTTGGACCTACGCGTCATCGGTACGTTCACAAGCCGCATCCCTTTCGATCTGGTCGTTAGACCGAACATCAAGAATCCCAAAGATTTGCGCGGTAAGCGTCTCGGCGTGCAAGTGATCGGCGGGACCATCTGGATGGCGGCGATGCTCGGACTCGAACATCTGGGACTTGATTCTCGTCGCGACGATATCCAGGTCGTCGCTGCCGGTGATCAAACGATGCTCAGCCAAGCGTTGGATAAGGGAAGCATCGACGCGACCGTCGTCGATAGCGCGTTCAGCAACGATTTAAAGCAGCGCGGATTTCCGACCCTGGTAGAGCTCTCGAAAACCAACATTCCGTTCGTCAGCAACGGGATTGTCGTGCGCGCCGGCTACCTGATCCAGCAACCGGACGTAGCGAGAAACGCCTTGAAGGCGTGGTTGGAAGGAGTCGCCTACGCCCTGAGCCCGCGGATGAAACCCGCGGTGATCGAAACCATCACGCGGCGGCTAAAAGTATCTAACCCGGCGCTTGCCGAGCAAGGCTACCAAGATCTGCTTCGCGCCACGGACCGAAAGCCTTATCCTTCAGTGGAAGGTCTTAACAATGTGCAGCGTCTGATGAAACAGCGCAATCCCGCGGTGGCCGAGCTTAAAGTCGAGAGTCTCATCGATGCAAAACTTATTCAGGAGCTCGATCGCAGCGGCTACATCGACCAGCTTTACAGCGCTTACGGCGTAAAATAGCCGCGTTCCGAGTGCGGTTGTGAGGCGAATTGCGTTCGTGCGAGATGCAGTGTGGACGTTCACCCGGCACCGCGGCGAGGTGTCAGAGATTTATCTATTGCACTTGAATGAAATCCGACACCACGCCATGCAGGAGTCCGTTGCATATGGCAAACCAAGATTGTCTCATTGACACGACTTTTCACAGGTGTTAATCGGGCCACGAGTCATAGCGGTTTACCGGGAGCATCACGGGAAGAGAGTTGACGAAACCCGGAGTTCTCATCTTACGGGGGTGCATATGAGACGCGACACATCCAAGTCGGTTGTGTTTGTTCAAATCTCTTTTGGCGCGCTACTGCTCGGTCTCTTCATAGGCGGCGTCGCTTTTCCGCAAACTTCTTTCTTCCAGGGAAAAACCGTTACCATCCTCGAGAGTAGCGCGCCCGGCGGCGTCGGGAGCATGCGGACCAAAGCCGTGGTTCCTTTTCTGCAAAAGTATATTCCGGGAAATCCCACCATTCTGATGCAGTACATGGACGGCGGCGGAGGGCGGAAGGCGGCAAACCACCTGTATAAATCGGTCCGTCCGGACGGCCTGACCATTGGCCGCATGTCGACGCCGTTCGTGATGCAGCCGATTCTCGGCGAGAGTGGGATTCTCTACGACATCGATAAAGTGAGCTATCTGGGGACGAGCTACAGCGGCGGCTACCATGTTTTTTTCACGCGCAAGGAAGCGGGCCTCGACGGTTTGGAGAAGCTGCGCGCGGCTTCAGGTCTGAGAATCGGCTCCCAATCGGTAGGACATCTGATCTACATTTCCGGCCGCATGTTCGCGCACCTGATCGGGTTGAAACAGCCCAGATTCGTCACCGGCTATGCCTCGCCCGAACTGGACGTCGCCATCGAGACCGGCGAGATCGACACTCGCTCGACCGTGGCGGACGCTCTGCTCCACGAGAAACCGGAATGGGTCGAAAAAAATCTAATGGATTTCCACGCCATCATCGAGATCCCGAAGGGACGAAAGCACGCTCATCCCCGCTTTGCCGCGCTCGCCGACATCGAGAGCTTTGCCAAAACCGCTCTCGAGCGCAAGCTGGTCGCGCTCTATCGGACCTTCGTCGGCAGCGGCAATCCGTTCATCCTTCCGCCCGGCACGCCGAAAGACCGGGTGAAGACTCTGCAGGAAGCGATGCGCAAGACTTACAGAGACGCCGACTTCTTCAAGGAATACACAAAGCTCACCGGCTTGAAAGCCGAACCGCAAATGCCGGAGGAGCTGGAGCAAACGATCAAAGACATGCCGCGCGACTGCGAAGCCGTAGAGCTATTCAAAAAGCTCACCGGCCCCGACCCGTTGCCGCAAAGGTAAAGGAAGGCCATGAGGTTTGACATCACTCTGATCAATCTACACGTGTGGTGAATTTCGTTCCCTGGTGAAGCGCACGGAAGCTACGGGCCACGGCTTGAATCGTGATAAATTACCACCTCTCACTGCGCCGATCTCTTGCCCATCGACTGCGCAAGTCAGGGCCATCAATTTTATGTTGTCCTATGGCATTTTGCCGTTTTAGAATCGAACGAACGAGGTGCCCCAATGAAGATACGCATCCCCGCCCGGTTTGATAGTGACAGCCGCCCTGTTGTTTAAATCGGTAATTTTGATTTGAAAGGAAGGCCCCCCAATGTCAATGTCTTTTGCTCATCTCCTGACGTTCCTGCGCAGAGCGACGGCTGTATCTATCATGCTCGCTTTCTCTGTTCCGACTGCCTGGGGCGCGACATCGCCTGCGAAAATCACAATCCATATACCCGGCAAGAGCCTCGCTGTCATGGTTCTCTATTTTGGCAAGGATA
>WNFR01021454.1_pt1 | contig 11937 bp, 10 predicted proteins | sample 5400221 | NCBI WGS metagenome assembly WNFR01 (sample SAMN13153357, study PRJNA577476) | soil metagenome | isolation source: 40 cm soil under Madrone tree | place: USA:California | collected 2016-06-14 | reverse complement strand
GCGCAACGTCGTGTCGAAGATTCTTACCCGCTCCCCTGTCATCACACTCCGCCCTCCAATCCGGTCTGGAAAGACGAAATCCTAAGCGTCAGCCCTCCAAAAGTCAAAGTTATAATATTTATGATAAGATAAGCTCTGGCCGCACCATAACATGGAGCGCGTCTCCGGATAACATCGAAGGGCGCGCGGCCGGTAGTCAAGAGGTCAGTACCACCTGCGTGAGCGGGTGGGTCAGAACACTCATTTCGTCAGGCTTGACTCCTCGATCCACCAGCTTGCGCAGGTGGTACTGACGGCCAAAGCTTCAACTCTAAACACAGATCCAGGGAGATTCCCGATGGACATAAATCAGTTGGAAGTTTTCCTCGCCGTGGCGCAGGAAAAGAGCTTTTCGCGCGCGGCTGATGCACTGCACCGCACACAGCCGGCGGTGAGCCAGGCAATCCGCCGGCTGGAGACTGAACTGGGCGAAGCGCTGTTCGATCGCTCGTCGAAAGACGGCACGCTGACGGCGGCCGGGCGGGTCTTATTCGACTTTGCGCAGCAGATGATGAATCTGCGCCATCATGCTCACTCAGCAATTCGCGAACTCCGCGACCTGCATCGCGGGAAGTTGTCGCTGGGCGCCAACGAATACACGGTGATGTGCCTGCTGCCTTTGATTCCGATCTTCAGGGCCCGCCATCCGCACATAAAAATCGAAGTGAAGCGTAGTCTGGCCAGTCGTATCCCGGGCGAGATTCTCGGTCGCGAGGTTGAGATCGGCGTGGTGTCATTCAAACCTAATGATCCGGCAGTCAAGTCGGTTCCCATCGCGACGGATGAATTGGCTTTGATCGTCGCGCCTGATCACCCGCTGGCCGCAAAGAAGATCGTCTCGGTCCGCGAGTTGGGCGCCGAGTCGTTCATCGCCCATAACGTGCCGTCGCCCTATCGTGAAAAGGTCGTGAAGACCTTCGAGAAGCAACGCACTCCGCTGAATATTTCCATGGAGATGCCGACCCTGGAAGCAATCAAGCGCCTGGTGGAAAAAGGTTTGGGCGTAGCCCTGGTGCCACGTCTGTCGGCGCAAACTGAAATCGCGCGCAAACAGTTGGCCGGTCTCGCAGTGAAAGAGATGCGTCTGGAAAGACGCGTGCACCTGATCTATCGCAAGGGGGCGACGCTTTCACACGCCGCGAAGGCTTTTCTCACAGTTGCTCGTGGGGCCCACGAAACAAAAGCATCAGATCAAACTTAAACTGCTGAGGGCACGGTCGAATTCGTATGTGTCGGAAGCCCGACGTCAGGGAGGGACTGCTACCGATAACGATGCCCTCTCTGACGGTCGAGATTCTGACACTTCCTCTGCGGTAAGAAATGGGTTTGAATTCACTGCACCTTGATATCGACGATCTCGCCGCCAAAGGCGCGCAGGATTTGTTGAACGGTAGGGTTCTGAGCGGCGGCCTGGCGAGTTTGTTTTCGGGCCCGACGCTCTTCCTCTTCTGGTGAAAGCGGTTCGTTGGTTTCCGCAGTGCCGTCCCGGACCGAAAAACGGATGCCAATGTCTCGACCGCAGACTTCACAGCATGCTTCACGCAGAGCTTTCGCGTTGTCAGCCTTAGCCAGCATGTCACGGGAATGTTTGGCCTCGGACATAAATTCGACCAGCAGTTCGTCGCCTTCCAACTCCACGCGCGATGCGGCATCCAGCGCCGCGATCAGCATCCGGCGTTTTTTCCCCTCGAGTGCCGCTTTGATTTGATCAATCAGGGAGCCTGGGCTCGTCATCGCCGCTTGATTCGATATTGATTCGGAAGAGCCCTGCGTTTCAACGGCCCGTTCGCTACCCTGACTAGTCGGGGATCCGTAACCACTCGCGCTGCCGCTCTGGCGGGAACCAGCAGATGCCGCGGACGGGGCAGGCGTTCTGCTCGGGCTGCTGTCAGGAGCGGACTGCAGGCTCTTTCTTTCCGCGGGCGGTTGCCCGGAGCGCAAAGCATTCTCGAGTTCGTTGATGCGGCCAATCAGATCAGACAAAGACGCCAGCCGGCGCATCTCCATCAATTTCACCAGGCCGACTTCCACCTGATAACGCGGATTGGCGGCGTCCTTCAAACAGCTTTCTGTTTCCGCCAGCGAGTGAAAGAAACGGACGAGATCAGATTCAGAAAAGAGCGCCGCTTGTTGCTGCAGCGTTGCTGCCTGAGCCGAAGAAGAGTCGAGCAGCTTGGGATCACCTGAAACCTTAACCACCAGAAGGTCACGCAGATGACCGAGCACATCGCGACAAAAGTTCCGCAGGTTATGACCACGCATTACCAGATCGTCGATGATTGCGAGGGCTTCAGCCGGCTGATTCTCAGCTATCCCGTTGACTATACGGGCCAGCACATCGGCGCCGGCAATTCCCAGGGCCTTCTCGACGTCTTCAGTCTTAATCTGATCGCCCGCAAAACTGATGACCTGATCGAAGGCGGACTGGGCGTCGCGCATTGAGCCGTCGCCCGCGCGCGCGATTTCGCGCACGGCTTCATCAGAAATAGAAATCTTTTCGGCGTCGGCAATGAAGCGCAGCCGCTCGGTAATCTTGGCGGTGGCAATCGTGCGAAATTCAAAGAGCTGGCAGCGCGAGGTGATGGTTTCCGGAACCTTCTGTTCCTCAGTTGTGGCCATCATGAAAACTACATTAGGCGGCGGCTCTTCGATCGTTTTCAAAAGCGCGTTAAAGGCCGAAGGCGAAAGCATGTGGACTTCATCGATGATGAAAACCTTATAACGGTCCCGCGCGGGAGCAATGGCGATGCTGTTGATAATCACATCGCGCACACCAGACGCGCGGTCGTAGTCTTCCCTACTCCGCGCGCGCCTGAGAAAAGATATGCGTGATGGAGCCGGCCATGCTCGATGGAGTTGCGCAGGGTTTGGGTCAGAATTTCCTGACCGGTTACGTCTTCGAATTTTTGCGGACGCCACTTGCGGGCTATTACTTGATAAGCCATATCTTTAAGTTCGCTTAATTTTCTACCTGGACCGTGCGCACAAGCTCCGGCTTGGGAAATCTCTTGAGCAGCTTCCAGGCAATGATCACGCTGCCATCAGTGTCTTTGCGTACCGTTCGAAAGGCTACCAGAACATCCGTATGTTCATAATTGATCGACCGCAGCAGGAAGGTTGAGCCGATTGTGACAGGCAAGCGAGATTTGTACGTGGCGCCATCCATTATCCGTCCGGCCTGAATCTGACGGTACTCAACGCGGGCCTGCGATTCCTCTTTGGCCGCCGCATAATCTGCGAGCGCGCGCGCGCCCGGGGAATCGCTGGTTACCTCGTCCAGGGGAACCTCTCCCAAATCGATCATCATTCCGTAGTCTACGCCAGCGAATCCAACCGAGAGATATCCCGATGACAACTCCAGGTCAGAACCATAGCCATACTCGTGTGTGAGTTTCGCAAACGAGTAGTAAGCCCCGCCGCCGCGTATCGTGAGCGTTTTCTGGTTCTTCTTGTAAGCTTCGCTTTCGTAGACCTCGCGCGGCAGCAAGCGAATCAGTCCGGTATCAGGTTGGCTAAGAAATTCCTTGTAGGCAGCGCGGTCTTCATCTGCCGGAGAGAGAAATTGATCTTCGAGTCGCTGCAACTCAGCGCGCTTAGCTGCTATCGCCCGTCGCCGTGAAAACTCGTTTCATTTTGTTTGCTCCTTTTCTGTAATAGCCAGAAAGGCTGGACTAACCGGGGAGGCTTCAATTCCAAAACAAATAAAGTCAGACTCCGGACTTACCCGCAACACACGCTGTCATTGCTACCGTTGCTCCGTTCCCGGCCTGGCGGGGTTCACAAGACTAACATTGTGCGGAGCCCGAAGTCTGATAACTCATTAAAGCATTGCCGATTGTCGATTGTCGATTGGCGCCGGTCTAGTGTGGTTTGACTGCACTGTTTCATTAGCACCGTGGCTTTAGCCCGGTGAATTCAGTATCGAAACATGATCCGAAACCGTTTGAAACGGTTTCCCTCCCCAACGGCGTCACTGATCACCGGGCTAAAGCCACGGTGCTAATGAGAGAGCCTTCGTGGATCAAAACGCAGCATTAGCCACGTGCGTTACTACCGGTGAACGCAAATCAAATCTAAATCGCTGTCTTGCGGTGCGCAATGATCCGCAGCACCCCATTGATAGCGAGGTGCAGCAGAACATAAACGATTGCTGCGATTACCAGCGGCATCATCAACGTGTGCCCATTGTCGGTGCGCGGGCTGGCGACTATGTTGCGAAAAGGTTCGTAGAATGGATTCGTCACCGTGACGATGAACTGCACGAACCCGGCGCTGCTGTTGGCCGCCAACAGGGCCAGAAGAAACCGCAGCCCCAGCAGCGCATAGAGCACAAAAAAGATGTAATCGATAACCTGGGAGACACGAGCGACGCCGCGTGCGCGTCCGACTTCACGCTCGGTCTCGACTACTTCGTCGACGGCTTTAGCTCGGAACTGACCGGCGAGTTGACCTATGCGCTCGCTTTCCGGCGGCGGCGCGGCGGCCGCGCTCTCAGCTATCTCTGCTTGTACTTCGCCTTCGACCTGCGATTTGACGGAACTATGTTGTCCGGCGCGGCGTGCTTCCTCGATTGCCAGTTTGTCGTCGTCCATTTCTACCCTCCATTGAAGAAAACAATTACGTTCCGTTGAAGGCTGCCCGCATGCGTCGCACACTCGCCGCGGGATATTTTTCCGTGGCCTTTACTGTCGCCAACATCTTATTGGCTTCGGCCAGCGTCATGCCGGCATAGACCGCTATAAACCGGGCGTTAGGACTGGTGTTCGTATACGACAAGCCGCCCGGGTCGGCACATCGCGAAGAGAAAACTTTACGATCAGGAAACAAAGCCTGCGCCGCCAGCCGATCGCTCTCGGGAATGAACGTGTCACAGTTCTCGTCCGGAACACTCACGCTCTTAAGAATGACCGCATAAAACAAATCCGTGTCATAGATATTGGCCTTAGCCGGAATGCGGAACGGCAGATCATTCGGGGGAAAGGTTGCGCTGGTCCTGCATGGAACGTTGGGATTACCACAGATCACGCCATGCCTGGCGGCTTGGCGCTTTTGAGCGGTTGTCGCATCCGCAAAAAAGCTCAGTGCTGTAGCCGCTGTGACCAAAGCCAGGACAGTTATACCAAGCCGTCCTGCATACACTGAGGTTCTGATTATGTTAAGCATGCTCGTCTATTATCTCTCTGGTGGGCGTCTGGAACTTGTGAAGATCGTTTAGGACAACGATCGAGGAGCTGGCGTTTCAGTTTGCCATTCCTAAGCGCCGGTTCGCCGCATCAGATCATCTGCGGCACAGATCACCTAAACTCAAAACATTTCTGGCGGAGAGGGTGGGATTCGAACCCACGGAACGGTTTCCCGCTCACAGCATTTCCAGTGCTGCCAATTCAACCACTCTTGCACCTCTCCCGAGAAATTGCCGATTGCCGATTTGCGATTGCCGACTTTAAGGCTCGCTAACCGGCAGACTCCAATTGGCGATGGGCAACAAAAATCGGCAATGTTATGGCGGAGAGGGTGGGATTCGTTCACGACTTCAACGCGATGATTCAAATGGCGAGCGTCACAGATATGAAAGTGAGATTCGACCGCGCCCGCTTTTTCATCCCGCGCGCCGTAGACCAGCAACTTTACACGCGCCTGGATCAGGGCTCCGGCGCACATGGCGCAGGGTTCGATTGTCGAGTAGACCGTCGCGTCCGACAGGCGATAGTTGCCGCAGTTCTGAGCGGCTTCCCGCAAGGCTACCATCTCCGCATGTGCGGTGGGATCACAATCGGTGCGGGTGCGATTTCCTGCCACAGCCAGCAGTTTCTCGCCGGCGACAATGCAGCTACCGATCGGAACCTCGTCGCGGGTTCGCGCTTCCCGCGCGGCGCGCAAAGACTCGCGCATCCAACGCTCGTGGTCTTCCTCTCGCGTAGTTTTCGAAACTGAAAACATTTGCTTCAAACAACGGATTCCAAACTATAGGTGTCACCCAGATCAGTGTCAAGCAACGGATTTTTTAGCAGTCGTGCATGGTGCAACGAACCGAAACTCGAGCAACTTCCACTAACGAACTGCTCGTTACGGAACCGGGAGCGATGGTGACCGGGCCCTGGATTCAACCCTCGATCTCGCAGTCTAACGGTTGCAAAGACTCGCGGTACGGAGTTGAGTGTTAGATCCGGTCGCTACCGCTCCCGGTTCTGTAACAATTCGTCCAAGGACCAACTCCGGAACATTCAGTCGTCGATCCTCGACCGCGAATGAAGCGCGAACTAAGAGAGTTTCCATGTTATTATTCCCGCGGTTTTCGCGGGCATCCCGCACGCTCTTTGTGACCCGGTCATGGCGATTATAACTGACTCAACCCAGCCCGGTGCTGGCCAACTTCGAGCCGATAGCACCAGTGCTGATGCCGAGCCTGCGGTTCGTGTCCCTCACCGGCATGCCGGCGGTTCGGTGCGTGATCCTTCGGCGATTACATTGTCCGGAGAGCGGCCAGCCAGCCGCCCGCGACCGGTCACTTCCGCATCACTGCACGAAAGCATCACCGCTGACCGCCAGACAACTGCGCCCACCGAGCCCCGCCGCAAAATGTCGCCGCTCGAATTCAATACCACGATGGCACATTTTTATCGCGGCGAGGTGCAACGCTCAAACACCTGGCGAACTCGGCTCGATACGACGACATACTGGGCAGTGATTACGGCCGGGGCGACACTGTCTTTCACTTTTAGTTCGCCGTTAAGCCCGCACTTTGTGATTCCCATCAACTCAATTCTGGTGACTGTCTTCCTGGTGATGGAAGCCCGCCGCTATCGCTACTATGAAATTTGGGCCAGCCGCGTGCGCGTGATGGAGACGGGTTATCTGGCGCCGATGTTGGCCCCGGACAGTGTGCCGGCCGATCAGGAATGGGCATCCCATCTCGCCAACGACTTGCTGACACCCCATTTTACGATCAGCGTGTGGGAAGCAATCGGCCGGCGCTTGCGGCGAAATTACCTCTGGATTTTTTTGCTTTTGGCGCTGAGCTGGAACCTGAAGGTCTATTTGCATCCCGTTCCGGCCGACACTTTTGCCTTGTTTTTACAGCGGGCAACGGTAGGACTCGTCCCCGGCGGGATCGTTTTTATCGTCGGCTTTGTTTTCAACCTGGCGATTTTCATGTTCGCGGTTGGAACCATTAGACTGCGCAAAGCCACAGGCGAAGTCTTACCGCGCCACGAGTTTTCGCTGCATCCGCTCCAACGGATGAGTAGTTGGACCAAGGCAGCGGCAGCTTCGGGTGGACGCGCAACCGTGCGCCGAGCCAGACGCGCACGACACCGCCTCCGTGGCAGTGCCGGCGAATTCAGAAAAATCGACATTACCCAGACGCCCGAACGCCGCATACATGTTTCCGAAACTCCTGATCGGGTGATTAAGTAAAAAGGTAAAAGCAAGAGCTAGTGTGTTGTTTCTAAGGTCTACGCGAATCCTGGCCGCAGAGCGGCCAAATGTTTATAGCTCGGGTCGCCGCATGGAACTCATTAGCTCCGGAGGAGCGCAATGTTTCGCTCCTCCGGAGCTTCAGACTCTTTCGGTGCTGGGTTCTATAAACATTTGGTCCCTCCGGGGACCGAATACTAGAGCACCGGAGAATTTAATCGGACTTCTTCGTCGGGAAACCTTAGTCATCATTCTAGTCACCCGCGCTCTTACTTTTACCTTTTTACTTTTTCCTTTGCCTTGTAGCCATGCTCGAACTTGACGGCCAGAGACTCTCGCTCGCACAGATTGCTGCTGTCGCGCGCGGCGATGAGCAGGTATCACTGACCTCGGCCGCCCGCGCGCGCGTGGAGCAATCGCGGAAAGTGGTGGAACAAATCGTCGCCGAAGGCCGCACCGTCTATGGTGTCAACACCGGCTTTGGCAAACTCTCAGACGTTCACATCGAAAGATCGCAACTGCGCGAACTCCAACTTAATCTCGTCCGCAGCCACTCGTGCGGATTGGGTGCGCCGCTCTCTGAAGCTGAAGCCCGCGCCATGCTGCTGTTGCGCGCCAATGTTCTGGCCGAAGGGTTCAGCGGTTGCCGGCCGGTCCTGATTGAAACTCTGATCGCCATGCTCGAGCGCGGAGTCACGCCCGTGATTCCCGAGAAAGGTTCAGTCGGAGCCAGCGGCGATCTCGCCCCACTCGCGCATCTCGCCCTGTCCGTCGTCGGCGAAGGCGAGGCCTTTTATCGAGGCGAAAGATTGCCCGGCGGCGAAGCTTTGCAGCGCGCGGCCATCGAACCGATCCAACTCGAAGTAAAAGAAGGCATCGCCCTTCTCAACGGCACCCAGGCCATGGTCGCCGTCGGTGGTCTGGCTCTGTATCGAGCCGAGCGCGCCGTGCGTCTGGCTGATGTAGCCGGCGCGATGACCCTGGAAGCAGTGCGCGGCACACCGGTCGCGTTCGATGAACGCATCCACGCCGCCCGCCCGCATCCGGGCCAGATCGAAGTCGCCGCGCATTTGCGCGAGTTGCTGCGCGATAGTCAGATTCGGGAATCGCATCTCGAAAACGATCCACGCGTGCAGGACGCTTATTCGCTCAGATGCATGCCGCAGGTGCACGGCGCAATTCGAGGCGCGCTCAGGCATGCGCGTGAGATTGTCGAGATTGAAACCGGCAGCGCCACCGACAATCCCCTGGTGTTCGCGGAAACCGGAGAAGTTCTTTCCGGTGGCAATTTTCACGGGGCGCCGCTGGCGCTGGCCTTTGACTATGCGGCGATCGCCATGACGGATTTGATGAGCATTACCGAGCGCCGCGTCGATCGTCTGGTGAATCCTGATTCGAACGAAGGGCTGCCACCGTTTCTATCCGCGAAACCGGGTGTTGGGTCAGGCTTAATGATGATGCAGATCGTGGCCGCGGCGCTCTTGAACGAAGCGAAGGTCCTGGCCCATCCGGCCAGCGTCGACAATGTGCCGACTGACGGCGGCAAGGAAGATCACGTGTCGATGGGTATGACCGGAGCAACCAAGCTGCGTTCGATCGTCGACAACGCCGAACTAATCACGGCGATCGAACTGATTACGGCCGCTGAAGGTTTGGAATACCGCGCGCCCCTGCAACCCGGCCGCGGAGTAAAGCAAGCTTACGACATCGTCCGCCGGCGCGTGACGCGTCTTACGAGCGATCGGGCAATGTCGGGTGAGATTCAGTTGATCGCCACTGCAATTCGAGATAGCGAGTTTGATGAATTAATCTGACGGCGAACTTAATGCGGTTGAATAGCAATCACTGGTCCAATTGGCCGAGGTTGCGGGGCCAATGCTGCTGCTCCTGACAGTCTCTTCTTCAGATGGATCGTCAGAGTCACTCTCGGACCTTGCTGGTCCATGCTCCAATCTACGTCCTTGTCGGCATCGATCGTTTCGAATTGGCCGCTCTGGCTTAATCTTAGCAAGCTGTTCTCGAACAGATCCTGGCTGTAGACATCGCCGTTCCTGACGGTCATTTCCCGCAGCAGAACGTCTCGCGGAACATTTTCACTTCCTACGAATTTGATCGAAGCAATCGTAAAGGCAGGCCCTTCGTCGATGTTTACAGCAAGATCAACTACGCCTTCACTGGCGTCATCTTTGCGATGGAACTTAGGCTGGATCTCGGCGGTGTACTGAATACATCCCAGGTTCGCATAGACCTTCTTTACCCGTTCATAAATCCAATCGGAAATCCTGTCGCCATCGGCTACATCTCCGCTTTTCAGTTCGAACATTTCGCGAATCTGGCCTGGCGCGAGGACTCTTGAGCCGTCGATCTCCACCTCGCCCAGACGGAACATCGGTCCTTCTTTGACTGAGATAATAGTCCGCGGACCATTGTCCGTCTGTTCCTGCAGGGGTTTGCCTAACTGCGCTTGAAGGTAACCCTTCGCGAACATGGATTGCCGGACCCTATATAAGCAATACTCGAGGGGCTCGTTGTCATCCTGAGCCTTGGGATATCCGGCCAGACATCGGTTGCCTACTTCAAGCAATTCTGCGTTTGAGAAAATCTTATTGCCTTCGAAATCCAGCACCCTCTTTGGCGTGGATGCTTCCTGGGCATGAATCACGCTGATACCAAAGACACAACAGAACAACACGACCGTCAGTGCGCGCCTTAAGTTTGCAGGGACGAAACAGGAGTCTCTATGCATAAGAACCACCTTTCGGTTGCAGGTTGACGAGACGGGGAGCCTGACGAACCATTGGTCTTACGGGGCTGCATGCAAAGTACGCCCGCAGGATAACTGATGTCAACGCCTGGTACTAGTGGATTTGAGTTAGCTTCACTTCTTATTAGCACCACGAATCACTGTCAGCGAATAGGGAGGCAATGAGATTAGTGTCGGTTTTGGATAGGATGACTGGATCAGCTTGTGATCAGGTTCGTCAGCTCGAATAGGAAAGGGATTCGTCGCCGTCCCGCCGAGAATGTACTGCTTACTGGAATATTGGAAGGTATCGACCCTTCCGAGAAAACCACCGGGGGAACGTGATAGTGGATTGCGAAAGATAATGTTCGTCTGGAAAGCACGCTTGGGATCTTTATTAATCAGCAGCACCGACCAAAGGCCGTCGGGACGATGCACCGCATAAGCGGTAATCAATTCTTCGCCCTCTGCGTTGCGCACGTTGGACGTCGCCGGATAGATCTCGTGAACCTCATTTCCCGGCTGTAACCATTCCTGCGTCAGCAAACGCGCGCCAAAGTAGGTAGCGAAGTGGTGGCCGACACTGCCATCGTCATTCATTGAAAACAACATGTTGTTGCCGGCGGTGCAGTGAAAATCTCGATCGACATAACCCGGCGTGTAACCGAACAGAAAAGCCTGATCGCCGCCGAGCTCGAGAAACTTTCCCACGATGTCGGCATTCAGCAAAGCGCCTTCGATATCAATTTCCGCGCGCGCAGCAAAAGCAGAATAGCCGTACTCGGAAATGATCCAGGGAATCTGACGAGACAAACCGCGCTGTTCCATGTCATGCAGCGCGTCTGCAAGCAGCCCGGGCGCGTGGGCAAGTTGCGGCGCCACCGCCTCACAAACATCGTCGAAGGGATACCATTCAAACGAAAAGAACGAATAGTCCGACACCCGGCCGCGCCGTTTCAGATAATCAAGAAACCGAGCCAGCCAGGCACTGTTGCCGAGGCGATTCCTGCTGGTCGAATCGGCGGGCATGATCTCCTGAAAACTGGGGCCGCCAAGCTTCAACTTCGGATCAACCCGATGAATCGCGTCAGCCCACTCGAGGTACAGCGCGCCAAAATCTTCGGGAGTAATGTATTGGCCGTCTGGCTCCTCGCCCAACTCAACCCGATCAAAGTTGTAGCCGCGCGCGCGTAGGTAACGAATCTCATTCGCCGCGCTTTCAGGTTCGTCGTAAAGCAATCCGGTCGGCAAAAGCAAAGGCAAACCATTCGTCAGACCGTCCCGAAAGATTCGATCAAGACCCGCCTGTTCGACCCCTTGATCGAGATCTGATTCGCGATGCCACGGGTCAGTCGACGACACATGAATGATTGTTTGACCGCGACGACTGGCGCCATGCCGAATTAAATCCCGAAACTTGTCCTTGCTATTAGATACGCCAGCGTAAAGTTCGCGCACGGCAAAACCCGCCCGATCGCGACGATCATTTATTCTTTTGGTTGATTCCTGCAGGTTTGTTTCGGCAGACTCAGTCATCAGGATGCGAAGCCAGCGCGCCTTGATGGGCGTGGGCGAAAGCCTGAGAGAAACTTCGCCACCCTGTCCATTACGAACGACTCCGCGAGGAAAGTCCTGCCAGGTGCCCGGCGGACTCAACGCGATGTCGCTCACGTCATCAAAATTTCCGTATTGGATTTGATAGCGCCTCGCAAACGGCTCGGCCCAGACCAGTCGCACCG
>WNFR01006512.1_pt1 | contig 11938 bp, 11 predicted proteins | sample 5400221 | NCBI WGS metagenome assembly WNFR01 (sample SAMN13153357, study PRJNA577476) | soil metagenome | isolation source: 40 cm soil under Madrone tree | place: USA:California | collected 2016-06-14 | reverse complement strand
CGGAAGTTCCAGAAAAAATCAGCCCAAATTCTGAGATAAGTGTCTGATTTTATTTGCCCGGAGGCAGAATTTACTCTGTGGAAATGTTCCCATGTAAGTAACATATTAGCCCTTGACTGTTCATGACAGTTGTGCATAATGGCTCCCATGTACATCGAAACCGTCCCCAACCGCAACTCCCCACCCGCTATCCTCCTCCGCGAAGGCTGGCGCGAAGGCAACAAAACCCGCAAGCGCACCTTGGCCAACCTCTCCGATTGGCCCCAGGAAAAAATCCAGACCTTCCGCCGCTTGCTGCGCGACGAACCCCTGGTCTCGCCCCAAGACCTGCTCGCCACTCAGAAAACTCTGCCCCACGGCCACGTCGAAGCCATGCTGCTGGCCATTCGCAAACTCGGCCTCGATGCCATGATTTCTGCCAAGCCCTGCCGCGAACGCGATTTGGTGCTGGCCATGATCGTCGAACGTTTGCTCGCTCCCTGTTCCAAGTTAGCCACCACGCGCCACTGGCATAGCACCACTTTGGCCGAGGAGTTGGGGGTGAGCGAGGCCAGCGAAGACGAGCTGTATCAAGCCATGGACTGGCTGTTAGAACGCCAGCCGCGCATCGAGAAAAAACTCGCCGAGCGCCACCTCCGCGAGGGCAGCCTGGTGCTCTACGACGTGAGCAGCAGTTATTACGAAGGCCGCACTTGTCCGCTGGCGCGCTACGGACATGATCGCGATGGCCAGAAAGGATTGCCCATCATCGTCTATGGCCTGATGACCGATCGCGAAGGCCGTCCCATCGCCGTTACCGTCTATGGAGGCAACACGGGAGATCCGACCACGGTGGCGGATCAAGTGAACAAGTTGCGCGAGCGGTTTCACTTGTCCCGGGTAGTGCTAGTAGGAGATCGCGGCATGCTGACCCAGCCCCAGATTGACAAGCTCAAAGCTTATCCGCAGATGGGTTGGATCACGGCCTTGACCAGTGTGGCCATTCGCGGTTTGCTGGCCGAGGGATCTTTGCAACTCTCGCTGTTAGATGAGCAGAATCTGGTGGAAATACAATCGCCGGAATATCCCGGGGAGCGGTTGATGGTTTGCTACAACCCGTTACTGGCAGAAGAGCGGAAGCACAAGCGCGAGGAGTTATTGGCCGCGACCGAGAAAGCGCTGAGCAGAATCGGGAAAGAAGTAGAGCGCCGCAAGCACAAGCCGTTGACGGCGACCGAGATTGCTCTGAAGGTGGGCAAGGTGCTGGGGCATTACAAGATGGGCAAGCACTTCACGCACCAGATCGAGGATAGCCAGTTGAGTTGGGGGCGGCGAGTCGAGACGATCGAGCAGGAAGCGAAGTTGGATGGGATTTATGTGATTCGCACCAGCGAGACCGCGGAGCAGTTATCGGCGGCCGATACGGTGCGCGGTTACAAGAGCCTGGCCCAGGTGGAGCGTGCCTTTCGCAGTTTGAAAAGCCTGGATCTGTTGATTCGCCCGATTCGACATCGTACCGAAGAGCGAGTGCCAGCGCATATTTTCCTATGCATGTTGGCTTACTACGTGGAGTGGCATCTGCGGCGCGTGTGGGCTCCGCTGTTGTTTGAGGACGAGGAACTGCCCCAAGAACGGCTCCGACGAGATCCGGTTCTGCCAGCCCGCGGCTCGGAATCAGCACAAGCCAAGAAACTCACGCACCACACAGCAGACGGATTACCGGTACAGAGTTTCGCCACTCTGCTTTCGGACTTAGCCAGCCGCGCGCGGGTGACCTACAGCTTGAAAACGGATCAGTCCGGTCCCACCTTTCAGCAGGTGCCGCCGCCGACACCCCTGCAGGCGAAGGCCTGCCAGTTGCTGAATCTGTTGCCAGTAGCAGGAAATTGAATTTTGAACTATCTCTCAGCAAATCAGCAGAATACTGTCTGAACTTATCTGGAACTTCGGCTTAAAGCGGAGCTTGTCATAATCGGCGCGATTGCGTATCAACACAACTTTCCAAACGAAGCGAGACACACGAGCGACATCGACACAGTTGTTGCTCTTGACCTCGATGACTTTGCGGAACTTGAAAAGCGTCTGCAGGCTGGAGGCTGGTCTCGCCGGTCTAACCAGGAACATCGCTGGAGGAGCGCTCGAGGGACGCTCGTCGATCTGATCCCAGCAGGCCCCAAGCTACGCGAGGCAAAAAAGGTAGTGTGGCCCGGTAGCCAATTCGAAATGAGTCTGGTTGGATTCGATCACGTGTTCTCCGAGGCCCAGGTGGTCGAACTCACCGACCGGTTGAGCAGCAAAATTGTTCCCCCGGCCGTGTTAATGCTGCTCAAAATTGTCGCGTATCTGGACGACCCGACTCGACGTGAAAAAGACCTGTCCGATATCCGCTCCATGCTCGCACTGTACGAAACCGAGAGCGATCGAGTGTTTTCCGATGCCGTTCTAGATGCAAATCTGGGGGACGTCTCGCTGGCGAGTGCCTTCCTCTTAGGTGCAGATTTACGTCGCCTTTGCACACTGGATGAACTCGTGGAGGTCCATCGATTCCTCGCTCTCGTTGGCGACGAGGCCAAGCCCCCGTGGTCGGCTTTCGTGCGCGCTGCGCCGAGCTATAGCCGGGGGGGTGAAGACCCAACCCGTGCCGAGCTTGCGGCATTTGCGAAGGGATTGAATAGAGAGTGGTTCCGTCGGAATGATGAACAGGAAGAACCCCGTCAAACTTCGAGGCAGGCTTCTGTTTTTGAGCTGTCCCAGTCGCTGGCGAAAACAGGTGCAATCGTACGGGTTGGTCCGCTGACACCGCCACTGCCCCGGAATGAGTTCAAGGTGTTAAGCATTGACACCGAAAAGGACGTCCTGGTCACGAGAAAGCTCGGCTCAGATGAACCTGTGTACCTGCCTTTGAGCCAGATCGAGGCGGTTTTGCATGCCGGTTCGGGAACCCCAGACCTCATTCAATTGAAAGGACGCCTGCAATGGATGACGCTTGCAAAGGGCTGGGAGGTCCGTCCCGAGAAACCTGATTCCAGCTGGGGCATTGCTAAGAGGCCTGGAGATCGTGATCTGAGAATTTCGGAGATTCAGCGACAACTGCGTGCCAAAGGCTACAGCGTTGGTTGGGCCAACGAGGACAGAGTTAACTTTGACCACGGAGCAGACCGTGAAATTGTTTATGACGCTGACGGATATTATTTTCGAAAGAGGGACAGGCCGTTCGATCAGTTCCTGGTGAGAAGCCCCAAGCGCCAGTAGAAGCTCCTACGACGACCGCAACGATACTCTGCAACCTACACGGCCGATTGTGTTCTTGTTATGCCCACTCCGAACGCCGCCCGTCGTCAATCGCAGAGCCTGAAGCCCCCCGGCGTTTTTCGAGGTCAACCCGTGACCCATCACATGTGCGCCGCACGAATGCACGACCGCAAGTACAATAGCGATTCGCCTGGAAGTTAGAATGTGAATTTCTGGAGGAAAGTGTGAGCGAGTTTCTTTCTGAGGACGAACTGAAACAGCTGACCCCCGCCGAGACGCATGCGTTTGAGTCTCCCATACCAACTGTACCAGTCTCCAATGGCGAATTCTTTCCGGGTCACCAGAGCAAAGTACCGGCGACGCTCAGGCACTCATAAGGGAGTAAAGATGACGCCAAGCCCTCGCGATACAGCCGCACGGCAGCAACGATGATCACTCGAATAGGAGAATGGAGACCATAGACGGACGTCATAAATACCTCTACTACTTTTGGCTTCGAATGAGCCGGTGCAGCCGCCAGGACACGGGCCAATGTCAGAACACTCTGTTGATTCTGAAATCTTAATACTTGGTACAACACCACTATCTAACAACAGGTCGCAGTTTCGCTTTGGTCTAATGGTTCGATGTTGCGGCGACCCTTTGGTGTCCAGATTGGGTATGAGTACGTCGCTGCCCCGTCTGCACTCACAGCAAATTGGTCCGCCGCAGTCCCCGGGCTAACTCCTTCCTGTGAATCCGTAGGCACGATGGTGTCAGGTGGCACGGAGAACAGAGTCAGCGGGGTTGGCGGGGCGGGGGGTCTTGTTTTGCATCGGCAGCAGCCGCAACTTGCTGCCAACGCCAGAAACGTCATGAGCAGCCAAGAAACATTTCGTCTAGCATCAGGTGTGTTCTTCATGGTCACTCCCGCGGCCATCGTCAGCCCGAAGAGAGTTTTCCCAGGCGGGAGAGAATCCAGCTACGACCGAGATTCCTGCAATAAGAACTAGATCACCGTTAGGAGTCCGACTTGCCAGGAAACGTCACTCCTACGACTGGCGACGGCTCGCGACTTGCTGGTGTTCCCTGTGTCTCCGCGAGAACGTCGAGAGAACTGTGGTCAAAAGCTTCAAGCCCAGCTCCGACGCGTACAAAACCCGTTCTTCCGACTCGAAGTTCTTGAGACTTGTCCAGCCGCATCGAATTCGCTCGACTCATTCGGGTTCGTTCGGCCCGGCGCCCCGCAGCACGAAGGCGCAGATGTTGGTGAATCTGCCGTGAGCTTTGTGCAAACGCTTTATACTCCTTTTGGTCGAGTGTCAACGAAAAATTCCCGTTTGTTCTGAAAATGGAACAGCCGGCTGATGGTCTCCGGCGCGGCCAGTCGAATTGTGGTTGAAGGGCTTGCTTCTGTCTCCAAAGAGTCGAGTTCACATTCGGGGACTGATGTCGCAACTGTACGACTTCGCGCAATGGGCGGGAATCACTCCGGCCACGGAGCGTAATCCGATCTCGCTGGTAAAGGTCGAACATGCAACCAGGCGGCGAAAGCCACGCAGCCTGACAGTGGAAGAGTTCCAGAGGATTCTCAATCATCTGAAGGAGCCGCTCCGCTCGATAGCAATCGTCGCAGTAAGTCTTGGACTCAGGGCTAGTGAAGTTCTGGGTCTAAAGTGGAAACATGTCGATTGGCTGAACAGCAGATTGGCGGTCGAGCAGCGGATTTATCGCCAGCAGGTGGATTACACGAAGACGCGTGGATCTTCTGGCGAATTGAATGTGGACGCATCTGTCCTTCAGGTATTGAAGGATTGGTGGCAAGCCAGCAAGTTTCACGGGCAAGAAGATTGGATATGGGCGAGCCCAAACACAGCTCGGGCGATTACCAATCTCCTATCCGTGGTTCTGGCGCAGCTTCAACAACGCGTCAATCCGAGCAGGAGTCGGCCCGCTCGGAACGCATACGCTTCGGCACACGTACCGCTCGTGGCTGGACTCGGTGGGAACACCCATTGCGGTACAACAAAAACTCATGCGCCATTCCGATATCAGGACAACGATGAACGTGTACGGGGATGTCGTTGATGATCGGATGAAGGAAGCACACGGAAGAATAGCAGCTTTGGTTTTCACCAGTACGAGGAAAAAGAAGCACACCGAGCAAGCGCCGGAAGACCATGCTGGCGTTGGTTCTGCGGGGCATTCCTCCTAATGTTGTGTAGTTGTTGTGTGGCCCCTTCTAAGCCATTGAAAACATGGCGGAGAGAGTGGGATTCGAAGCCGATTGCAAGCGTCAATACAAGGACTTAGTGCGACACCAACAGCATTCCAAGTGCACCTAAGTCTATGGAAAGCCAGCCCACTGATTTTAAGTGATTTGCGGAGGGGAGCCTAGCCAACCAAAGCAGGTGATAAAATTCGCACCGCTCATGGTGCAGAATGAAAGACCTCAACTTCAACCACGTCTCCGATACTGATGTTGAGCGGTTCAGGTATGACCTTTTGCATGAGTCGAAGTTCGTTAACATCGATTGGCGCAAAGGCACGGGCCTAAAAAGCAGTCCGGCAGACCGGGGACGCGACATTGTCGCTTATCAGGATCGCACTGATATCGACAAAAGCCGGCAATCTGGAAAAATGGTTTGTTGATTGTATGTACCACTAGGCGGTGCTTCTATGCCGGCAGGTTCAACCACAGGTGTAGGCCATCTCGGCGGCACCATGCGGCGGGATGCGTGGTGGCTTGAGTTGTTGCCCGTAATTTTTCTGCTCGGTGCATTCGGCATTTATGCCACCCTGCGGGCCTTCGAAGGGAACTACTACGAATGGGGGCCGTACCTTTCTCCGTTCTATTCGCCGCTCATTGACCCTCATCATCGATGGTGGCCGTTCTCTCCGGCGCTGCTGATTTTGATTTGGCCTTTGGGATTCCGGGTTACGTGCTACTACTATCGAAAGGCGTACTACCGGGCTTTTTTTCTGGATCCACCCGCTTGCGCCGTCAGCGAGCACAGGAAGCACCGTTATCGGGGCGAGACGGGGTTTCCGTTTATTCTGCAAAACCTCCATCGCTACTTTCTGTATGCAGGGTTCATCTTCCTCATCTTTCTTTGGCGTGACGCGTTCCGAGCGTTCTTTTTTGATGGGCGAATCGGAGTCGGGGTCGGCACTCTCGTCATGTTGTTCAACGTAATCCTGCTGACGACTTACGCCTTGTCCTGCCATTCGCTCCGCCACATCGTAGGGGGGAAGCTCGACTGCTTTTCCTGCGCAGCCTTCGGGGGCTCGCGCCATAAGGCGTGGCGCTGGTTGAGCCTTTTGAATGAACGCCACATGCTTTATGCCTGGATCAGCTTGATCACGGTGGGCCTTACGGACCTGTATATCCGACTGGTTGCCAGCGGCGCAATCACCGACTTGAGACTCTTGTGACGACAGAATACGAAACTCACGACCACGATGTGCTGATCATCGGCGCCGGCGGTGCGGGCCTGCGAGCTGCCCTGGGAGCCCTGGCGCAGGGCGCGAAAGTGGGAGTGGTTTGCAAATCGCTCCTCGGGAAAGCGCATACCGTTATGGCTGAGGGTGGAATCGCTGCGGCGATGGCCAATGTGGACTCGGCGGACGACTGGCGCACTCATTTTCGCGACACCATGCGCGGCGGCAAGCTGATTAACAACTGGCGGATGGCCCAGATCCACGCCCAGGAAGCTCCCGAGCGCGTGCGAGAGCTGGAACAGTGGGGAGCGCTTTTTGATCGCACCGAAGACGGACAGATCCTGCAGCGCGCTTTCGGCGGTCACACATTCCGCCGGCTGTGTCATGTGGGCGACCGTACGGGCCTAGAAATGATCCGCACGTTGCAAGACCGCGGCGTGCAATTGGGGATCGACGTTTACATGGAATGCACGATCACCTGTCTGCTGAAAGATGGCGATCGCGTCGTTGGAGCATTTGGTTACTGGCGCGAGCAGGGCAGATTCGTGGTGTTTCGAGCCAAGTCGATTGTCATGGCCACAGGCGGTATTGGTAAAGCGTGGAAGATTACCTCCAATTCGTGGGAGTACACCGGCGACGGGATGGCGCTGGCCTACGGTGCTGGCGCCGAGTTGATGGATATGGAATTTGTGCAGTTTCATCCCACAGGCATGGTGTGGCCTCCCGGCGTGCAGGGGATTCTGGTCACCGAGGCGGTTCGCGGCGAGGGAGGCGTTCTCCGCAACAAACTGGGCCAGCGTTTCATGGAGAACTACGATGCCAAAAAAATGGAGCTTTCTACCCGCGACGTAGTGGCGCGCGCAATTTATACGGAAGTACGCGAGGGCCGGGGCACCGAACACGGCGGAGCTTATCTCGATATCTCGCAAAAGCCCGCCGACTATGTGAAGAAAAAGCTGCCCAGCATGTATCACCAATTCAAGGAACTCGCGGATGTAGACATCACCAAGGGGCCGATGGAGGTGGGACCAACCTGCCATTACATGATGGGGGGTATTCGCGTGGATGCGGAAAGCGCGAAGGCATCCGTCGCGGGACTGTTTGCCGCGGGGGAGGCGGCGGCGGGACTGCATGGCGCAAACCGGCTGGGAGGTAATTCTCTTTCGGACTTGCTCGTCTTCGGCCGCAGGGCAGGACTGGCCGCCGCCGAGCACTCGAACAAAATACCAACCACGGCCATCGACTCCGGACAGATCGAAGAAGCTGCGCGCGAGATGCTGTCTCCGTTCGAGCGCAAGGATGGCGAGAGTCCCTATGCGATTCATCGCGATTTGCAGGAAACCATGCAGAGTCTGGTTGGCATTTTTCGTAATAAAGAAGATCTGATTCGAGGATTGGAGGAGCTGGAGAAATTGAAGGAGCGCGCCGGACGTTTGAGCGTCGAAGGCTCGCGGTTGTTCAATCCAGGATGGCACTTGGCGCAGGACCTGAAAGCGATGTTGACCGTTTCCGAGGCGGTCACGCGCAGCGCACTTGCGCGTGAAGAGAGCCGCGGGGCTCATAGCAGGATTGATCATCCTAGCCTGGACCCAACCTGGGGAACGAAAAACAATGTGATCGTCCGCGAGGGCAGCGCAATGACGCTGCGCCAATCGCTCGTCCCGGAATTGCCCGGCGACTTGCAGCAACTTGTTGCGGAAGAGAAGTAGCGGAGGGCGCGATGGCGGAAGCAACTCTTGAGGTGTTCCGGGGAGACCGCGAAGGTGGGCAGACTGCCACGTATCGCGTCCCGATTGCCCCGGGGATGGTCGTACTGGATGCGCTCCACCATATCCAGGCGCACCAGGCGCCCGATTTGGCGGTGCGCTGGAATTGCAAGGCTGGCAAGTGCGGCTCGTGCTCGGCAGAGGTCAATGGCCGGCCTCGGCTCACTTGCAAAACCCGTATGGACGCACTTCCTCTGGACAAGCCCATCACGGTTCAACCCATGAAGGCGTTTCCCGTGATCAAAGACCTGGTCACCGACGTTTCCTGGAACTACCGGGTGAACAGGAGAATTCCGCCGTTCGAGCCCCGCCCCGGCACCGAGTGGAAAATGTATCAGGAGGATGTGGATCGAGTGCAGGAGTTTCGTAAATGCATTGAATGCTTCTTATGCCAGAATGTGTGTCACGTGCTTCGCGAGCACGAGCAAAAGGAGCAGTTCGGCGGCCCGCGGTTCTTCGTTCGGATAGCGGGGCTCGAGATGCATCCTCTTGATTCGAAGTCGCGCACGCGCATGCTTAAGGAAGAGCTCGGCATCGGTCTGTGCAACATCACCAAGTGCTGCACGGAAGTGTGCCCCGAGGAGATCCACATCACGGATAACGCGATCATTCCGTTGAAGGAGCGCGTGGTTGACGAATTTTACGATCCCGTGCTCATGCTGGTGCAGAAAATTCGAGGGGCAAAATAATTATGGTAGCGCAACCAGAATCGGGCTGACGCTAAAGGAGGTTCTCATGGAGTTCAAGCTGAAGATCATCTCGAGGGCCGGTATTCCGGAAGCCGTCTCGAAAGCCGAGCTCTACCGCTCGCTCAATGAACCAGAAGAGGCGGAATCGATCTGCCGCGACATCTTGGCAGTCGAGCCCGAACACCAACTTGCCATTCGCTTGTTGGGTCTGGCGATCACCGACCAGTTCTGTGGAGACGCATCGGACCGGTCTGCAGAAGTAGAAAGACTTTTCCAGAGACTCGACGAGCGCTACGAGCGGCTCTACTACACCGGCCTGCTGCAGGAACGGCGGGCGAAAGCACAAATGCGCGTGGGGCGCCCGCCGCACACTCTTGCCCCACTTTTCGCGGAGGCGATGCGCTGCTTCGCGGAAGCCGAAGTGATTCGTCCCACAGGGAACGACGATTCTATTCTTCGTTGGAACCGTTGCGCACGGCTGCTGCAAAGCCATCCCGGATTCGTTGATGAGATGGAGTCCGAAGCGTTCGACGCTTTCGATAGCTCACCCATCTGAAGTTAGGCTACCTTGGCTAGTTCATTGCCTGATTACGTAAACCACGATGGCATCGCTGGCGAAACCAACGTCACTTTGCCACGGCAGTTAGTGGACGTACACTGAGCATGGCTGCCATCTAGATGCGCGTGACACCCTCAGCCTTAAAACGTTTAACCGACTCGGTCGCCACCACGTTGGCGATCATTGGTGCCATCGGCGCGTCCATCCTGGTCGGAGCCGGGATTGGGTTTCTGGTAACGGTATTGTGGTTCAGCAAGACGCGCTCTGATGGTGTTGCGGCTTTCCTTATCGCAGCTGTCGCTGCTGGATTGTTTACGTGTGTTGTCGTGCCGTGGCAATCGTGTGCCGTCACCACGCTCCTTCACCAAAGACGGTGGTAGTCCCAGCAGGGTTGTGGCTGGTCGCGGCGATTCAGTTAACGTTGACAATATGCAAGGATTCTTTCATCACGGCGCAAAAGCACTCTGGATACTGAAACCCGGTGATCCGCGAAGTTACGAACTGAACTGGCTCATTACGGGATGGCTGGTGATTTTGATAAGTCTGGTGGCGGCATTATCTGCGAGTCGGTTGATTTTGAGGGAACGACAGTCTCACTCGCCACAACCACCAACCACAAATTCGCTCAACTGTTGAAACATTGCCTTCACACTCACTGCCACCGGTTGAGCGAATTCTCAATTCGTGCAAGCGCCTGGCCGCAACAGTTAACGACCCAGGCTCAGAAATCAGCATCTACGGAGCGCGGCAACTGTCAAACCAAGGCGGCCCCTTATCTACACTCCGCGGAAAATGATTACCCCAAAAATATCAGACCATGCGTGCGCTACCATCCCCGGCCTCAGGCTCTTCCGCCATAGAGCGAGCAGTCCGAACAGGACGCCGAACAGAGTGATTCTTCCTACTGGACTCACGCCTTCGTATAGATGGCCAATGCCGAATACAATCGCCTGGAAAAGGACCGCCCATCCAGCGCTACCTGTCATCGCCTGAAATTGCCCCTGAAGATAGCCGCGAAATGCGACTTCCTCACAAAACCCTGCTGAGAGAGCAACCGGTATCCACACGAGGCTCTCAAGAATCCCCCGGGGAAGAAGTCCCTGCGCGGCATTTGTTCCGCCGCCCAGGACATGAGCATTCATCAAGCCGATCCATACCGCCCAAAGACCTGCGCCTAGAGCGATGTCTTTCATCACCTGTTTCGGTGTAGCCCATCGGCCGCCAACAAGATCGCGCAAACGCATTCCGCGCTTGTGCACTCCCATGCGGACATAGAGCACCAGGAGCCATTCAAAGCCGACCACAGATAGGTAGCCTGGCACGGCGTTGCGGCTCGGCACGGTTGCCTGCGGCTGCTGCTTTACGGCGTGCTGAAAGAAACCACCAATGACGGACAGCCCCACAAAAATGGCAATGAACACGATCGTATGCCACGCTGGGGCAATGAGCGGGCGGCTCGATGGCCGAGAACCGAGGATCGCGTCTGCGGCCATCGTGCGTCGAACTGCATCAGAAGAGAACAAGCGTTGTCACCATGGCGCGCTGTGAATAATACGGCGCATCCGAAGAAGAAAACGGTCAATTTTGCACAGTGAGGTCGGATAGTTGTTGCAACATCGCGATTGCGCTCACTGACCCGGTCGACGATTCCGAAGAGAAACCCTCCTATTGCGACGTGGCTCATTATTCTCGCCAACAGCTTCGTCTTCCTCTTTGAGCTTTCCCTACCCGAGCATACGCTCGTGCAGTTCTTCCACCAGTTCGGCCTCGTACCGGCTAGGTACACTCATCCTGCTTGGGCTCTTTGGGTCGGGCTTCCGGTTGACGATTTACTGCTCGTTTCTGACGAATATGTTTCTCCATGGCAGCTGGATGCACATCATCGGGAACATGTGGACGCTTTGGATCTTCGACGACAATATGGAAGATCGGATGGGTCCTATCCGCTTTCTATTGGCTCTATAGCACAATTTGGGGGTAAGTGAGCTATGGAAAAAGCCGCTACGTGGAAAAGTCCAAAGAGCGGACTTTCCCACTGCGCTTGGAAATCCCGCAGAAGCGGCGGGATTCCGCACTTTTCCCACAGCTCCGGCGACGACGGTTAGGTTGGCAAGCAAAAACAAAAATAGCTGATCTCGAGCGGTTCGATTAGTCTGCGATTGTCCAGAAGGCAAACGATCGACCGAGGAGACCAGCTATTCAACTCGAGGTTAAGACGATTCTGAACCGGATGCAACACTTTGCCGGGTTTGTGTATCAGGAGGTTCGGCTGC